>Ga0213920_1002013_pt1 | contig 10277 bp, 7 predicted proteins | sample McNCre1117MG_FD_161054 | JGI IMG/M metagenome (GOLD analysis project Ga0213920, IMG submission 161054) | Freshwater microbial communities from McNutts Creek, Athens, Georgia, United States - 11-17 MG | ecosystem: Environmental > Aquatic > Freshwater > Creek | place: USA: Georgia | collected...
GCGCCAGCCAGGTCGACTAGCTGCGTGGCTCGGTCTCCCTCGTTGTGCTCGTGCAGCGAATAGGTTTTGGCCTGGAGTTTGATGCCAAGTGCAAGCGCCAGTTTGTACAGCGTGCGGGTGTCTTCGGCTGCGATGTATTTGGCGTTGGTGAGGTGCTCCACCAGACGCGGAGATGCGTCAGAGAGGTTACCGATGGGAGTGGCCGCGAGAATCAACACACTTCAATTCTGACAAATGTGTGAGAGTCCTCACACCTTTGCCTTTTAGTTGCCGCGCGCCGATAGCATTTTTGCGTGAGCCTATCCAGCAAAAGCCTCAGCCTCTATCAGCGCCTACTGCCACACGGCATGTGGCTAATCACCCTTTTGGCCGGCTTCCTGCGCTTCTGGGACCTGGGCTACCCCCACAAGCTGGTGTTCGATGAGACCTACTACGTGAAGGACGCCTGGAGCCTTTGGAATCTGGGTTACGAGGGAACCTGGCTGCCGGACGCCAACCCGCAGTTTGAAGCGGGTCACACAGATGTGTTCCAGAGCGCCGGCTCCTTCGTGGTTCACCCTCCCCTGGGCAAGTGGCTCATCGCCATTCCCATGGCGCTCTGGGGTCCGCAGAACTCCTGGACCTGGCGTTTCACAACTGCGCTGCTCGGCACCCTTGCTGTTGTCCTTCTCATCCTGGTTGCCAAGAAGCTAACTGGAAGTCAGTCGTTCGCGATACTGGCCGGTTTCCTAATGGCAATCGATGGCCACGCCATCGTTCTCAGCCGCGTTGCGCTGCTGGACGGCATCGTGATGTTCTTCGTACTGCTCGCCTTTTACTTCCTTCTGCTGGACCGCGAACGGACGAGGCTCAAGTACCTGCGGATGGCGTTGAATAAGTCGGGCGATCAGGCGCTGCCGGTGATCTTTGGCAGGCCGTGGCTCATCGCCTGCGGCGCCGCGCTAGGCGCGGTCACCGCCACAAAGTGGAGCGGCCTCTACTTCGCAGTGTTCTTCGGTGTCTATGTTGTTGTCAGCGAGGCGCTTCTTCGCCGCCGACTCGGGATGCCCAACTGGGCCTTCAACGGTTTTGTCCGCCAGGGCATCGCTGATCTGGTTCTAATGGTTCCGGTTTATCTGGGCGTTTATCTGGCATCCTGGACCGGATGGATAGTCACCACTGGCGGTTGGGGTCGCAAACTGCACAACAACTGGTGGAACGATCTTTTGGCATTCGAGAAGCAGGTTTACGACTTCCACGTGAATCTGCGCGTTCCACACTCCTACGCCAGCAACCCATTCACCTGGCTTTACGAACAGCGCCCCGTTGCGATGTTCTACCAGGCTGCGCCGTGCCCAGCCTGGATGCACGGCTGGCTGGACAAACTTCCAAACGGTTGCAACACAGCCATCGATGCGATTGGAAACCCTTTCATCTGGTGGGGTGCGCTTGTAGCCATGCTTTACCTCACCTACCACTACCTGCGTTTCCGCAACCGCACCGAGGGTCTGATTCTCCTCGGCATTGCCGCCGGTTACCTGCCGTGGTTGCTGTACACCCAGCGCACCGTGTTCCAGTTTTACGCAATCGCGTTCTTCCCGTTTAGCGTTCTGGCGCTCACCTACGTGATTCGCTCGCTCTGGTATCGCCCGCATCACAGCAAACGCAATCCGGGACGCTACTGGTACACCTGGCGCCCCTACATCTTCGTTTACCTAGTGGCCGTCGTTGCAATTTCGGTGTTCTTCCTCAGCCTCTGGTGGGGATTTGTGACTCCGTACGCCTTCTGGGCCGCACACATGTGGCTTGGCTACCTCTGGATTTAACCATCCGGTTTGCCAAGAGTTCTAAACTCAAGACATGGCCGTTTTTGTAGTTCAGTACCTGTATTCAGAAGAAAAATCCGCGATGGATGGCCTGCGGCCAGAACACCGCGCGTATCTTCGTACCCTTCTCGACGCAGGTTCGCTTTTGGCAAGTGGGCCGCTGGTCGACCGCAACGCCGCCTTGCTTATTTTCAGCGCCGAAGGCCCAGAGGCCGTGGCCGCCTTGCTCGACAGGGACCCTTTCGAACTCGCGGGCTTCATCGGCGAGCGCATCATTGAAGAGTGGAACCCGATCATGGGTCCGTGGGGAGCCTAAATGAACTTCAATCCATCCGACATGCTCTACGCAACGCTCAACAGCGGGCAGCAGATTCCAAGGCTAGGACTCGGCGTTTACAAGGTTGAGCAGGACATCGCAGACTCGCTCATCGTCAAGGCAATCGAGACCGGATACCGCCGCATCGACACCGCCGCGTTCTACGATAACGAGCTGGAGGTTGGCGCCGGGATTCGCAAAAGTGGCGTGCCGCGCGAGGAAATCTTCGTCACCACCAAGATTTGGAAAGAAGGACAGGGCAAGGCCAACGCCGCAGACGCAATAGAGGAATCGCTAGACCGACTCAAGCTCGGCTATGTCGATATGCTTCTGATCCACTGGCCTCACCCTCAGCTAGATCTGTACCGCGAGACCTGGGATGTGTTCACCGAGTATTTGGGTACGGGCCGAGTTCGCGGCATTGGGGTTTCCAACTTCGAACCAGAACACCTAGACCGCCTTCTCGAAAGCACCGATGTGGTGCCTGCCATCAACCAGGTGGAACTCAACCCCTCTTTCCAGCAACCTGCAGTGCGTGCTTACGACAGCGAGCATGGCATCATGACGGAAGCGTGGAGCCCCATAGCCCGTGGTCGCGACAACCAGAACCCTGTGATTCTGGCAATCAGCGCCAAGTACGGGAAGTCCCCCGCCCAGGTGATTCTGCGCTGGCACATCCAGCTTGGAAACCTCGTGATTCCAAAGACTGTCAACCCCGATCGTCTCCTCGAAAACATCTCGATTTTTGACTTTGAGTTGGATGCCGATGACATGGCCGCCATCGCATTGATGGACACCGGCGTGCGCACCGGCCTAGATCCTAAGAGCTGGTAAAAAATGCGGGTTCTGATTGCCGGAGCGAGCGGGCTGGTTGGCCAAGTGTTGGTACGACAACTACGCTTGGCGGGTGACGAGCCCATCCGGCTGGTGCGCCGGGCACCTGCGGACGCGGGTGAGATGCGCTGGGACCCGAGCACGGGTCAGCTCGACGAGGCAGCACTGAGCGGTATAGATGCTGTGGTTAATCTCTCGGGCGCTTCCATCGGCAAACTCCCTTGGAGCAAGGCCTACAAGACCCAACTGGTCGAGTCTCGAATCAACTCAACTCGCACACTGGTGGAGGCTATAAACAGGGCCAGCACAATGCCTCGGGTTTTCGTTTCCGGGTCGGCAAGCGGCTATTACGGTGACGCTGGAGACACCCAGCTGAACGAGGATTCTCCGCTCGGTTCCGGATTCCTTGCCGATCTCTGTTTCAAGTGGGAGTCGGAGGCCCGACGCGTGGACCCATCCGTGCGGCTAGTAATAATTCGCACCGCAATTGTTCTGAGCAAAACCGAGGGCGCATTGTCGCGAGTCTTACCGCTCGTGCGATTGGGCATAGGCGGTCCACTAGGCAACGGAAGGCAGTGGTGGCCTTGGATATCTGTTACCGATGAGGCCAGGGCGATCATCCACCTTCTCCACACCGAAACTGCCGCCGGGCCTTTCAACCTGGTTGCACCGGAACCAGCCACCTGTGGTCAGATCATCGCCTCGCTGGCCAAGGCCGCGCATCGCCCATATGGGGTTCCCGCTCCGGGTTTTGCACTAAGAATGCTCCTGGGTTTGGCAGCCGATGAAATGCTGCTGTCCAGCCAGCGGATGTCTAGCGCGAAGCTGCAAGGTACCGGTTTTGAGTTCGAACATAAGCACCTCGATGAAACCGCCGATTGGTTGGTTTCCAGATAAAAAGAAACCGCGGTCATTGCGACCGCGGTTTCTTTTAGTTTGATGCGATTAGGCCTTTGGGGCTGCAGGCTTCTTAGCAGCAGGCTTTGCAGCGGCCTTAGGAGCAGCAGCCTTTGCGGCGGCAGGCTTAGCAGCGACAGGTGCCTTTGCAGCGACAGGTGCCTTGGCAGCAGCAGGCTTAGCAGCAGCCTTGGCGGCGGCAGGCTTCTTAGCAGCTGGCTTAGCAGCGGCAGGTGCCTTGGCAGCAGCAGGCTTTGCAGCAGCCTTAGGAGCAGCAGCCTTAGGAGCAGCAGCCTTGGTTACCTTGGTTGCGGCAGCCTTGGTGCCCGACTGAACAGCCTTGCTTGCGGTCTTGGTAGCGGTGGTGACCTTCTTCTCCGCGGTCTTGGTGACCTCGGTCACAGCCTTTTCAGCGTTCTTGGCTGCGGCGGCAACGGTCTTCTTGGCACCCTCGAGAACCTCGGTTGCCTCGTGTGCTACGTCTGCACCGATTGCGCCTGCAACCTTTGCAACATCGTTTGCGTTGTTGTTGAAGATCTTCTTGATGCGATCAATAATCGACAATTTAATTCCCTCTGATTTGTATTGTTCGGGCTATTGAGCCACTAAAACCTTACTAGACCGCGGGCCTGCTGGGTTAGATTGCCCGCCTGCGACGCAAAATGTCGTCAAGGTTCGAACCTGAGACTGCAATCTCATTTTCCGCTGGAGCAAGGGCAACAACCTCGGCAAGAACCGGCTGCTCAAGCTTTCCAACATGCCCCAGGTGCATCGGTGCTGGCATCACGCGCGGCATCCATCCCTCGGCAGCCGGAGGCGCTACATCGGCCGCTCCAGCCTTTTCGGCAAACGTCTGAGCTGCTCGATACAGTTCGGCATAGTTGGCCGGACGAACAGCCCTTGGAGCGGGTACCTGAGAAAGCTGGATGTTTGCTAGACGACGGTTTGCCACCAGCGACAATCCGGCAACCACTACAGAAACTGCAGTCACAGGCCACAGCTTCGAGAATCCAATAGCACTCAGCAGACCTGCAACAGAACCAAGCAAAGTTACGGCACCAAGCACTCTACGCACTTGAGCCAGACGTGCCGCCTTGCGAACCAGGCTCGAGTGACTAAGGGTTCTTACTTTGAACTCGTTCTTCACTCGCTGCTTGATTTCGCGTGCAGCTTCGCGAGCCTCACCAACGGTTTGGTCGCGTTTCACCCAGGCCGGCACGAAGAAGGCCAGCCACACCACGGCAGCTACAGCCAGCACCACACCGGTGAGCGAGGAAGTATTCATACCTTCAAAGATATGAGGTAACCAATTCCAGATAAATATTTGGCTCGGCGTGTTTAAATTTTTTGCAGGAAATCTGCAGGATTCGGGTAGTCCAGCTTGGGAACCTCGTGCCTGAGCCAGCGGTTAAGGACTCCGCCGGAGACTTCCTCGTGAGTTAGGGCAAAGACCATGTGATCGCGCCAGGCCCCGTTGATGTGGATATACCTTTGCTTAAAACCTTCGTAACGGAAGCCAAGTTTTTGAACCACTCGCAGCGAAGCCGCGTTCTCTGGCCGGATGTCGATCTCTGCTCGGTGAAGTCCAACCACGTTGAAAAGGTAGTCGGTGACCAGGGCGACCGCGGTTGGTGTGATTCCTTTACCGGCCACATCGGGGGTGATCCAGTAACCGATGACAGCACTCGAAACCGAGCCGTGGATTATGTTTGCCACGTTGATTTGGCCAACAATTTCTCCCTGGTATTCGATCAGAAACGGCAGGCCTGTTTGGTCATCGTATGCGCGAAGCAGCGAGCGGATCATGCCTTTTACGTCAAAGGAATTGGGTGCGTACGGACTGGTGGCCTCCCACGGGCGAAGCCAGGCTCGGTTCTCCAGCAAGCGCTGCTCAAGCACCTTGGCGTCTCGCATGCGGATAAGCCGCAAGCGCACATCGCCGTGAGTGAGAGCAAAAGACATGGGCATGGTGTCAAAATTAGTGGCATGTCCAACTCCAATGTGGCCGATGACAAAAAGTTGCTGCGAGCACAGCTGGCGAAGCAACGTCCGGCGCTGTCCGCTCAGAGCGGTGTGAGCCAAAAATTGCAGCAAACCATCACCGAGTTGGCAACGCAAACAAACGCCAAGGTTGTTGCCGCCTATCTGCCGTTCGGTTCCGAGCCGGACATCGGTGGCTTCATCGCTGCCGCAGCAGGTCTGGGTATTCGACTCATCATGCCAGTGTCAGTAGCAGACGGCACCCTGCGCTGGGTCACCTACGATGGCCGAATGGCTCCCGGCATATTTGGATTTGCCGAACCGATTGGAGAGCCCGCGACTGTGGCGGATGCCGACCTAATCCTGGTTCCGGCAAGCGCTGTGGACGCAACTGGTGCCAGGCTTGGCAAGGGCAAGGGTTACTACGATATCGCCTTGTCCAGCGTTGGCAATGCGGCGAAGACCGCAGCTGTGGTTTACGACCAAGAGGTGCTCAACAAGGTGCCAACCGAGCCACACGACCAAACAATGGATTACCTGGTCACGCCGTCAGGCTTCAAGGCCGCCGCCTCGCGGTAATAGACGTTTACCCAGCGCAGCGGCTCGGGTAAAATCAGAGGGTTATGCCAACCTACTCATACAAGTGCAAGAACTGCGGCCACGCCTTCGACGTGCAGCAGGCAATAAGCGACTCCGCACTTACCAAGTGCCCAAAGTGTTCCGGTGATCTTCAGAAGGTCTTCGGCTTGGGCAGCGTGACCTTCAAGGGTTCTGGCTTCTACCGCACCGACAGCAAGGGTTCTAGCTCTACCTCGGGTGACTAACCCCAGTGCGGCGGCTTGTCCTGCTTGAGTCGCGCATCGTTCCCCGATTCAGAACCCCTCGAATAATCGCCCCAGGCGGCATCCGTGTCTTCAAATTTCACCGTGTCGATGAACGGCTTCTCGCTCTCACCAACCGGCAGACCAAGCTGCTTGGCATTCTCGAGCGCTAGGTTGTCTGGCTCCGCAAACAGCTGCAGCGCGTGGATGCGCCTAACCTGCCACCCCAGCGCCTTCACCAGTCGTGGACGAAGATTGATCTCCTCGGCCAGCGTCTCAGCGGTGACCAGCCAGTCGGGTCTCAACTCGATGGCGGTGCGACCGTATGACACGATCATCGAGAGGTTCTGGCCAAAATCGGTCTTAACTGTAACGCCCAGCTTGCGCAGGCGAATGGCCAGATCTGAAAGCATTGCGTCCTGCGATGTTTCGTCCGTTGGGGTCTCAACTCGCACCCCGCCCGAAAGCAGGTCTCGCAGGTGCGCAACACCATTGGTGGCGTCATCGGGGATTTCGGTGGCTGAGAAGCACGAGACCACGGTGAATTTCTTGCGAGCGCTCACCAGCATATTCGCCAGATAGCGCTTGCCGTTAACGCTGGTGAGGTCGCCCATCTCAGTTGGAACCCTGCCGCGCACAAGTTTGCCGTAGCCAACGCTGAAAACGATGTGGTCGGCAACGCGGTGGCTGAGTTCACTCATCGTGGCGATCTCAAACTTTTCACGCCCGTGTCCATCAAAGAACTCAACGAGGTTCTGCTTGTGTTTGAGCCCTGCCTGAATGGCGGTTCGCACGCGGTCGGCGTGCATCGGAGAAGCTGTGACGAACAACAGGCTATCTTCCGGGTGCCAAAGGGCGTGGTTGAAGATTTGGTCAACGCTTCGTTCAACCTCAGCGTCGAGACTCTGGTTGGCTCCCGGGATATCGCTCGAGGCCATGTCGGTGCCACGAATAATCTCCACGGAAACGTGGCTGTTGCCCCAGTAGTCGTCGGCAGTCGGCTCGAAGTCGATGCGGTTTTGATAGAACTCTCGGTTGATAAACGCGCCGAGAATTTGGCCGTAGGTGCGGTAGCTGCGGCGCAGAACCTCAGACCCAAACTTGGCACTAACCTCGCCCAGCACGCTAGGCACAATAACCTCGCGCCCAATTGGGATTGGCCGTGCCTCAATCTCAAAACCGGCCGGCCAGGCAATCGTGTCGTCACCAAAGGCAATCACCTGGGTGGCCCTCAGTAGGCCGCTCAGATTTTCGGCGACTGTGGTGCCGGCGGCATCCAAGATTATGACGGTGTCGAAGTGCTGGCCTTCACCAAGTAGCTCCGCAACCTCGTAAGGGCTCATGGCCAGGTTAGGCAGCAGGTTGGCGCTGATGTGCGGAGCAACCTCAAAAAGCCTGGCGAGGGTCGCGGCACCGCTCTTGAGCAGGGTCCGCAGATCGGCAGCCTCGGTCGGGTGCCCTCCTAGGTCACTACGCCACAGTTCACCCAGCTGGAATGCCAGATTGAGTCTGGTCTCTGATAGCACGCCGTCGGATGATTCCTGGAAGGTTACCTCCATTTGGTCCAGCTGATCGGCTGTGGTGCGAATCAGGGATGGGTTTTTCTCGGCAAGGTATTCGAGTGCCGACTGCCACCAGGCCAGGTCAAACTCAGCGGCAAGGTGTTCGCGGCTCACGTGCAGCCGAGCAAGGTCTCGCATAAGTTCTTCGAGGCCGAGGCTACGCAACCTGTTGGCCACCATCGCGCGCTCGCCCAGATTCTCGAGCGCGCCAACGTCTTCTACGAGTGAATCGAGTTTTGCCTTCAATGCCTCCAATGGCAGATCCGTAAGCAGCGGATCCTTGGAGTGTGGATCCATGTGCCGCTGAATGCGATCCAGGTCAACCACAAGGGCCTGATAGGTGACCATGGCATCGTTGATGCCGGCTGGAACCATCGGTGGTTTGAGTCCTGCGCTATTGCGGTTCCAGGCTGCGCGCTGCTCCTCAATTGCCTTGAGGCTGGCGTTGAGGTCGGCCACGTGCATGCCGGGGCGCAGGAACTCCTTGGCCAACTTCTTCAACCTGCGTCTGGTTCCGCCGCTCATCTCGCTGCTTGATTTGCGGTCGGCGGTTGCCTCGATTACCTCGGCGAGCGAGCGGTCAAACACCGAAGACTGGAAGCGGTCGAGGCTCTCGCGGATTCCGGAGAACAGGCGCAGGTAGGAGCCGATCTCGGCCACGGATCCGGCAGGCTTGAACTCCACGGCACTGATGTACTCGGCCAGCTTGGTGGTCAAGGTTGGGAATGTCTCATCCCGCAGCCTTGTGGCCACTGCAATTACCTGGTCAACCTCGGCACCGTTCTCAAACCGTGCCTGGAACCAGGCCGAGTCCTGGGGGCCAAACTTGAACTCGCCCAGTTCAAACGCTTCGTTCAGTGCGGCAAGTGCCGCCTCCCGATCCGGGTTAGCAGCTAGGCTGCTGCGGCTAATGCGTGCGCTGGTCTCAGGCGCGTGCGGCATTGCAGAGAGTTCCGCCAGCTTGCCAAGAACGTGCGCAACGCTTACGCCAAGCAGCGGGTCCACCGAGTGGAGTCCTTGAACATAACTGCCGTAGGCGTTGGATACTTCGCGCAGATCTACAGCGGCCGTTCCGCTGGTTATTCCCTTGGCTTTTTCGTTTCGGCTAATGGCTGCGATGGTGTCGAGCCAGACCGAGTCGGCTCGGGTAACTAGGCCATCCAGACCAATCGTTGCCAGACGTTCGGCCAGTTCGTGAATAGTCTGGCGGCGCGGGGCCAGAATCAGTGTTCGTCGACGCGAGCCGGTGAGGGCCGCGATGGTATTGACCACGGTCTGCGTATAGCCACAGCCCGGAAGTGTCTCAACGGCAAACGATTGACCGGCGATGGCACGGGCCACAATGCGGCGCTGAGTCTCGTCGGCGTCCGCAACCGGGAATACGCCAAAAGAAGAAACGTCACCCAAACCCTTGGGTTCACTTTCGGTCTCGGCCAGGCGGTTAAGCAACGGCACATCGATGGACTTGATATCTGCCAGCATCGCGGTTGGTGCAGTTGTGAAGTTGCCTAGGGCCAGAATGTTTTTGAGTTCGGCCTTGGCCTTCGTGCCAAGAAAATCGGCGAGCGCCTCCAGCAGCGAAACTGGCACTAGGTCTGATTTGGCTTCGATCTTGCTGAGCAGATGCGCCTCGTCCAGCTGCACTCCGTAGCAGACCTCGAGGTTGGCAACTAGCGCAGGATTCACAATCGGTGCACCGTTTTGACGCACCTCGAAGTCGTCTGCGCTGCGAATCAGTTTGATTGGCCAGAGCAGAATCGGCATCCGCAGGTCGAAGCCGTCGGCCTCCAAGCCGATGAGCCCGCCTACGATGTAGCAGGACTCAACGCCGTAGTGATCGCGAAGCTTGTGGGTCTTGGCGTCAATGCGCTTTGCGGCAGAAAGCGCCTTGGAAAATCCGAGTGGATCACGCACCAAATTGCTGAGAGGGCTGGCGCCGGTGGAAACAAACTGGGCCATGCCGCCCGGGTGGGCGCGGTCTAGGTCGATCTGACAGAACGCATCAAAGTCGTAGGTAAGCAGCGGGTTGGTCACGCCTATGGCCTGGATTTCGGCACGCCAA
>Ga0213920_1002014_pt1 | contig 10272 bp, 10 predicted proteins | sample McNCre1117MG_FD_161054 | JGI IMG/M metagenome (GOLD analysis project Ga0213920, IMG submission 161054) | Freshwater microbial communities from McNutts Creek, Athens, Georgia, United States - 11-17 MG | ecosystem: Environmental > Aquatic > Freshwater > Creek | place: USA: Georgia | collected...
GTGGCTGGCATCCCAAACCACCAGGGTGCCGTTCTGGCGGCAGAGCTCGGTGATGCCGGCAACGTCTGGCTGCGCGCCGGAGCGGTAGTGGATGACCTGCAGGGTCACAAGCGCCACGTCGTCGTTTAGGAACGGCTTCAGGGTCTCGGGAGTCACCAGCTCGCAGTCGGCGTCAATCTCGGCGGCACCGGGCCCGCCGCTTCCATCGTTGTCTAGGGTGATGAGGTTCAGTCCTAGCTGCTCCGCAATGCCCTGAAGAATGAAACGGTCGGTTGGGAAGTTGGCGGCATCGATGATGACAGTCTTGCGACCTGGGCGCGCCTTGATGGCGGCAACGCATGCCTGATAGAAATTCACCGAAGTGGTGTCCTGTACCAAGACCTGGCCTGCTGCTGCCCCTAGGCAGGCCTTGCCAAGGAGGTTTCCGGCATCGGTTGCCTGGTCTATCCAGTGCGACCAGCCATCAACCAGCTGGGTTCCCCACTCCTCGGTGAGGAACGAGTTCACGCTCTCCACGGTTGCCTTGGGCAGTCGGCCGAGCGAGTTGCCATCCAGGTAGCACATGTCTGGATCAGTGATGTAGAACTGGCTCTTGAAGCCCGCTAGGGGGTCTGCCGCGTCCAGCTTTAGAGCGGTTTCGCGCTCAAGCGGGTTGCCGAATGACAAGAGTTTTTGGGCCACTGCGTTGGGGGTCATGGAGCCAGCCTAGCGATTTTGGCAATCGCTTCGTCAGGAAAACTTGTCTGAAATTTCAGAAATCGGAAGAAGCACTAAACCAGCAACTGGTGCTTGGCAAGCTCCTTGTAGAGTGGCACGGTTTTCACCAGCTCACTGTGGGTTCCGGTGCCAACCACCTTGCCATTTTCCATCACAATGATCTGGTCGCTGTCCACCACGGTGCTAAGCCGGTGGGCAATCACAATAAGGGTGCGGTTCTTGGCAACGGCATCGATGGCCTCGCGCATGCGCTGTTCGTTGAGCCCATCCAGTGATGAGGTACTTTCGTCTAGCAGCAGAATCGGGGGAGCGGCTAGCAGAGTTCGAGCAATTGCAAGCCGCTGGCGCTCGCCGCCGGAGAGCATGATTCCTTGCTCGCCAACCTCGGCATCTAGGCCTCGGGAGTCGCGCTCCAACACATCGGTGAGGTTTACTTCGCCTAGCACGGCGCGCAGTTCATCATCGGTGGCTGTTGGCTTGCCAATCAGAAGGTTGTCGCGGATGGAACCCGCTAGGACAGGCGCGTCCTGTTCCACGTAACCAAGCTGTGCGCGCAGCACGGAGCGATCCAGTTCGGCAACCGGCTGGCCGTCCAGCAGAATGCGTCCCGCAGTAGGTTCATAGAATCGTTCGATCAGGCTGAGCGTGGTGCTCTTGCCGGCACCCGAAGGGCCGACGATTGCAACACGGGTGCCACGCTCAATCTTGAATGAGACGCCTTCCAAGACCGACTTGGCATCCTGAGGCTCCTCGCCCTCGGCGGCTGGAGCAGGCTCGTATGCAAAGCCAACTGCGTCAAACTCGATGGCCGTTGTGTTCGCCGGGGTGGCGACGCTGGCTTGGGTTCCCGTTACGGTTTCGGCTTCGGTTGGAATGTCCAGAATCTCCTGGATGCGAGCCAGCGCACCGAGACCGGTCTGTACTGAGGTGTAGGCGCCAAAAGCCTGGCCGATCGGGCGGATCATCAGGAACAGCAGCAGTACAAAGGTGACCAGGTTTGCAACGCTGGTTGCACCGGATGCCACTCGGTAGCCGCCAACACCAAGCACCACCATGAAGGCGCCGTTCATCGCGATGCCAGCGATGGGGGAGATGGAACTGGAGATGCGAGCGATGCGGACGCCCTGTTCGTATGCCTGCTTGGCGTCTGCCGAAACCTCCTCGGCCTCGCGGTCCTCGGCGCGGGCGGCGCGAATGGTGCGCACAGCACTTAGGGCGCGCTCAACAGCGGCGGACATCGCACCAACGCGCTCCTGCGCCTTGGTGGTGGCCTGGCGAATCTGGCGCGCAACCACCACAACCGCGGCTAGCGCAACCACGATTACCGCCAGTGTGCAGACCAGCAGGATTGGGTCAATCACTGCCATGGCCACAACCGAACCAACAAAAATCAGAATGCCACCGATGGCATCGACTAGACCCTGGGTCAACACGTTTCGCAGTAGCGTGGTGTCGCCAGAGACGCGCGAAACTAGGTCGCCGGTGCGACGCAGGTCGTACTCCTTGATTGGAAGACGCAGTAGTCGGTTGGCTAGATGGCGGCGCGCGGCGAGAACGATTCCCTCTCCGGTGCGGGTGAGCACAAAGTACATCCAGCCGCCGCTAAAACCAGAGACCAACATCAAAGCGACCAGCAGAACAACCGAGCCGGTGGCATCCTTGTGGTTCTGAACCGCGTGGATCACCTGGCCCGTTAGCAGTGGCTGAGCAAGCGAGAGCGCCGCGCCAACAAGTGATAGAGCGCCGGCCAGGAACAGGGCTCCACGGTGCTGGGCAAAGTAGGGGAGCAGCTGCTTGAAGGTGGCCTTCGGTGCGTTCTTGTCCATCGTTGGGCGGCCCCCGCGGCGGCCGCGACCCATCATCATGCTCATGGTGTTTTAAACTCTCTCCACCAGGTGCGCATTCCCGGTGATGTACTCGTTCAGCAGGTAGTTGATTTCCTGCAGACTCAAGGCCTCAGTGTAAGCGGTGTGCCTGAAGAAACGGCTAAAGTCAACGGCCTTGAGGGCCTCTAGCGCCTTCGGGTGATTGAGCTTCAGAAACATCTGCGTGGTGTTTGGTCGGCGCTCAAATTCCGTCTTCACGGTGCCGCAGCCGAAGCCAAAGATGGTGAGGCTCACATCAGCATCGTCGGGGCCAACCTTGGACACAAAGCCGAGGTCCTCAACCCAGTAGTGCGGTCTCGGCTCGGCGCCTCGCTTCCAAATTTGGAAACAGGTGTTCAGTCGCTTCTTGGCGGCGATGAGCCGGCCGGATGCATCCACGTAATCGATGGCAATGTCGTGATCTGCAACCAAGTGGAAGTTGCGGTCTAGCCGGTTGATGACCGACCACTTGCGCCAACTGCGTGGGACGATGAACGCTATGAACTCGGAGTGCGGAGCGGCGTGGTTAAAGAACGGGATGCTGAGAGCGTTATTTCGGCCAAACGGTGGGTTGCCCAGTGTGACCGCCCCCGAAACTTCGCTTAGCTTCTGCTCGAGGAAGTTGCCGCCGGAAACTTCGGCGTGGAGCGGCTCGATATCGAATGACAAAAACCTGGTGGCACCCGCCGCCTTGGCCGCCTCGATGAACGCTCCCGTGCCGCCGGCCGGCTCCAGGATCACTCGCTCCACAAAACCAACCCTGGAAGAGTTGACCACTCGGGCCAGTTCATCGGTTAGTTTTTGGGCAAGGTCTGCCGGCGTGTAGTACTGCTCCTTACCCGTTACCCGGGTGTTGCCGGCACGAACGCGAACGGCAGGGGTGCGGGAGGTCATACATAAAGAATATCAATTTGCGAAAACCTTGTAATAGGCTGAAATGCTGCCCGCATCGCGGCCCTTGGACATGAGGCCAACATCCCACGCCATCAATGGCTAGCTGGAAACCACTGAGGTATTTCTGTGTCTACTTCTTCCAACGAAATTGTCCTTCAAGCGCGCGGCTTGGTGAAGCGCTACGGCGACTTCTCCGCAGTAGCCGGCATCGACTTTGAGGTTCGCCGCGGCGAATCCTTCGGCATCCTGGGGCCTAACGGCGCAGGCAAATCCACCACCATGAAGATGATCTCGGCCGTGTCAAAGCGCACCGATGGCGAGCTCACCATCCTGGGCAAGGACCCAAACCAGAAAGGCCCAGAGATTCGCGCACACCTGGGAGTTGTGCCGCAGAAAGATCTGCTGGACCGAGAGTTGAAGGCGTGGGAGAACCTCTTTGTCTACGGTCGCTACTTTGGTCTGCCGCGCAAGTGGCTGCGCACCAAGGTTGACGAACTGCTGGCCTTTGCACAGCTGGAGGACAAGCGAAACTCCAAGGTTGACGAGATGTCTGGCGGAATGCAGCGCCGCCTTGCGATTGCCCGCGGTCTGGTCAACGAGCCAGAGATTCTGCTGCTCGACGAGCCAACCACCGGTCTAGACCCTCAGGCCCGGCACGTGCTCTGGGACAGGCTGTTCCGCTTGCGCGAAAACGGTGTGACCATCATCCTCACCACTCACTACATGGATGAGGCGGAGCAGCTTTGCGACCGCTTGGTTGTTATGGATGCAGGCAAGATCATGGCCGAGGGTGCGCCAGCGGACCTAATTAAGCAGTATGCATCCAAGGAGGTTTTAGAGCTTCGCTTCGGAACCGACCGCAACGAAGAGACAGCGCCAAAGGTTGCCAACTTTGGTGACCGTGTCGAGGTTTTGCCAGACCGCATTTTGCTTTACACCGAGAACGGCGAGAAGTCGCTGGAGCAGGTAATGGACAGTGGCCTCAAGCCGGTGACCTCGCTGGTTCGCCGCGCCTCACTCGAAGACGTGTTCCTCCGACTAACCGGCCGCAGCCTGGTCGACTAGGAGTAGCGCAATGTCCGACTTGAGATTTACTCCGGGAGCAGTGGTTGACGCCCAGCGCGCCATCCGCGGTGGCTCCTGGCGCGTGGCGGAGTATCGCCTGCGCAACATGATGCACTGGTGGGCGGCCATCATTTCGTTCGGCCTTGGTAACCCGGTTCTCTACCTGGTTTCGGTGGGCATTGGAATCGGCGGTCTCGTCGACAAGGCATCCGGCGGTCACCTGCTTGGAGGCGTTCCATACCTGCAGTTTGTGGCTCCGGCCTTACTCGCCAGCGCGGCCATCCAGGGCGTTATGGATGAGGTCACCTTCCCCGTGATGGAGGGTTTCACCTGGGAGAAGTATTTCTTCGCCATCAATGCAACCAGCGTGAGTGCTCGCCAGATCTGCAACGGCGTAATGATTGCCGCATTCGCAAGAGGCGTATGGACCGTCGTAATGTACGGAGTGATCCTGGTTCTGTTCGGCGCAATCCCGCTGGGCAGCCTGTTCCCGCTGATGCTCTCGTCGCTCATCGGCGGCATTGCCTGGGCGGCCGTGATCATGTCGGTTTCGGCCAACCTAAAAAACGACGATGGCGTGTTTGCGATCATCGGACGCTTTGTGATTGCCCCGATGTTCCTGTTCTCCGGAACCTTCTACCCAATCAACCTGATGCCCATTTACCTGCAGTGGATCGGCTGGATTTCGCCGCTATGGCACGCAACCCAACTGGGTCGTGACTACACCATCGGCGAGGCCGAACCAACCTGGCTGGTCACAGTGCACTACCTGTACTTTGCCGCGCTGCTGGTCACCGGCATGCTCATCGGCTACCGTGCGTTTGTTAGGAGGCTGGGCGAATGATCACATCGATGGCCACCTCGCTTGCAGTTGAGATTGCCGAACGCAAGGCAAACCGCCTCGGTTCGTCCGTTTACACGGGTCGCGCCTGGCGCCTGGTTGAGCGCAACCTGTTTGCGGTTCGCAGCACCAACTGGATGGTTTTCGTTTCGGGCTTCGTGGAGCCGGTTTTCTACCTGCTCTCGTTTGGTCTGGGCATCGGCACTCTGGTGGGTCACCTCACCGATGGCGCCGGCCACCCTGTCACCTATGCGGCCTACATTGCTCCGGCACTGCTGGCCACAAGTGCGATGAACGGCGCAATCTACGACAGCACGTGGAATGTGTTCTTCAAGATGCACTTTGCAAAGCTGTATCAGGCTTGGCTTGCCACCTCGGTGGGAACCCTTGATGTGGCTCTCGGCGAGATCCTTTGGGCCCTCATTCGCGGCTTCACCTACGCCGTGGGGTTCCTAGTTGTGATGGGAGTAATGGGAGTGGTTCCATCGTGGTGGGCCGTGCTCGCCATCCCTGGCGCCGTGCTGATTGCCTTTGGTTTTGCCGCCGTTGGCATGGGTCTCACCAGCTACCTCACCAACTTCCACCAGATGAACTGGCTCAACTTCTTTATGTTGCCCATGTTCCTGTTCTCGGGAACCTTCTACCCGATCTCGGTGTTCCCGGTCTGGTTGCAGTGGATCATCGAGGCGCTGCCGCTAAACCAAGCGGTGGAGTTGGAGCGAGCCCTAATGCTGGGAAACCTCAGCTGGGCAACGGCCGGTCACGCGCTCTACTTTGTTGTGATGATTGGGCTGGGTTTGGTGTTCACCACTCGCCGTCTGGCAGCGCTGTTCCAGCGGTAGAGATTTAGTCAAATGAAAATCCCGCGCCACCCAATCGGGCGGCGCGGGATTTTTAGTTCAGGTGCTTTGGACTAGGCGCCGGTCGCTGCGCCACTCTCAACGATTGGACCCATGACCGCAAGGGCAACATTGACGATGGTCAGCAGAGCGATGACTGGGAGGACCCACTTCTTGGTGCTGAGGTCCTTCTTGTTGTAGGCCAGTGCCAGAACAAAGATCACGGTGATGATTACGCACTTGGCGGCAAGCACGAGGTTGTTCACGTGCTCGTTTGGGTTGGCCAGCGGAACCATGCCAACCAGAGCAAAACCGGTCACGAACAGGGTGATTGCTCCGTGCAGGATTCCAGGAACAATGGCACCGCCGGTCTTGAGCGACTTCATTTGGCTGAGGAATCCGCCAAGCAGCGATGCAAGGCCGATGAGGTGCAAAATGAGCACAATGTTGGTTGCGATTTCCACGGGGGAAGCTCCTTGGGTTTGGCGCTGAGTCTTTTACTCGGCGTCTGAATTCAGTCTAGCCATGAGGATGGCGGCCTCCACGGCTTCGGCGCCCTTGTCCTCGCGCGAGCCCTCAAGGCCGGCGCGGTCAAGCGCCTGCTGCTCGGTGTTCACGGTGAGGAGGCCAAAGCCAACTGGAACTCCGTAGTCCAGCTGAACGCGGTTGAGGCCATCGGTGGCTGCCTGGCAGACGTAGTCAAAGTGCGGGGTGTCACCCTGAATCACAACTCCCAGAGCGATGATGGCGTCGGCGCCCTCTTCGGCGGCCCACTTGGCCGCCAGCGGAAGTTCGAAGGCACCGGGAACGCGAACCACGGTGTAGATGTCGTTACCGGCGGCCTGCAGCGCGCGCTCGGCACCGGCAAGTAGGCCATCGGTGATCTGGGTGTGCCACGATGTGACAATTACGGTTACAGCCAGACCGGCGGCGTCGATGTTGAGCTTTGGGGCTCCTGCTCCACTCATTTAATGTGCTCCTGTGGGATCTGGTGACCCATGCGGTCACGCTTAACTTTGAGGTATTCGGTGTTTTCGTCGCTCAGGCCAACCAGCACCGGTACGTATTCGTTTACGCTGATGCCTGCCTCGTCAAGGTACTTGGCCTTTGCGGGGTTGTTGGTCATCAGTCGGACGCTCTTGACTCCAAGGTCCTGGAGCATGGCAACGGCCGCGCCATATTCGCGGTTTTCGCTTGGCAGGCCGAGGGCCAGGTTGGCATCAACCGTGTCCATGCCCTGCTCCTGGAGTGAGTAGGCCTTTAGCTTGTTGAGCAGGCCAATTCCTCGACCCTCCTGGCCGCGCAGGTAAAGCACGATGCCGCCGTTTGGGTCGTTCGCAATCTCGTCGAGCGCGTAATCCAGTTGCGGGCCGCACTCACACTTGAGCGAGCCAAACGCCTCACCGGTGATGCACTCGGAGTGCACGCGAACCAGAACGTCTTCGCCGGTTGGGTTGCCCGAGATGAGCGCCACGTGATCGGCCGTGGTGGCACGGTCGTAGTAACCGCGCATGCGCATCTGGCCGTGTGAGGTGGGCACGTTTGCCTCCGCCTCGCAGACCACGCGGTTCTGAATGGCGGTTGGACTGGCCAAGGCGGCCGGCTTCTCGGCAATGATGTACTGGCGCAGCTGCTCCACGGTGATGACCGGCAGCAACTCCCTGGCCCCAACCTCCAGTAGCTCCGGCAGGCGCATCATGGTGCCGTCTTGGCGAACCATCTCGCCAATCACGCCAACCGGCGTGAGCCCTGCGATTTTTAGCAGGTCAACGGCGGCCTCGGTGTGACCGGGACGCTCGAGAACGCCACCCGGCTTGGCGCGCAGCGGAACCATGTGGCCCGGGCGAATCAGCGAGTCGGCGGTGCTAGTTGGGTCGGCCAGCGTGCGCGCGGTGAGGGCGCGGTCGGCCGCGCTAACGCCGGTGCTGTAGCGATTGGCTGCATCCACGGTGATGGTGTAGTTGGTCTGGTGAGGGTCGCGGTTGTTCTTCCACATCAGCGGAAGCCCAAGCTCGTTGGCGCGGCCGTCCTCCATCGGTGCGCAGAGGAAGCCGGTGGTGTGGTTGACAATCCAGGCCATCCACTCTTCGCTGGCGGTTTCGGCCGCGATGATGGCGTCGCCCTCGTTCTCGCGGCCCTCGTCGTCGGCAACCAGCACCGGTCGGCCGGCGCGGAGCGCCTCAAGAGCGCTCTCGATTGTGGAAAGTTCGGTCATTAGTTTGCCTCCTTAGAAAGGCGTGCCTCGAGCAGGCGCTCGATGTGCTTGGCCATTACGTCGGCCTCAACGTTCACGTGGCTTCCAACCTGCTTACTTCCAAGCGTGGTCAGTCGCAGGGTCTCGGGGATCAGGCTCAGGCCAACCCAGTCATCGCCTACCTCGTTGATAGTCAGGCTAACGCCATCGATGGTGATGCTGCCTTTGAGGACCACGTAGCGCATTAGGTCTGCCGGCACACGCACACGCACCCACTCCCAGTTCTCGCTCGGTTCGCGGGAGATTACCTCGCCAACGCCATCCACGTGACCCTGAACAACGTGGCCGCCGAAGCGGGTTGCGGCTGTCATGGCGCGCTCGAGGTTGACGGAGTCGCCAACCTGCAGGTGCCCCAGCGAGGTGCGGTTTAGGGTCTCCTGCATGACGTCGGCCGTGAATCCCTTGGCATCGTGTTCCACCGCGGTTAGGCAGGTACCGCAAACGGAGATGCTGTCGCCGCGGTTTAGGTCGCTCGAAACCAGAGGGCCTTCGATGGTCAGGCGCACAGCATCGCCCTGCTTTTCGATGGCGGCCACACGGCCGAGTTCTTCGACAATTCCGGTGAACACTAGTTTGCCTCCGATGCTGGGTGGGCAACGATCAAGATGTCGTTGCCAAGTCTGTGGGTTTCGGTAATGGAGAGCGCACGAGCCTGAGCCATGGTTGCCACGCCTAAATCGTGCAACGCGTTGCCCGGGCCACCAATGAGCATTGGCGCGAGGTACACCAGGTACTCGTTGGCATACCCGGATGCCACGAAGCGGCTGGCCAGGGTGGGTCCGCCCTCAACCCAAATGTGCTTGACCCCGCGCTGCCAGAGCTGCGTGAGCACCTGGTTCAGGTCGTGAGTCTCAAGCTGCAGGGTTTCGGCCTCGTCGTTGAAGATGTTGAAGTCGGCTGGGATGGCGCTCTCCCCAACCACAACGCGCATCGGCTGGTGCTCGTAGAGGCTGCCGTCAGCTTTACGGGCTGTGAGGGTTGGGTTATCGGCCAGCACGGTGCCGGTTCCCACCAGGATGGCGTCCACCTGCGAACGGCGACGGTGAGACTCGTTGCGGCTGTCCTCGCCCGAGATCCACTTACTGGTGCCGTCGGCGGCGGCGGCTCGGCCATCGAGGGAACTCGCCCACTTGAGCGTTACGAACGGGCGCTGTTGGCGAGCAGCGGTTAGCCAGACGCGGTTTTGCGAATTGGCCTGGCTCCGCAGGATGCCCTCGATTACTTCGATTCCCGCCGCGCGCAGGGTCTCGGCGCCACCACCGGACTGAGCGCCTGGATCAGCCGAAGCAAAGACAACGCGTGATACCCCGGCGGCGATGAGTGCCTGCGCGCAAGGGCCGGTTTTACCCGTGTGGTTGCAAGGCTCGAGGGTGACAACGGCGGTTGCGTGCGCCGGAATTGAGGTGAGGTTTGCTAGGGCGGCTACCTCGGCGTGCGGGGTGCCGCTGCCCTCGTGCCAGCCTTCCGAAATCACGTTCAGATCTTTGTCGAGGATAACCGCGCCAACCTGCGGGTTAACGCCAAAGGCTGGGCCGCGCAGGGCGAGCTCGAGCGCGCGCTCCATGGCGGCGTCGAAGCGGTGGTCCTGGTTCATCCCGGTTCCTCGTCTGTTTGCGAGCGCATCGGGGTGGTGTGGCGTTAAAACGAAAACGCCACGGCGGGCGGCAAACGCCGACCACCGGTTCTTCTCCCATCCGGACTTTAACCGTCGGTTCTGGAGTTTCACCAGATCAACCGCCCACCAGTGGTGGTCGGGTCGCGGACTATAACCGCCGGCTCAGATTTTCACTGACCCCG
>Ga0213920_1002015_pt1 | contig 10269 bp, 15 predicted proteins | sample McNCre1117MG_FD_161054 | JGI IMG/M metagenome (GOLD analysis project Ga0213920, IMG submission 161054) | Freshwater microbial communities from McNutts Creek, Athens, Georgia, United States - 11-17 MG | ecosystem: Environmental > Aquatic > Freshwater > Creek | place: USA: Georgia | collected...
TTCATAATTCTGCATCCAGTGTTATTGTTGCATTTAACCATACTGCTTGGTTTATTGTCATTGCAGCCGACCCAGTTAAATCAAATGCACAAGAATCTAGCCCAAGAACTGATGATGGGCCACCTGTAAATGTTACTGCACCGTTCCCTACTGCATTCGCCGCTAAAGATGAGAGAGTCATTATTGGAGTATTCCTCATATGATACAAATAATTTAAATAGAACTCAGCTGCAGTGGTACTATAGTATTGTCCATTACATCTAGCACCAGTAGCAACTATACTTTGAAAATATCTACAACATTTTCTAAAGGTAGCTTCTCTTTGTTCATATTCAAATGGGGTTGCTTTATCGCCACTCTCTAATTGAAAATTAGTTATGAAGAATGGATGAGTAGTAGACCTCCAGTGAATATGAAAATTTATATCTATATACCCGGCTCCTGCGGTTGTTGCCAATGCGCTAACATCATTAAATTCAAAAGTATGGCTGTGTGCTCTAACATCACTAGTGGCATAACCTATGCCAAGATCCATCCAACTTGTAAAAACACCACCACCTAGAGCTTGTAACATAAATGGCGTTACATATGCTGTAATGTCATCGCATGCCATGGCATATTGCAAAGTAGCAATTTGCCCAGATAATGTTTTACCATCTTCAATTCTAGTAGATAACACAACATCACCAGTTGTTGGTGCACCAGCGTCCCAACTTAACCGAATATGAGGATACGCACTAGAGCCACCCCAGGTCATAGTGCTATAATTAAATGTTAATGCCTTATCTGTAGTGTTGTATAATCTAAACCTATCAATAACCCAAGAATCAGTACCAGCGGCTATCGTTACGGCACCAGACGTTCTTTGGTTTATCGCACAATTACCATTAATAATATAATTTTTACAACCCTCACCAAGATAACGAATTTTATCGGGATGGCCAAAAGTGCTTGCCATCACCTGGGCAACATTGCTTAAATCATTAAGCCTTATCTCAAGTTGGTTTAACTGCCTATACAAATATTCAGATAATCTTTGTTCTGTTCCAAAGGGTACTTGTTCCATTATCTAGCCCCGTTTACTTCATATTCAATCGACATGCCAATTAACGTAAATGGTGTTGCACCAACACTAGATATGCGCCAACATTGGTATGGTCCAGTTGTTCTTATATCAACTTTCTTCATTGTAGCGGGATTAAAATTAACTGCTGGTTTCCAGCTAATACCGCCACCTATAACCAAGGAAGAGCCTAATTGAATTGTTACTTCTCCAGCACAATCAATAATAGGATACACACTCTTTATTGATGTTACAACACCATACCCACCAAGCGGCACATATATTCTCTCTAATATCGTACCATAGTATGTACTGCCATCATTTACAAGTACATCATATATCTTACTGTCGCTGTACTTTACAAATGAAAACGTTGGATTAAATGGCGATGCGATATCATTGTCATAAGATTCTGCAATAGTATTATATGCTGCTATAGTTGTGCCATATGTTTCATAGGCTGCTGTACTAGGACCATTACTTGCATCATATAAATCTACTGGTAAATCCCTTAAATAAACTTTGTCGTTTTCCCAGTTATATATGATAGCTAAGTTTGGTGATATCTTGCCAGATTCTGGTATACACGTCCACACTTCTTTATTCGGTACGTTAACTGCACAAAATGATCTCTGATAGTTGGTGCCATCAATTCGAGAAAATATGTTAGCCTTTAACTTTCTATTTAAAATAGACCGTAGACTATTGCCATCATTTATAAGTATATCCGTATCAGACAAAAACAAATGTTGGTTATATAACTCAGCGACACAATTTTGAGCTAAAATACCAGTATCTGCCGTAAACTGCCTTGAGTTCCAAATTAATTCTCCGCCGACATAATCAAGTATATCTATGGACCTACTTGAGTATATGACAAATGAATCGCGCATAGATAGTGCATCAATAATTCCACCACCTTCACCCGATATATATGCCAGACCAGCAATGGTAGATAAATCTGCTTCTTCCCAAGTAAATGGTAGCCCATTAACATCCGCTGGTGCCGACCATCTATATGAGTTTTTACCAGCGTCCTCAGTTATTGGTGAACCATCCAAATCAAATGGTTTCATTGCAAATAAGAATGCCTTATGTGAACGTATAACTCCACATGACTGTCCTTTGGCATTCCAAGTTAAAGTAGCACTGAATGGTAACGGTTTAAAAATACCAGCGGATTGATCTAAATAAAATGGGCCATGTAATGGGTTATTAATTATGGGTGTATTACCAGAATTACACGATGTCCATTTATAGATATTAGCCCCAGTTATTGGAGTAGCTACAATTAACGCGGGTGTAACATCCGTCCAAGTAGATCCGTCAAATATGTAAATTGCGGAGGACCCCATTACGATATACTTTTCTATACCACCAGTAATGAATCTAGTAATCTTTGTAGCACCAAATCCAGATGGCGGGAACCCAACTAATTTTGACCCATTAGATGTATAAATCGCACCATCTAACAATTTAAAGTTAATACCAGATGTAAAAAATTCTGGAGGCAAGTCTACATCTTGAAGGTCGGTATTAACTCCAAAGTCACCAATATTTTTAAGCTGCAAAAACTTAGACATTATGGCACCGCAAATATTGCAACTGAAACAAAATCTGGGTCGAATAGCGCACCAGTTGTGTCATAAGTCAAAATCCTAATCTTAGTTGCATCAGACCCAACTGTTGAATTCCAAGAAGCATGGCCAGAACTAGAACAACTAACTAGCGCGGCATAATCAGCATTTGGCATAGCATTTGAAAATGTTACAGTATAATTACCAAGACTAACTCTTGAGGAACTTGCAACATTATAGCCTTTGACAAAAGCGCCAGTAGCGCCATTAATACGGCCCCAGGAATCAGCACCCATAGCTTGTGCCACAACTGCTTTACTATCCGCTGTAGCGGCATTTGCCAGTGCTGTGTTAGCTGTTGATTGCGCTGAAACTGCCTTTCCATCTGCAGTTACCGCTTTTCCATCTGCGGTTACTGCTTTCCCATCCGCTGTAGCAGCATTAGCTAATGCTGTAGCAGCAGTACCACTAATAGTATTTAATTGTGTTTGAATAGCCGATGTAACACCATGCACATAATTCAGTTCTGCTTCTGTTGCAGTTATTGGTATGGAAAATCCAGAACCACTGGTACCGGGAAAAATCGTTTTTATTACACTTTTTATAAGTCGTAAGTGATCGTCCGCCTGTCCCAGTGGATCGCCCGATACTGGATTAGTTGCTACTAAACCGGCAATTGTTGTAGTTGTTTCTAAACCCATCTTATTCCACCTTTACTTTCAATGTTGGTCCACTCCACAAATGTCTTATATCTTGTGAAGTTATATCGGATAATATGCTATTAAACCTATTTTCCCAAAGCATGGTAGCTTCAGCATCTTTAACATAAGCATTAATTTCTACCATTAATCCGAAGATGTATGCATCGGGGTGATTGGTAGAAACCCAATTAGTCGTAACTATACTGGATAATGCGGGCAATCTTTGGTAATAGCTAATTTCTAATGCTAGATTTAAAGTAGCATCATATGGGTTGCTACATATCTCTACAATATTGCCGATAATGGTATATATTCGTTGATCGGATCCATCCAACCTGAACGTGGTAACTCTCTCTGGGGATGCCATTTCCAATGGATATGAATAATTTTCATTATCCAGATTAACTATTTTAATATCCTTCATGGATAAAAAATCGTTTGGCAAAGTGTATTCAAATACGTCACTGGCCAGTAATGTTTGAACCGTAGCTATCATGGTTTGAGTTTCAAGAGCACGATTAATTCTTGACTCCACCATCTTTATAAATAAATCCATTTTCCCTGTTATCTCGGTATCTTGCCTATCAGCATAACCGAGTGCCATATCCTTAATTTCTGTGTAATTCATTTTAACTCCAATAACGTATTATAGGTGTAGATGGTGTCCATGTTGTACTATTGTCTAGGACGTTATCCCAATTTGAAATTTTTTCATTATCACCATACCAGTATCCTGGTGAAAGTGACATTTTACCAGATGTACTTTGATTAACTTGTATAGAATTGTCAGCTCTAGCAGCAAATGTTTGTCCTATAGAGCCAGTAGAACTTACATTAGCTTGTGTACTAAAATCCGCTGATAGGATATAATTAATCCCTACTGCGCCTGAAGTACTTCCATTAACTTGTGCGCTATTTCCAGCTGTTACTGTTTGTGGTCGTGTAACTCCACCAGATGTACTTTGATTTATCTGGATCGAGTTGTCTGCCAGCATATTACCAAGTAGAGTCTGTACTATGGCACCAGAACTTGAAGCATTTGCTTGCGCTGAATTGCCAGCAGTAACAGCATGCGTCATACCTATGGCATCACTGGTACTGTTGTTAGCTTGAGCAGAATTATCAGCTGTTACATAGGTTGATGCTCCATTATCTGCGGCCCAATCATCCACTTGAGGGTTGGTTGCGGCTGCAATAAATACCCCGGCACGACCAGTGCTATGGGAACTATCAGTGGTATTAGTTCCTATTTGTACACCATCTTTATATACTCTAAGAGTAGTACCAGTTGCCTCTAACCTATATACAGATGTCGAATTTGGAGTATCAGATGAAATAGTTTGCAATGCAGTATAAGTATTATTTACATACTTAAATAGAACTTTAGTGCTTACATTATATCCATATCCATTTCTACTGCTATCAACAGTTATTCTTACAGCCGGGCCACAGTTTCTATAACTTGCATTAACAGCTTTACATTCAGCCCAATGATTGGCTTGAGGAATGTCCGCATTCCAATACATGAAGCCATATGAAGATGAACTTCTTAATGTATTGTTATAAATAGATGTTTCACAATATCCAGTTCTGGACCAATTACCACCAGCTGGTATAGAATCGGCCCTATTGAAATTGTCTGATACTGGTAAAGCCATCTAAATTCCTAGGTAGGCTGATTGCAAGTATAAATCAATGATGGAAACGTAATTGGATTTCCTATTGTAATTGTCTGATCTGACGTTTCATCAGTTACCCAAAGCACTTCCGAACCATTGGTGTTTAAGAACGCAATGTGCATAGTTGCTCCACCACCCCCAGCATTGGCAGCCGCGTCTTGTTTGCCCGCTGCTGTTGTGCAAGTGCGAGCAGCACCAGCGGAACCAGCTAAAGTAAAATCACCAGATGCCATTGTAGCCTCTGCCAACAAATTACCTGTCACAGTAGCATAAGAATCATTGGCAGAATATGCGCTAATCAATGCAATCTTATTACAGTTAGTCTTTAAATAGTTCAAACCATCATCTTGAACTTTTGAGTTAACCCATTTGGTCATGATATTCCTCTTTTATAACTTCAATTATTGCTTTAGGTAAAGGCATACCAAATTCATGGTATAACTTGATTTGTTCTAACATTGTCAAAATACGATTAATCATGCTCATGGAACGAATTCTCACATCTAATCATAGCTCTGTTTAAACGATCTTCGATCTTATCCAACTTACGAAATAACGCATCATGTAACACTTGCATTTCATCTCGTTTGATATATTGGCCTGTAACCAAAAGTTTTATTTGTATAACCTCTTCTGCCAACGCTCTATCGGTACTTTGTAGCTCTTTAACCGATCCCCATACTGTTTTAAGTAGCCAACCTAATCCAGAACATATTATACCAACGCCTATGTTAAGCGTTTCTTGGCTGATTTGCATAACCCACCCATTCATGGCTTTACTGATTTGACTGCTGCTTCAACTGCTGCTCCAACAATTTTGGCTGCACCATCGGTCTGGTTTTCATCATATTCATTTACTATTAATGTTCTTTTATTACCTTCTGCAACAAGATTACCAGATATTTTTTTGTTTGACAAAAAGGACCAAACTTCAATTTTGGCCCCTTCTGCATTCTGGTATTTTAATGAGGTACACCCAAACAATAGCAGTATTAGTGTTACTACTATAACGATTACCACTGCTATTTTGAATGAGTGCAACATTAAAATTACTCCACTACTGCGTCTGGAACGATGTCATCCAGCTGCTGTGCGACAGCCTTCAATTCTTCCAATGCTGTATCAACTTCTGGAGTAGTATCCTGGTTTTGCAACTCGATTTCCAGATTTTCAATCTTTGTCTGAATTTCGCTAGAAGCTTTCAAAAGCTGTGCTTTGGTATTATCAAGTGCTTGTTTTAGACCATCAAGTTTCATAATTATTTGTCCTAATAAAGTTGTTAGCCCATTTAAGGTTGACTCAATATTTCGTGGGCAATTACAAAATAGTGAGGAAAAATTAAAGTTCATAATATAAATAACTTAGTAATATCTAACGCTGATATTTCCAACTTCAATAACCCCACTTCCTGCAGCATTTGTCATGGGTTGAAAAAACAGAAATAAATCACAAGCAGCTGGCGTTACGAATCCTAAATCACCAAATTCAAAAGTTAATGTTTTATCCGTTACATCAATTATATTTGTAAGTGGAAAGGTTGGAGATAATATGTGATTTATACCACCTGCTGTTAATTGTGCATAAACATACATCTGTCTAATATTAACCATACTAGACATTGTTAGTTCTGCAGTAATAACGACTCTTTTTCCTGCTGGAATACGAGCTGGTATGGAATTTAACGATTGAAAAGAGCAATAATTAGTATCCGCATTAGCAGTAAATGTAATCCGTTGGTTATAACCAAAACCATCAGACCTGGCTACAACCAGCCCTGCAACAGTAGCCGCTGAAACAACAGAAAGTCTCCAGTTAGTAAATGCATCACCTGTTGAACCTCCAGTCATCGTACCACCATTGGCTTTAGCGCCAGCAGTAGTTAAACCCATTGCATTGTCTAACACATTCCATTCACCACCAACATTGGCATAAACTTCGCGTGGGGTTCTTGGTACTAATAATTTACGATTAAAGTTTAAATTTGCATTAAGCATAGTCCATAGGTCGGCACCCATCGCTGAAGCAGCAATGCCACTCCGATGAATAGTATCAACTGCTGGCAAATAATTAGTTTTAAAATTTGGATACTGACTTAATGGGTCAGCGCATGTTGCATACTGATCGTAAAGTAAATAATCTGGATTATCACGGACAAACTTTTTACATAAATTATTATGTTTTACCGTCTCGTTCGCGGTCGTTGCCGTATATCCTCCATTTGTATTATTAACCGGTCCTATCGTAAAAATACAAACTTTAAATCCCATCAATCGCGCTTTTTCCCAAATTTGCTTACGATAGTCAAAAGTTTGCTGTCCAGTGACAGTGCCACCATTAATGTCATTAATACCAGAAAATTCACAAAAAATAGTATTTTCGGGATTTGGAATATCCTTAATGAACTCGTCGAACTTGCTTAGCACATAAGATGATGTTTGACCACTAAAACCTATGGTGTACCCGCGTTTTAAGGCACCATTTGATCTCCAACAAGCTTGACCAATAAAGTCAGAATCTTGATGTAGCCAAAGTTTTACTAAATAAGTATTACTGTTAAATGTTAATGTACCATCAGGTTTTGTTGGCGCTAAAGCTGTGAGCACTGAGGTAGTTGCTGTGGCTACCGTATATTTACCAACATAAACATCATTGGTTGTATTCTGAATATAAAATTCAGCACCCGGAAGTATATTCCATGACCCAGAAGCTTTGGTTAAAGTTAAGACACCATTGGACACAACGCCAGTATCCGATCCAACTATAAAAGCGTAATATGAATTACATAGTGTTGTAATTGAATCACCATAACACATTAACCGTGTAATTTGATTCAGATCATTTTTTACCCATGTAACGCCATTACTTTTATATAAAGTATAAGTATCTCTGGTTATGGCCATACCTTGATAATTAGTTGGTAATGGCAAATCGGCATATGTGGCATACTCTGGTACACCTTGATTTTCTACTATTTTACGATCTCTAGTCATTGTAATTAACCTGGCTGAACTTGAATGGAAACATGCTCTAAGGTAATAAAATCAAGAGCGGTACTGAGTGTAACTTGGATGGTTATGTATTTATCTAATGCTGAATTAATTGTAGCTGTAACTTGTGCCACTGTGGAGTTACCAGCCCAACCTGTTGAGCCAGCTGCAATTGCTATTTGTTTAGCTGCATTATTAACATTTTGACACCTATGGTTCTCTTGAACTACACTAGTTGTAGAAGAAGGAGAAGGGTTTTTAAATGAGAAAGTATCATATAAAAAACCCATTCTTTTAGTACCAGCAGTAGCATTGCACAAACTCATATGCTGTACATCAAAGAAACCATTCAACCCCAACAAATTTCCTTTTATTAATACACTAAAATTCGGAACTGTTATTGCAGAGGTTTGTGTATTTAAAGGACCAGTTCCAGTTTGTGAAGTTGTTGAAACACAGGTAAATGTGTTGGCATCAACATAAGTAAAGTTTGTATATAAACCTGTTGGTAATTGGGCGCCAGTAGAAGGAGAACCGGGTGTTAAATATATACTTTTACCATTATGCACTGTTGCAGGGATATTATGACCTGTGCAGGTTACAGTTAGCACTGTTAATGTTTGGCTGTAAGTTGCGGCATTAGCCGCTGCCATAGATGGAAAAATATACCCATAGTAGGAGTTAAGCAAATTTATGGGGGCTATGGGTTTAAAATTAACACCATCATTGTACCACATTGACCCATTAATACCAATATCTGAAATATAATAGATGCCAATAGGCGCAAGTGTTGGTCCAGGAAATGCCGCCCAAGTAGATGATTTTGGTGCTTGATTTCTATGTGTAAATACGTTTTTCATTACGCTGTCAACCCACGAGTAGCACAATTATCAACTGGAAGTGTAGTACCACCACCAGATACATATGTTAACCAGCCAGCATCCCAAGCGGTATAAGCAGGACTTGGATTTTGATGTGGATTGGTATTTTGCAGAGCACCCGCTTTCGACGCCTCTCTACCCTCACAATAGGCTTTTGAGCTTCTAAAAGTTGGATTAACTGCTGTTCCTGCTACTACTTTACCTGGCATGACGATACCTCAATTATTTGTCTTTCTAACACCAAGGCCAGCTGCAACAGCTGAGCCCAATAAAATTAGTCCTGTTACATCCTTGCCAATCCAGTACGCTGGAATTCCTATTACAGCAACGATACCCCAAACAGCGGCACGTTTTGTCGAATCTTGGGTAAACTTATAGTCTATCATGAGAATGGATAGTTCCTATTAATTGTACCAACATCAGTAGACTTATAGTGCAAGTCTATTGTTAAAATAAATGGTTCACCTGGAGTCATCGAAGCACCGGTAATTGTTGGTATAGCATCAATTGTAAAGTTAACAAGCAATAAAGCGTCTACTTCAATCTCAGCATTATCCAAATTTGTAGCACTACCTCCAGCTTTAGATAATTGATGCTCTGTTATCTGGTGGCCCCAACGTGGAAATGATGCTACATTAGCAGTTGGGAGTAATGATGCAATCTGTTTCTCAACACCAAATATACCACGATTATAACCTTTAGAATATGTAAAGGAATATGTGGCATTAAGGTTTCCACTGATAGCAGTACCATTATGTGACCAATGATGATGAATATACATATCTGTATTCATTTCATAATCATGCGGTATATGGTATACCATGTCGATTTTATCACCAACAGCACCAGAGTATTGCCTAACATTACCACCACGAAATATGTTCAAATTGAAAGCATTTGCACCAGCTTCATCAACATTGATATAGCCAGTAATATCTCTCCAACCATCACCCGTTGAACGTATCGCCCATTGTCCATTGACTATGCCATAAACATAGCCATTAGTAGAACAAAAAACTAGACCATGAGTGATATCTGGATCAGGGAAATCCTGTACTGAAGCATACTCTGGTATACCACGTTCTTCAATTATCTTTCTATCTCTGGCCATTAGTTTTTTCCTTGAACTAAGCAGGCTTTGCCCATAGGACTCTGTAAGAATCTGTGCATTTCACGCCCTGCAATTTCAGAATCCAAATTATTTAGATCAAAGCCATCACGAATGGCACGATCATAAATAATCATTGGGATTGATGCTACTTGACGACCCCAAGTGCCACCTTCACCATCCTTTCCAAGATCGCGGATAACTCCAGGATTTTGTCTTAATCTTGCATTACGAGCCAGAATAATGTCTTCAGTTGGCTGAGTAAGCTTAGCT
>Ga0213920_1002019_pt1 | contig 10252 bp, 5 predicted proteins | sample McNCre1117MG_FD_161054 | JGI IMG/M metagenome (GOLD analysis project Ga0213920, IMG submission 161054) | Freshwater microbial communities from McNutts Creek, Athens, Georgia, United States - 11-17 MG | ecosystem: Environmental > Aquatic > Freshwater > Creek | place: USA: Georgia | collected...
TATCTGAGTTACGCGCTAAATACGCCAGCGATAAAGTAAAAATTCACGCAACCGGTTTGCCAGTTCTAACAGGTTGGGTTTACACATACTTAAATCAAATTTTGCAGATTTTGCTTTACACCGCTGCATTGATTTTTGGTTTATTGGTTGTTTACTTCCGTCGTTTCTATGGTGTGGCATTGCCATTGTTAGGTATTTGTTTGTCATCAGCTTGGGGCTTGGGCTTCATGACAATTTTGGGTTACACACTTGATCCATTGTCTATGCCAATTCCATTCTTGATTGCTGCTCGCGCAACATCACACGGTGTGCAATTGGTAGAGCGTTACTACTACGAATTAGAAATTACGAAGAGCGGTAAAAAAGCTGCGCGTAATGCGTTGGACGCTTTGTTTAGACCTGGTTCATTAGCGATTACGATTGACGCGATTGGTATTTTTGTCATTTGTTTGGGCGCCGCACCAATTAACATCAAGCTAGGTTACTACGCTGGTTTCTGGGGCTTCTCTGTGATCTTCACAGTTCACTTCATGGTGCCATTGTTCTTGACCATCTTGCCTGAGCCTAAGAAGAAAGAAAATAATCGTTCAGCGACAACGGCTGTTCTTTACAACTTCGCTAAATTTATCGTTAACCCGTTAAATGTGAAGATTGGTTTGATTGGTACAGCTCTAGCAGTTGTTGTTGCTAGCTTCTTTGTGGCTCAAGTGAAGTTCGGTGAGTCTGAGCCAGGTTCTCCAATCTTGAACCGCACTCATGACTACAACATTTCTGCTAAATCTATTAACGAACATTTCCCTGGTTCAGAGGAATTATTTGTTGTAGCAAGAACAAAAGATCAGAACGGTATTCAAAGACCAGAAGTTGTTCACGCGATGGAAAAATTTGGCGATCAAATGATGGCTAGAGATCCAGAGTTGGGTGGATACAAAGCTGTTCCTGGTTTGATTCGTCAAGTGAACATGTTGACTCACAGTGGTGATCCACGTTGGGCGCAAATTCCTGATACGCAAATTGAAGTTGCTGGTTTGATGTCTGCTTATGAACTATCTAGCCCGATTCCTGGCGCGATGAAAGAATTCATGAACCCAGAAGGTACAGATGCTGTTCTATCGTTCTTCTACAAAGACCATCAAGCAACAACATTAAAACGTGTCGTGACCAACTCTAAAGAGTTCATCAAAGGTATTAACGGTACTGTTGAAAACTTCGAACTCTTATTGGGGGGCGGCATCATTGGTGTGAGCGCTGCGATCGACGAAGAAAACTTCCATGACACGATGTTGATTACACCAATCGTGATGTTGATGGCCTTCATCTTTGTGATGATCTATTACGAGTCATTGCATGCTGGTTGGTTAATGATTTTGCCGATGTTATATGCAACGATCTTGACTTACGGTTACATGGGCTTCATGAACATTGGTATTAGTGTGAACACGATTCCTGTGATTGCAGTTGGTGTGGGTGTTGGTATTGACTACGCTGTGTACATCATGGACCGTATTCGTGAAGAGTATGAAGAGTTGCATGATCTTCGTGAAGCTGTTCTACGTGCATTAAGCACAACAGGTTTAGCGGTTGGTTTTACAGCAGCGACTTTGATTGCTGGTGTGATTATGTGGGTGATCCTATCTGACCTACGTTTCCAATCAGATGCTGCTCTATTGTTAACAGTGATGTTGGCCTTGAATGCTGTAGCTGCAGTTCTTTTAGTACCGGCTTGGGTCATGGCATTTAAACCTAAATTCATCACGGGCGTTCACCGTGATGAAGATGGCATCTTGCAAAGAGATTAAATCTTAAAAATTAGAAGTAGTAGCAAAAAAACAACAGTAGTTAAAACGTAATAGCAATAAAACGGTAACAAAAGAAAGAAAGCAATAAAAATATTAATAAAAACAATGAGATAAGAAAATCTCGAGATAGTTAGGGGTTTTTCCTAATGGGAAAACTCCCTACATAAGAAATCTCGAGAAACCATTATTTTAACGGTAATAAATTTGTATTTTTGTGTATTCATATAGATAGTAAGTCCGATTGTTAAGGAGAGTAGTTATGTTTAATAAAAAATGGCGCAAAGCCTTACAGCCTAAGAACGTAGTTCTTGCGACTGTATTAGCTGTTGCCGGTGTAAGCGCAGTAGCGCAGAACTTGCCAGACCTAGGTTTGACAAGTGGTGATCCATGGAATGCGGATCTTTACTATGAAAACCACACAGCTTTCCGTGATAAAGCTGGTCTTTCAAAGTTCCGTAATACTCTCCAGTCTGAGATGTCTAAGAATCTTAACGACGGTTGGAGATTCCGCGGCATCTTGCGTGGCTCATATGATGGTGTTTATGACCTAAATAAAAATCAATACGGCGAAAAAGCTGGTGGTGCCGTTGAATTAGGTAATGCATTGGGACCTTATGTCCCTCCTCTTGCTGGTACACCTTGGTCTGGTACAACAACTCCGTATGCTAACGGCGCTGTAAACAACGCAGTTGCTGTTGGTTTAGGTTTAGCTGCAAATACTTTCGCTAATCCGTATGGGGCACCATTCCCAGCACCTAGTTCTAACCCAACTATTTATTCTTCATTGAATACTAATACAGGTATGGCTGTGGTAGGTTCTGGATGGCATGCGTTTGATAACAGAGGCTTGTCATTTGCTACGCCTGTTAGACCATGTAACGTAGACCCTCGTGGTTGTATCGATTTTGGTGGTTATGGCAATAAAACTAAAAACGAATTGGCATTCCCAGAATTCAACGATCGTTTAGATTTTATTCGCGAAGCTTATGTGACTAAGACCGTTGGTATGGATCAAGGTCAAAGCACCTTCCTAAAGATCGGCCGTCAACAAGTCGTTTGGGGTCGTACTGATTTGTTCCGTGTGTTAGATGTGATCAACCCAGTTGATTATTCACGTAACAACATTTATGACGAATTACAAGATATTCGTATTCCAATGTTTATTGCTCAAGCTGAGTACCGTATGGGTGCTAGCGAGAACATGCAAGACCGTAACTTGTCAGTTGTCTGGAACTTCGATAGATTCCGTCCAAATAACTTAGGTCAGGGTGGTACACCAAATAGTATTCTTGACGCAGGTGGCTTCTTCCGTGGAATGTCAATGTGTTACCAATATGGTTGTACAGTAGGTAACTTTGCTAACGCTAATCCTGCTAACCCAACTGGTGGTGGTTTAGCTACTAACTTTGGCCCAGGTCAAATTGGTATTAAAGGTGTCGATTTACCAAATTGGAGCCTATCAAATACTCAATTAGGTATGAAGTTTGAGGGTATTACTAAAGAAGGCTTAAGCTTCTCATTAAATGGCTTAACTTATCGTTCACAGTTGCCTTCATTGAGAGGTATGCAAGCCGGTCAAAATCCATTTATTGGCGCTAACGTAAATACAAATAGTATTAATCCAGCTAATATTGGCCCAGCAACAATTATTCCTATGAATGGCTCATATGTACCATTGTTTGAGGTTGCTTATCCAAGAGTTAATCTTATCGGTGGCTCAATGGATGCTCAAATTGAATCAATTGGTGCTGCATTACGCTTAGAGGGTGCTTATACACGTGGTGAGGAGTTTGCAAATACTCTTAAACCAGAAATGTATTCTAAGAACCCAGTATGGCGTTCAGTTATTGGTTTAGATCGTCCAACATTCGTACCGTTTATTAGTACTGAGCGTACAGTATTGTTCTCTGGCCAATTGTTCTACCAACATATCTTTAATCATGAGACAGCTCAACGTCCATGGGGTATGTCAGGTATGCCTGATTGGAAAGACAATGCAATTGCTACATTGTTAATGAAAGCATTCTTGATGAATGACCGTGTTAGCCCAGAGATCATTTTTGCTCGCGATTTCCGTGCACAAGCAAACGTTATTGCTCCAGCAGTTGAGTGGATTTACACAGATAACTTGAAATTGAAGTTTGGTGCTAACGTGAAATTTGGTCATGAGCAGTCAAATTGGGGATGGAGTTCAGCTCACACAGCTAACCCATTGGCACCATTTACTAACCAAGCCGTTAATCCTACGCAAAACTATGACTTCGGTTATGGTGGTTTAGAGCCTCTAGGTCGCTTCCGTGCGGGTCCGATTGGCACAGCGTTTGGTCAGAACGAGATCTACGCAACATTGCGCTACAAGTTTTAATTTAGGAGTTAATTAATAATGAAAACGAAATTTTCCGCTCTAGTAGTAGCTTTGTTAGCAGCAGGTGCCGTAGGAACGGCATTTGCAGCAACAGAAGCTGATTTGGAAAAATCATTCTTCCCGTATAAGAATGGTGTTCCAACATTCCCAGGTTTAACAGAAGGTACTGTTGTTACAGCTAAAAACGTTGACCAGTTCAAAGATGCTATTGATCCTGCATTGTTTGACACAGTTAAGCGTGGTTGGGTTGAGCTAACAATTGGTAAGACAACTTCATTCGATATGAATAAGCCATATGTTGAAGCTTCTCGCGTTAACATGAATAAAGCTAAGCTTGGTCCTAAGCTTGGTGATATTGAAGGCTTCGTTGCTGGCCGCCCATTCTTGGAAGAGCCATCTTTGAATGATCCGCGCGCTGCTGAAAAAATCATGTGGAACTACAAATACGGTGTTAACTGGGGTGATAACGGTACGATTTCTCCTTTCTACTGGAAATATCGTAACGTGATGACTGGTCAAGTTGAAAAGACTTTGAAAGTTCATTTCAACTTCTTGAACTTCACTCACCGTGTTGAACATGATCCAAAGCCTGAAGTAACACCAAACCCATCTAAGTTGTATCGTGGTATCTACATGAACGTAGAATCTCCACAAGACTTGAAGGGTACTCAGTTATTGATTCAGCGTTATGAAGATGACTCAAAGAACGATGATGCTTATCTATACCTAGGTTTCCAACGTCGTGTACGTCGTTTGGCTACCGGTCAAGTAACAGACTCATTTTTGGGTGCTGACTTAATGATTCAAGACTTTGAAGGTTATAACGACCGTTTATCTGCATACAAGTGGAAGTTTGTTGGCGCAAAGACAACTTTGATGCCTTACTACTATCACAACAGTTTGCCTTTAGCGACTGATATGCCTGCTGAAGCTGATGGATATAAGTTTGTTGACTTCCATGGTCAAGGTAATTGCTTCCAAAAAATCACATGGCAGCTTCGCAAGACTTATGTAGTTGAAGGTACTCCAGTAGATGCTAGTCCAATTGGTAAGCGTTTAATTTATGTTGACGTACAGTCAAACAACATTAACCGCGAAGTAATCTACGATAAGAAAGGTGAAATTTGGAAGACATTTACTATTGGTAAAGCTCACCCAGATTTCCATCATCCAACCAATAAAGGTTCTGGTATTCCAATTGACGATTCATTCTCTGTAGTTGACTTGCAAGCTAAGCATTGCACAACAGGTCAATTTAAAGGTTTGATCGATCCTAAATTGAGCCCAGCATCTAAATTCCAAGTGCAATTTATGCGTGGTGGTGACTAAGCTCTGTGTAGAATTAGCTTAAGTAATTAAGCTAATTCAATTTCAACCCTCAAGTACCTTTTGGTATTTGAGGGTTTTTTAATGCCTAAAAAAAGTAAAAATAGACGAAAATACCATTCATTTAGAAAAATATTTGTTTTGGAGATTTGGTGAAAAAAGTTCCGGATTCTGAACTTGTTCAATTACGTAATCAGCTTAAATTCTCATTTGAGACGGGTGAGATTTGGTTGGGTGAGAACCGCATGGTTCTCATGCATGTGGCCGCATTAGGCGCATTGCGTAATGAAATCATCGAATCTTTAGGTATGGAGCGCGCACGCGGTCTTTTAGTACGTATGGGGTATGCCTCAGGCGTGCGTGATGCGGCATTAGCCAAGACGCTACCAAGTAATGATTCGCCTGAAGACGGCATTATGTTGGGGCCGATGCTGCACTCTTTTAAAGGCATGGTCCGTGTCGAAAAGAAAAAATTAGCCATGGACTTATCTAAGGGTAAGTTCACTGGAGAGTTCCTTTGGGAAAACTCTTGGGAAGCGCAAACGCACTTAGAAAAATTTGGTATTGGTGATGATGTTGAATGTTGGAGCCAAGTAGGTTACGCCTCTGGTTATGTTTCTACTTTTGTTGGCCGCCCCGTTATTTTCAAAGAAACAAAATGCGTCTGTAAAGGCGACCATAATTGCTACATTGAAGGACGTCTTCTTGAAAACTGGGAAGACTCTGACGATTACCTGCGCTATTACAGGCCTGACAACATTGCGAGTAAATTGATTGACTTGCAAGAAGAGGTGGCAAGCTTAAGAGCTTCTTTAAATAAAGTTAGTTTACCTGACAACATTATTGGCGAATCTGAAGCTTTTAAAACAGCACTTAATCTAGCAACTACTGCGGCATCTAATCCCATTACTGTTTTGTTATTAGGTGAGACGGGGGTTGGTAAAGAAGTCTTTGCTCATTGGATTCATGACAACAGTGATCGTTCCTCCCAGCCCTTCATTGCATTGAACTGTGCAGCGATTCCAAATGATTTATTAGAGTCAGAATTATTTGGTGTTGAAAAAGGCGCATTTACCGGTGCCCAACAATCACGCCCAGGTCGTTTTGAGCGTGCTAATGGCGGTACTTTATTCTTGGATGAAGTTGGAGATCTCACGCCAGCTGCTCAAGTAAAACTCCTGCGTGTTTTAGAAAGTGGTGAGTTAGAGCGCTTGGGCGATATTAAAACCAGGCAGGTCAACGTTCGATTAATCACAGCTACTAACGTTAATTTGCAACAAGCAGTTAAAGACGGCAAATTTAGAGCGGACTTGTACTACCGATTAAATGCTTATCCAGTCAATATTCCACCGTTGCGTGATCGTAAGGCAGATATTCCGTTGTTATTGGATGCGTTTATCAAGAAATATGCGCTGCTACACAACAAGCGTATTCCTGGGGTAACAGATAAGGCTATGCGTATGCTCATGAGCTACGACTGGCCAGGTAATATACGCGAGCTTGAAAATATGATGGAGCGTGGTGTTTTATTAACCGCCTCAGATGATCGTATTGAACTCAAACATTTATTTGCTGGTGTATCGGATGTATTTACCAGTGAGGTTGAATTAAACCCTTATGGCCGGGTAGTCGATACTCACTCTAAGTCTTCAGAAGTCTTGGTCGAAGAAGTCCTCAAGCAAGGTATCTCATTAGAGGACCATGAGTTAATGCTCATGGAAGCAGCTGTTAGAAAGACGGGTGGTAATTTAGCCAAGGCTGCAGAATTACTTGGAGTCACCCGCCGCCAAATTGCTTACCGGTTAGAAAAAGAAGATAAAAAGTAAGCTTTAAGCTGTATAAATTTAAAATTTTTACAAATTTGTCAAAACCGACTTTACATAAGTTACAAATTTGTAACTTATGGAATTCTCGAGAAGTTAGTGGTTTTCCCTGAAAGACGGCCGTATAACCCTTATGTATATTAGCTAAAAGAACATTTGGCACGCATTTTGCATTTATCTAATGCGTTATTGTTTACTTTTAGTGCAAGTCTTCACAATTTTGGAGCAGAAATATGCAAATTGATTTACAAACGGTGGCCTTAAAGCCTCTAAGAAATACGTTTAAGCACATTGAGAAGCGTTTTGGTGACAAGGTTGCTACTCGTTATCAAGAGGCTACTTATGATTTACAGCCAACTCATAATTTCCATTACAGACCAACTTGGGATCCAACACGTGAGCTACATGATGTTAAGCGCACGAAGATTGTTCTAAAAGATTGGTATGTATTAAAAGATCCGCGTCAGTTTTACTACGGCACATACACACAAGCACGTGCTCGTCAGCAAGATGCGATTGAAAAGAGTTTTGACTTTATCGAAGAGCGTGGTTTAGAGCATGCTCTTAGCCCAGAAATTAAAGAAGTTGCTCTTAAAACATTGATGCCACTCCGCCATGTTGCGTGGGGTGCTAATATGAATAACACTTGTATGGCTGCTTATGCGTACGGTACGGCGTTGAACCAAGCGTGTACTTTTGCAAGTTTTGACCATTTAGGTATTGCTCAATATTTAACACGTGTTGGTTTGGCTTTGGGGGATGTGGAAGATCTTAAGGCTGGCAAGACTGCATGGGAAAAGGATGCTAACTGGCAACCATTGCGCCAATATGTTGAGAAAATGTTGGTGACTCGTGATGTGATGGAGTTATTTGTTGCTCAAAACTTTGCACTAGATGGTTTGCTCTACCCATTAATTTACAAAGAAGCTGTGGACGGTGTTTGGGCAGCTAAGAGCGGTCCAACGATTGGCATGATGACGGTATTCATGGCTGACTGGCAAGCTGAAACTGCTAAGTGGGTGGATGCTGTTTTGAAGCCAGCTGCTGCTGAATCAGCAGAGAACAAAGCATTATTGAGCCAATGGGCTAGCGATTGGGCTAAGCAAGCGATTGCTGCATTAAAGCCAATCGCTACGATTGCTCTTGGTGCTGAGGCTGATGCTGCAATGGCTGATGTTATTTTAAATTTACAAGAGCGCGCAAAGAAAAGCGGTCTTGATTTGAGCTTGTAATAAGTATCAGGAGATATTGAACCATGGATATGAATGCAAAGAAGAAGTTGGGTCTAAAAGAACGCTATCACTTAATGACGCGTGATCTAGCTTGGGAACCAACTTACCAGAAAGAAGAAGAAATTTACCCTCAGTTAGCTTATGAAGGTATCAAGATTCATGACTGGGAAAAATGGGAAGATCCATTCCGTTTAACGGTCGATGCTTACTGGAAATATCAAGCTGAAAAAGAGCGCAAACTTTACGCGATCATTGACGGCTTTACGCAAAACAATGGCCACTTAACTGTGACGGATGCGCGTTATGTGAACGCATTGAAGTTATGGTTAAACGCGATTACGCCTCTAGAGTATGAAGCTCATAAAGGTTACGCACGTTTAGGTCGTGAGTTTAAAGGTGTAGGTGCTGCAGTTGCTTGCCAAATGCAATCTATTGATGAATTGCGTCACGCTCAAACTCAGATTCACTCGATGTCTAACTACAACCGTTTCTATAACGGTTTAGATAACTGGCATCACGCGCAAGATCACTTCTGGTACTACTCAGTACCTAAGTCATACTTCGAAGATGCTTTAACTTCAGGTCCATTTGAATTTATTACAGCTATTTCATTCTCATTTGAGTATGTTTTAACAAACTTGTTATTCGTGCCATTTGTATCAGGTGCTGCTTATAACGGTGACATGGCTGCGATGACATTTGGTTTCTCAGCTCAGTCTGATGAATCACGTCACATGACTTTAGGTCTTGAAGTGATTAAGTTCATGTTAGAGCAAGATCCAGGCAACGTGCCTATCGTTCAGAAATGGATTGATAAGTGGACATGGCGTGGTGTACGTCTCTTAACAATTGTTGGCATGATGCAAGATTATATGTTGCCAAAACGTGTGATGAGCTGGAAAGAAGCTTGGGAAATTTACTTTGAAGGTAACGGTATGGCCTTGTTTAATGACTTGGCACGTTACGGCATCAAGGTTCCTGATTGCATCGATCAAATCCGTAAAGAAAAGGGACATATTTCTCACCAAGCATGGTTGGTATTTAACTGCGCTAACTTCTTAACGAACTTCCACACTTGGATTCCAAGTGAAGAAGAGTTGGATTGGTTGGATGCTAAGTATCCAGAAACATTCCCTAAATACTATCGTCCTCGTTTTGAATACTTTAAGAAATTGGAAGATGAAGGTAAGCCATTCTTCACAAAAGGTTTGCCACGTTTGTGCCAAGTGTGTCAGTTACCTATTTTCTTCACTGAGCCAGATGATCCAACGCAATTGGCTTATGAAGAAGGTACTTATTTGGGTCAAAAATTCCAGTTCTGTTCAACGCATTGCCATAAGATTTTTGACAATGAACCAGAGAAATATGTTCAAGCTTGGTTGCCTGTTTATCAGATTTATCAAGGTACGAACTTCCTTCCAGGCACTGATCCAACAGCAGAAGGTTTCGATCCAGTAAGAGCTGTTGCAGATTACTACCAATTAAATTGGGGGCATGAGAACGGACCGTTTGAGGGCTCGGAAGATCAGAAAAACTTTGCAATGTGGCGTAATCAAGCCACTAAGAACTAATTGGAGAGAATATGCCAGTAGCAGCAGTTTCAGAATATAAGTTTCCTATGAATGATGCCGTGGAAAAATTCCACGGTAATCAACTTCTTTTTGTGGGTTGGGATAAGCATTTAATGTTCTACGGAACAGCAGCGTA
>Ga0213920_1002021_pt1 | contig 10249 bp, 4 predicted proteins | sample McNCre1117MG_FD_161054 | JGI IMG/M metagenome (GOLD analysis project Ga0213920, IMG submission 161054) | Freshwater microbial communities from McNutts Creek, Athens, Georgia, United States - 11-17 MG | ecosystem: Environmental > Aquatic > Freshwater > Creek | place: USA: Georgia | collected...
TTTGTGGCTGGCTTCTTGGCCGGAGTACGCTACCCAGCCTTCCCAATGCCAGCGGCCCACCGACGGGCGGGTATCTGCCGAGCGCAAGCCGTCGGCTTTCAAACGATCAAAGATGCCTGGCAGCACTTTTTGCAAAGCGCCTTCCAGGGGTTCGTAGATCATTAAGCCCCGTGCGCCTGTAGTGAGATTGGCCATGCCCGAGCCTGGGAGTTTGGCGGAAATGACTTCGTCATCACCCGCTTTATCTTTGGCTTCTGCGTAATCTGCGGGGGTGACGCCGAGCCAAACCGTTTTACCAGCAGCGTCTTTGTACCCATACCTGGACACACCGTCGTACAGGTTGTAATCGCCAAGGCGACCGTCATTAAACGTGTTGGCAATCTGGACCCGGTCCAGCACAATCACATCGTCGTGACCAATCACCAACAACGTAAAGGATATGACCTTGTTGTCAATTCCCACGCCTTCGCCCATCTTGATAAATTCACGACGGATTTCAGGACCGGACTTGGTTGGGTCCGAAAACAACTCATGCAGGTACTGCATCTTGGTGCGGCCATTTGGCGCTGCTGCGGCCATGCCCCGCATGAACGATCCGCCAAACGCGTTGGCGTTGTGCGTTGTTGCCGCGCCGGGTTGGCCGGACCCTTTGGAAATTGTCTGCGCAACAATCTTGTTCCAGGCTGCGGCGTCATCGTCTGAAAAAGTTCCGTTCAATACGCGCGGAATGAAAGGATCAATTTTGTCTACCAGGTCAACGAAGGCGGACTCTTGCACATATGGCGATACGCCGCGCGATAAAAATGACCACAGCATCAGTTTTGCCGTTACCGCCGGAGACACCTTGCCGGACTCATATAGCGCCCTAAATTCCTGACCCATCTCCGCGCCTTGTTGCGCATCGGAAACCTGGCCGGGAGACAAGCTCTTGAGCTGTTCGTAAATGCCATCACCGTTGTACATTTTGATGAAACGGTTGGGGGCCATAGGCACGTCGTTTGTGCCGTAGGCCATGGCCTCCATGCGCAACCAAGCCTCTGTGTTTTTAACGGGGTTGCTGGACCCGGCTAACACTTTATCAAGCGCGGCCAATTGCTCTGTGGCATTGGCTTCAGTGGTCTTCTGCGTGATAAGTGCTTTACTGCCAACCTGCTTTAGGTTGGTGATGGGTACTTGCTGACGCAGCTTTGGAACAACGCCGTGTTTGTTGACGTTGTCAAGCTCAGCAAGTTTAAGTTTTAGGTAGCTTGATTGGGCATCGGTTGCACCGAAGACTCGTTGCCACTGCTTGATGTCGAATTTGAACCCTTCAGTTGAGAGGGCTGAGATGTAGGGGGCAAGAAGACTATCGACGGTCCCTCTGAATATATTGGATGGTTCGCCGGAAGCGGTTTGATTCCCCGCTCCGCCAATATTTTCTGAAAGGGATTGCCCTGTTGCGTTTGTCCAGTATTCATTTGCGCCATCCAATCTGCTGTTTGTGTTGAAGTTACCTGCGGCGGTCAAGCCCGTACTTTTTTGCACGGTAGCGATCTGGTCAACAAAATCACGGTATTGGTCTTCTGTCGATTTGCTTGAAGAGTCGTCTGCAAAAAACAGAAACTTAACACCCTTCCCAGACAATGCTTCGCTGGCCCCAAAAAAGCCCGCGTCGTTGGCTGCTGAAAGCGCGGAATCAATTTCTGAGCGGGTCAGTTTACTGCCATCTGGTTTGCCAATCAACACGGAAGGAATGCTTTCGTTGCTTTTGTGCGACGGCTCTATCGTGACGGCACCTTCCTGGATGAAAGCAAAGCCAAGCAGGTTGGCTAGCTTGCGGCTATCTTCAAAATCTGCCGGTGAGCCGTCCGCTTTTGATGCCGTGATAGCAAAGGTGTCTTCGCGCTCGGTGTTCCACAAGCCTCGGATTTCAGTCAAGTTTTTAAGGGATTGGCTTTTCAACCCAAATGTTGCAGCCAAAAAGTTGGTTGCGTCAGAGCCAGTCAACGCTTCACGCACGCGCGCGTGCAACCGTGAAGTGACAAATTCCAGGTCGTTGGCTTTTGGGTAGGTAACGATGCTGGCGGTGTCATTGCCAATTTTGAATTCACGGCCAGGCTTTGCCGATACCACGGCGGTGGCTTTGGCTCCTTCAGCCTTCACGGCTTTTGCAAGGGGTTCTTCTTCGTTGCGTTGCTTGGAAAACCGGGCTTCGCTGCCGATCCGCTCCAGCTCGGTGTTGGCTGCGACGATCTGCTCGGCTGGAATCTCCAGGCTGCCCGCGCGCACGCGCGCACCCGGGATGTTGGATGTGTCGATTTGGCTCAGCTCTTTCGACATGAGCCCCTTCTTGAGTACGCTTGGCGGCGCGTTTTCGACAGGTGCCGCCGCGCGGGGCTGGCCTATGGCCTTGACTGGAACGGCTTTGTGCTTCTGGCCAAGCAACACCACGGCTGACTGACCGTTACCGAATGGGGCGATGTAGCCGTCAAAACCGGCGTTGATTACTGCTGACTCAAAGGCGTTGAAATCAGCCTGGGGTTTTATGATCCGAGTTTGTGGATCGTAGATGTTGTCCAACCGGGTTTCGTGTGCGTACCCGCCGACGCCCGATTCGGGGCGAATACCTGCGCCTTGGTCAACATAGAAGTAGACGCGGTTTTTAAGTCGAGGATCAGTGCTACGGTCCAAGCGATCACGTTCTGCGCCCTTGAGTCCTTGGCCATAAAAAGCTCCGCTTAACGATTGACGGGGAGTCGCTGAGTAATGTCTGCCGACAACGGAGATGGCTCCTTGGCGGGCTGTTCCGTAGGTTGGGGTCGGACCGCCCCCATCTTCACTAAAGCCTCGTCCACCCTGCGCTGGTGCGCCTGGTATGTTTTCATTTCTTGGGGCGACAGAAAGTCTTGCATTGGATGGTCCTTTCGATCCGGCAGTCAGGTCAATCCCAACTTGCGCTTTCGCCAATTGTGCCTCAAGTTGAGAAGCCGGTATCCGCTGCTGCTGAGCGTAGGTGACCAGCGCCTGGCGGACAGCCGTCTTCACCCCTTGGAGGTCGCTCACGTATTGGTCGGCCTGGAAGCTAGGCTGACGGGTCAATTCCAGGAACGCGTTGATACCTTTTTGCAAAGCAGCAGACATCCGCGTAATAATGCTCTGCGCTTTTTCTGGGTGTTGCTCGGCGATGTTGTTGAACACGTCTTTCCAGAATCCAGTTTCCTGGAATCGGTTGCCGACCAGGTCGCTGGTCAGCTCTTCGATGTTGGCACCTCGGCCATACTCAGCGTTGAATTTTTTCATCCCCTCATCGGTAACCGTGTTTTGGACCACGGTCTGGAGGGCGTTGTAGGCTTCGACGTTGTCCCGCTTGAGCAAGTGGGTCAGCTCATGGCCAAAGACGGCCAGGGGCGATATTTGAGTCTTGGCGTTGATGTGGATCGTGCCGTTGTCGTCGTCCATCACAAAGCCATCAGCGGCCAGGGTGTCAGACGTAAAGGCAACCAGCTTCTTGCCAAAGATACGGCTCACCTGGTTTAGCAACATGCCGTGCGCGCCCAGGTCTTTGGTGTCCACCACGGTGATCGTGTGGGTAACCGGCGCTCCACTCTCATCCACTCCGTCGTTGATCTCCAGGGTCGCACCTGGAACCGCGTTGCGTTGCGTTGACAACGTGGCACCGGCAGTAACGACGCGCCCTTCTGACGGCAAGCCTAAGCGGGATGCGACGCGTGTGCCCATCAACCCTGGCTCAGGCGCTACTTCAGGCACAACCTCGGGCGCGGCGGGCGTGGGGTTGCGCAGCTCGGTCAAACGCAGCTTGTCTGTGGCCGACAAGAGCATGGGCGACTGGGCGGCCTTCTGGAGAATGCCCAGGTCGTTTTGATCCATGCGGCTCTTTGCCTGATCCAGAGTGACTTTTTGCTCGGCAGTCCGCAAAGGCGGCGCGGTCTGATACGCGCTGATCACAGCACTGGCGGCAGGTAAGGGCGCGGGCTTGTTGGCTTCTTCGATCTGTTGTTGGGTTTGTTGCTCGGCTTGTTTGCGGTTTGATTCCACGCGCGCTTGCTGAGCCGCCAAGCCTTCAGCGTTTGACTGTTCCAGTGCGGCAACGCGTCGGCTTTCAGGCACCACGGTTTCGCGCGGTGCGCCGGTCAGGGGAATGCCGGTGGCCTGGGTCAGCCGCTCGTCGGTGGTCAAGGGCGGAGCCAGCGACTCGTCGATCCGGTCATACGGTTTGCCCAGGTTGGCTTCCTGGAAAATGCGAGCTTCTGCCGGGCTGGCCACGCCGCCGCGTTCTTCAACCCGGCGCAGTGCCGCGTCAATGACAATCTGGCGGGGCTGATCTTCCGCTTGGCGCTGGCCCTCTTTGCCGGTCAGGGCAGCCTGCTCGATGCGCGCCTGGGCCTCTAGGGGCGTGACCTGCTGCTCAGTCGGCGGCAGCTCCAGGGAAGGCACCGGCTGCTGGGCGATAGCAAACGCGCCTTCTTGCGCTGGGTGCGGCACGATGGCCAAGCTCAGGGCGTCGCCGCCTTCTTGAGCGGCCATGTCTTGCATGACACCCAGCCGCTGTTGCGCTTGCATTGGGTTCATCGGCGTCAGATCGGCGTAACCGGTTGCGGCTCCGGGCTGGGCAGCAGGCAAGGCCGTGGCAGCTTGGGCAAGCGCCAGGTCGCGGTCGAACGACGTGCCAGCCTGGTTTGCTTGGGCAACCAGCTCGGCGTTGCGGTCGACCATTTGCTGCTGGGTAACGAGCGGGCTGACCGGGGCGGCGGCGCGCTGACCCAGGTACTCGTTGACGGCAGGAGCTAATTCGCTGGTGACGATGTCAGCAAGGTTGCCAGACAGCGCATCCGCCGCAGCGGCAGCTTGGCCCGCGTCGGCGGACTGCTTGAGATGATCTTCGGCCAATTGGCGCTGGCGGGAGATAAGACCTTCGTTGCGTCCACCACCGAAGATAGCCGACGTTCCGCCGCCGGTTACGCCGCCAACAACAGCTCCTGCTGCCGCTGCTTCGCCGACACCCTGCAACAGGTCTTGGCCAGGGACGAGATTGCGCGCGGCCAAGTTTGCGCCAAACTGTTCGCCTGCGCTTTGAAGGGTTTCCGTGATCGCTTCGGTGCCAAACCCTTTGGCTGCGCGGGCACCCAGCTTGCCGCCTTCGCCAATCACTTTGCCAAGAAGTCTGCCGCCGATCAGATTGGTGCCAGCGTCTACCGCTCCAGCAAAGAGCCCGGCTTCACGCGCGCTGTCGGCGGCCAGTTGACGGCGGGCCGCTTCCGGCGCGTAGCCTTTGCTTAGCAGGTCTTTGTATTGAGGCGACGTCTCGTAGACTTCAGGCTTGACGTCAAGCCCTTCCATCATCGACTGGTTCATCTGCTGCGCGTAACCGATAGCTCCTTCCCCCAAGGCTCCGGTCTTGGCCATCGTTTCTGCGCCAGCGTCAATCGCTGCTTGCCGGGCTGCCGCTTTGGCTTCTGCCGTGCCCGCGCCCTTGGCCAAAGCCGCTGCCTCAGCTTGGGCTGCTGATCGGGTGGCCGCGCCTTTGGTCAGATAGGCAGAAACGGCAAGCGCCAAGGTGGTGGGCATCGACTGGAGCACATCTCCCGCAACGCGGGTGGGCGACAGATATGCAGCTTTCTCGGGGTCCAGGGTGGCGTATTCCAGTTCGGTCAACGGCTTGCCCGAGATCGCGCCGGTCTCAGTTGGCGACACCTTTTGCATGACCTCGCGCGCCCGGGCGGTCTGCTCGTTGGCATACCGGGAAAGCGCCATAGACGCGCTTTTTTCTGTCAGCTCTTTGAGCTTAGCCGGGTTATCTTTGAACAGCGTGGCTGCGTCGCTTTCGCTGAGCGTAAACGGATTTAGCTCATCAATAATGCGCGCGCCAGCGGCCAGCAGGGATCGGCCACCGGCCTCGGCTGCCGCGCTCAGGTAACCCTGCTGGGGTTGCTTCTTCGGTTTTGCACCTGGATCAAATTGATCAAAATAGTTTCCGCTGGAAGACGCAGAGTCAAATTGATCAAAGTAGTTGGCCATGTTTTACTTACCGTATTTAGCTGCCGCGCCCGCGCCAAACTTGGCGTCAAACTGACCGGCTAAAGATGGGTCTGCTTTCAAAGCAGCAATAGCCGCTGCGCTAGGTGCCGCAGCCGCTGGCGTAACAAACTGCCCGCTCTTCTTGTTAAACACTTGGTAGCCCGTCACTTGGCCAAGCTCATCTTTCAATGGCACCGGGATGTAATTGTCGTTGTCTTTGCCGGTCAGCAATTGCAGCTCATCGTGGATGGCGTCTCTGCGGGCTGTTGACGTTCCCGGTTTCATGTACTCGGTTTTCAACAGCTCCAACCGTTTTGCGTTATCCAAAGTAATTTGCCCCACCGCAGCACTGATTTTTTCAGCCGGTGTTTGTTTGGCGTTTGTAAGAGCTGTGATAGCGGCCATGTAGTCTTTATCACGCCCGCGTGCTTTAACTGTTCCGGTCTCAACGTCCGCCGCCGCTTGAGCTTCTTGCTTTCGCATTCCCACTTCAATAGGCACCAACTTTTCAGCTTTTCGCACCGCAGCGGCAACGTCAACATCAGCCAGTTGTTGAGCCCGGCTCACCAGTCCAGGGGTCTGATTATTGAGCAAATCTACAGCTTGAGCATTTTGCAAAACGCCAAGTTCTTGTTGCGTTTTCAACCGGCCTTCGCGCGTGGCTTCTTCTCGCTTAACTTGCGCAGCAGTTTCCACAGCGCTAAGAGCGGCGGCTTCCGCAACTTTACCAGGCAACAGTGCCCCTTGCGCGGAAACGGCCAGTTCAGTATCTGCCCCGCCAATCGCTTTTCTTTCCGCGACTTTACCAGGCAACAGTGCTCCTTGCGCGGAAACGACCAGTTCAGTATCTGCCCCGCCAATTGCTTTTCTTTCCGCGACTTTACCAGGCAACGTGGCTGCGCTTTCTTCAACTTTCACCGGGATCATGGCGCGTTGCGCGGCGACCGCATTAGCAGCGCGGCGAGGATCAAGCTCAGTCACATCGCGCTCTTTGTTTTGCCAGGCCAGGTCGTCGGCAAACTCGGCAAGGCGCATTTGCTTTTTCTCTTCAAGCGACATCATCTCCTTTTGAAGACTTTGTTTGCGGTCTTCCTCAATGCCTTTGGCCATGTAACTGCCAACGGTGTTGCCAGCGTTGGCAAGCCCCTGGCCAAGTGCGGCCCAGATCAACCCACTTCCGGCCATGGTTAAGCCTCCTTCGTAAACACCGACGGATCAACCTGATCCATCGCTTGTTGCAGCTTGGATGTATCCACGCCGTTTTCGCCAAGGTAGCGGAGCAACATCATCTTAAATGCGTTGGCGGCATCCACGGGCTTGACGGGCAGGTGCGCAGCCTGGGCAATGTCCAGCACTTCTTTCAAGATCGCCATGGCCAGCAGGGCGATCAGATCGCGCGGCACTTTGCCGTCGGTGCGTTCGTCAACCGTGCTGGTGATTTCATATGCGATGTTGGACAAAGAGTCCACAACGTCTTTCCCAGCGTGAAGCTGGTTGGCAATGTCCTTGGCGGCATTTTGCTCATAGAGCACCGTCATGGCGTATTTCATCGCCCGCAGAAAATCTGGGTTGGTTTCGTTTGACCCGGGTATTTGTTTTTTGATCACGTTAACCTCCGATTACGGATTGAGCCGCGCCATAGCCGGGCGGCAGTTGACCATACATCTGGGCAAACCGCGAGCCAGGCACATAGCCAGCCGCTGGCTGGGGCATATACCGCCGAGCCAGACCAGCAGGCATTGGCGCTGGGCCAGGGGCTGCTGCATATTGTCCGGGGGCAAATAGGTCTGCACCCACGTTGGCGTTGCGCCGATCAATTTGATCTTGCAACATTTGACGCTCATATGCTTGCTGATCTTCTTGAGCTTTTTTCTGCCCGGCTCCAGCGATGACCGCGCCGCCAACTTGCATCGCGCCCGAAATCAAAGCTGGCGCGGTGTAGGGGCTGCTGATCATCTTGTCCCACATACCCACTGGAGCAGCGGGAGCCGGAGGCATGGGCAAAGTGCCAGGCAGGTTACCACCGCCGGAGGACAACAGGTTGGCCGACGTGTTGTTCAAGCCGTAAGGGCTTGCCGCCCCGCCGCCAGGAAGAGATGGCGCGGTATAGGGGGTGCTCAACCCATAGGAAGAAGGAGGCGCAGCGGCAGGAACTGGAGCGGGTTGCGGACCGTATCCGTATTGGCCTTGGTAAGACTGGCCAGCTCCACCTTCGCCGCTAAATGTAGCTCCAACTTCTTCCCCGCCGCCCAACGCACTGGCGGCTCCTTCAGCTAATGCAAGTGGAGCTGTGCCTGCGCCCGCGCCATACGCTGCACCAAAGGAACTTCCGAGAGTGCTTCCTGCTGCGCCAAACTCGCCCGCAAGGACAGACCCCCAAGCGGAAGACAAACTACTGGCGGCGCTTGATACCCCCGCCCCCATACCACTAAAGAAACTGCCGATCCCTCCGGCTGACGCCCCGCCAAATCCCCCTGCCAGGGCCGCACCTCCAAAGTAGACCGCGCCAGCAATGATCAAGGCCCGCCCAATGGGCGATTCGTAGATGCTTTTCGCAATGTCGCCGACGCCCTTAACGGCACCGTTTACCGCGTCGCCGACACCTTTCAAAACACCGCTGACTGCATCGCCGATGCCGCCAAACGCTTGACCGATTTCCTTAGCCATATGTGACTCCTAAGATGTAACTGACCTGGCGCGTTTCACGCGAAAACCCAAGCCGTTTGAGAAACTTTACCAAGCGGTCGTCGACCCCTGGCTCCAATGAAAAGATCGCCATCTTGATGCCTGGTCGGCTCTTGACCCACTTGGCAAACTCGCGGATCAATTGCAGGCCAGCGCCCTTGACCAGCGTGTAGTACAGCAGGACCGAACACTGCATGCGCTCAAACCAAAAGCCCTTTTGCACGCACGCGGCAAACGCAGCAACGACTTTGCCGTTCTCGTCTTCGGCGACCCACATGAAGTGAGCCGGATTCAAGCACAGCTTGGCAGCGGCGGTCATGCCTTCCTTGTCGATCTTGACCGGGATCGGGTCGTTGGACACGGACACGACCGCGATCTCGACAATCGCTGGCACGTCTGCTGGTGTGGCTTTGCGGTAGATCATTTCGGTGCTGGCGCTTCAAGTGGTGGGATGGTTGTGCCGTAAAACTTGGATGCCCAACTGATCTGGCTGTTGGCGTAAGTGACCAGGTTGTTGATGGCGGTTTTCTTCGCATCCGCGTTCAACGTGCCGTCGGCAATGATCGCATCCACCCCGGCCATCGTGGTGTTGCTAATGTTCGCAGCAAACGTGGTCGGGATGTTGTCACGGTTTGCCGTGATCTGCAAACCAAGCTGTTTGAGCTTGGCGTCATTGTCCGCAATTTGGCGCTTGTCGATGTTATTTTGCTCAATGCTGAACTGGTTGCTCTTGAGCGCAATCTCTTTGTCAAACCGGTTGGTAACGCCTAGGTCTTGGAGCTTGGCCATAGCTTCGTTGGAAGCAATCTGCTTAGCTTGAAGTTCAGATTGACCTTCTCTTTGCAAACGCGCTTGAGTTTCGTTAAACGTGTTTTGAATTGTGTTTTGGCTGGCGGCGAAGGTTTGCTGTCCGGTCTGCAAAGATGTCTGCTGAGCACGGTCCAAAGCCGATTGCGCACTGCTGAATGTTTGTTGCGCTTTTTGTAAATCGGCCTGAGCTGCAAGGCTTTTGTCTGTGACGGCAATTTGCTGAGCACGGTCCAGTTGCGCTTGGGCTGAAGCAAAGTTCTGCTGAGCCTGCTGCATGGTGACCTGCTGGCCACGCTCCAGGGCAGACTGGGCGGCGGTGAACGTCTGCTGGCCGGTCTGGAGGGCAAGCTGCTGTTCACGGTTGAGCGTGTTCTGCGCAGCGTCGAATTCTTTCTGGGCCTTGGCCAGGTCGGCTTGAGCTTGCAGGCTCTTGTCGGTGATCGAGTTTTGCTGAGCACGATCCAGGGCCGACTGAGCCGAAGCAAACGTCTGTTGAGCCGTGGTCTGGCCAGCAGTGAATTCTTGCTGACTGGTTTGCAGTTTCGTCTGCTGTTCGCGGGTAAGCGCACTTTGCGCAGCGTCAAACTCTTTCTGAGCCTTGGCCAAAGCAGCCTGGGCTTCGATGCTCTTGTCGGTGATCGAGTTTTGCTGCGCACGGTCCAAAGCAGCTTGGGCTGAAGCAAAGGTTTGCTGACTGGTTTGCAGACCTGTCTGCTGCTCACGGTTAAGAGCGTTTTGC
>Ga0213920_1002022_pt1 | contig 10246 bp, 11 predicted proteins | sample McNCre1117MG_FD_161054 | JGI IMG/M metagenome (GOLD analysis project Ga0213920, IMG submission 161054) | Freshwater microbial communities from McNutts Creek, Athens, Georgia, United States - 11-17 MG | ecosystem: Environmental > Aquatic > Freshwater > Creek | place: USA: Georgia | collected...
CCGCATGCCATGCTGCTGGAAGTCTTGACCGAACAAGCCTTTGGCACCATGATTCGTTCGCACTAACTTCTCTTCAACGCCATGTCCGACAACGCCTTGCCTGATGACGCCGCTCTTGAGCGTGAGCCACCCAAGTTGCGCCAGCGCATGAAGCCGGGTCAACGTCGTGAGCAAATTTTGCAAACCTTGGCGGGCATGTTGGAGCAGCCAGGCACCGAGCGCATCACCACCGCGCTCTTGGCCGCCAAATTGGACGTGAGCGAGGCCGCTTTGTACCGCCACTTCGCCAGCAAGGCGCAGATGTTTGAAGGCTTGATTGATTTCATCGAGCACAGCCTGTTCAGTTTGATCAACCAAATTGTCGAGCGCGAAGGCGATGGCGCGCAAAAGGCCGTTCGCATGGTGACGGTGCTGTTGCAGTTTGGCGAAAAGAACCCAGGCATGGCCCGTGTCATGGTGGGCGACGCCTTGGTGTTTGAAAACGAGCGATTGCACCAACGCATGAACCAATTGTTTGCGCGCGTTGAGTCTGCTTTGCGCCAAGTGCTGCGTGAGGCAGCCGAGACGCACAAGTCCGCCACCCCCACCGCCGATGCGCAAGTGCGTGCGGCGGTGCTGGTGGCGTTTGCCTTGGGGCAATTGCAGCGCTTTGCCCGTTCGGGTTTTAAACGTTCACCCCTCGATCACTTGGATGCGTCGCTCGCACTGATGTGTCGTTGATGTTTTTTGAAAGAATCGCATGACGGGGTCTATGCACGCCTTAAGTCGACCGCTGGTGGTTGACTTAGATGGCACGTTGATTCGCACCGACTTGTTGGTGGAGAGTGCCAGCCAGTTCTTGATTCAAAATCCCTTCCAATTTTTCAAACCCTTGCTGTGGTTGATGCGCGGCAAAGCGGCCTTGAAGACCGAGCTGGCGCAACGTGTCCAGTTGGATGCCGCCGCCTTGCCTTACAACACCGACGTGTTGGATTGGCTACGCGCCGAAAAATTGAGTGGCCGTCGCTTGGTTCTGGCCACGGCCAGCCATCGCCACCTGGCTGAACAAGTGGCGCATCACCTGCATCTGTTTGACGATGTCTTGGCCACGCAAGGCGACACCAACCTCAAATCCACCGCCAAAGCGCAAGCCTTGGTCGATCGTTTTGGTGAGGCGGGCTTCGATTACGTGGGCAACGATTGGCCTGATGTGCAGGTGTGGGCTCAAGCACACACTGCCCATGTGGTGGATGCGCCTGCTTCGCTGCTCAGTCGTGCACAAGCGCACGGCAACGTGGGCGAGGTATTTGACAGCAGCATGCCGTCAACGTGGGTGGCGGTGCTCAAAGCCATGCGCTTGCATCAGTGGATGAAAAACCTGTTGGTGTTTGTGCCCCTCATGGCCGCACATCAATATGTGGATGGACGGCGCGATGTCTTGGCTTTGATGGCTGTTGTGATTTTTAGCCTCACCGCCTCCAGCGTGTATTTGCTCAACGACTTGGTGGATGTGCAAGACGACCGCCACCATGTGCGCAAACGCCACCGTCCCTTCGCCTCCGGCGCGTTGAGCTTGGTCACAGGATGGCTGGCTTGGCCCGTGTTGTTGTTGCTGGCCGTGGCTTTGTCGGCGCTTTATATGCCGGTGTTGTTCTCGCTCAGCCTAGGTGTTTACTTTGTGTTGACGGTGGCGTATTCGCTGCAACTCAAACAGTTGGCCGTGGTGGATGTGCTCACCCTCGCTGCGCTTTACACCCTGCGCATCATTGCCGGTGCGGCAGCGATTGATGTGGCGGTGTCGTTTTGGTTGCTGTTGTTTTCGATGTTCATCTTTTTGAGCCTTGCACTCATCAAACGTTACAGCGAACTCAAGGTGGCGCGTGATGCGGGCAAGTCTGGCGCCTTGCGTGGCCGTGGCTACGAGCCTGACGATTTAGAGCTGGTGTCTAGCCTTGGCGGCAGCGCTGGGTTTATTGCTGTGTTGGTGCTGGCGCTGTACATCCAAGACGGGCAAGCCGCGCATTTGTATGCAACGCCGCAGTTGATTTGGTTGGCTTGTCCTGTCATGCTGTTTTGGATTTCTCGCGCTTGGCTCATCGCGCACCGTGGCCGTATGCATGACGACCCCATCGTGTTTGCCCTCAAAGATAAAGTCAGTTGGGGTGTGGGTGCGTTCATGGTGACTGTGCTGGTCTTGGCACGCGTGCTGTCATGAAAGTGGCGGCTCGTATTGCGTTGGTCTACGCCTTGGTGTCGGCCTTGGCCACTGTGGCCAACATTGGCACGCAAGCGTTGGCGATGTCGCTCTATAGCGGCGCCTATGCGGTTGAACTGTCGGTGCTGGCGGGCACGGCCATGGGCTTCCCCATCAAGTACGTGTTGGAGAAAAAACATGTGTTCGACTTCAAAGCCGACAACCTCGGCCACGACACCCGTTTGTTCATCCTCTACGGTTTTATGGGTGTGTTCACCACGGCGATTTTTTGGGGCATTGAGTTTGCGTTTCATCACCTCTTTGGCACCGATGGCATGCGCTACTTGGGTGGCGCCATTGGGTTGACGCTGGGGTCGTACATCAAGTACCACCTTGACAAGCGGTTTGTGTTTAAGCAGGTGCTGGCATGAAGCTCGTCAGTGCTTGGGGCCGTTTGTCGCACGACCTGCACGAGGTGCAGGCGTTGACCGACCGCACCGCGGTGGCGTCTGTGCTGCAAGCGCACCAGCCCGGCTTGGCGTTTGGCAATGGCCGCAGCTATGGCGACGTGTGCCTCAACCCCAACGGCAATTTGTGGCTCACCACGGGGCTGAACAAATTCATTGCATTTAACGAAGCCACTGGCCGCTTGGTGTGTGAAGCGGGCGTGCTGTTGTGCGACATCCAACGTTTGTTGGTGCCCCGCGGTTGGATGCTGCCCGTGACGCCCGGCACACAACGCATCACCGTGGGCGGCGCGATCGCCAACGATGTGCACGGCAAAAACCACCACGCGGTGGGTTCGTTTGGCGACCATGTGTTGGGTCTGTCTTTGGCGCGTACCACAGGCGACGTGTTGCAACTGGATTGGCTGAACACATCTGATTGGATGCGTGCCACCGTGGGCGGCTTGGGCCTCACGGGTGTGATCGTGACCGCCGAGTTGCAACTGCGCCGTGTAAGCAGCCCTTGGCTGCGCACCGAAACCTGGCCCTACCAAGGCTTGTCCGAATTCTTTGAGCTGGCCGACGCCTCCGAGCACGACTGGGAGCACACGGTGTCGTGGATTGACTGCTTGGCAGGCCCTACCGCACGCGGCATCTTCATGCGCGCCAACCACATGACGGCGCAAGAGGCAGCAGCCATGCCGTCCTTGCGTGCCGCGTTGGCCGCGCAAAACCGCAAGATGCAAAGCAAGCCGTTGCGCATGCCGTTTGTGCCGCCTGTGTCTTTGGTCAACAGCCTGTCTCTCAAGCCGTTCAACTGGGCGTACTACCAACTGCAAAAACTCAAAAGCGGTATCGATGTGGCGCACTACGAGCCCTTCTTTTACCCGCTCGACAACTTGCAGCATTGGAACCGCATGTACGGCCCCCACGGTTTTTACCAGTACCAAAGCGTGGTGCCCCGCGCCGTCGGGCAAGACGCAGTGCAAGCCATGCTTGACGCGATTGCGGCCTCGGGCGAGGGTTCGTTCTTAGCCGTGCTCAAAACCTTTGGCAACCGAGAAGCCAAAGGCCTGCTCAGCTTCCCGCAACCGGGCGTGACCTTGGCCTTGGACTTTCCCAACCGAGGCGAGCGCACCTTGCGTCTGTTGGCGCAGCTCGACGCCATCGTGCGTGAGGCGCGTGGCCGTTTGTACATGGCCAAAGACGCCCGCATGCCGCGTGATTTGTTTGGAGCGGGCTACCCCCGTTTGTCTGAATTTGCGGCGCACCGTGATCCGGGCATCAGCTCGGCCATGTCGCGTCGTTTGATGGAGTTTTAAGCATGCAACACATCGTCATCATTGGCGCCACCTCGGCCATGGCCGAACACTGCGCCCGCTTGTGGGTGCAAGCTTCGCCTGTGCGCTTGACCCTGGTGGGCCGCGACGAAGCGCGCACCCAGTGCGTGGCTGACGACTTGCGCGTGCGTAGCCCGTGGTCACCAGTGAAAGTGCAGGTGCAAGTCCTGACAACCGATTTTGTCAACGCCGCCGCCATTGCCCACACCGTCCAAACGATTACCGCACTTGCCCCTGTGGATGTGGTGTTGATCGCTCACGGCGTACTGTCAGACCAAGCCACTTGCCAAGACGATGTGTTGGCCTGTGATGCGGCCTTGCAAGTCAACGGTGTGTCGCCCGTGCTGTTTGCAGAAGCCTTTGCCAAACCTATGGTGGCTGCCAACCGCGGCACCATTGCCATCATTGGTTCGGTGGCGGGTGACCGTGGCCGCAAGACCAACTATGTGTACGGCGCGGCCAAAGGCTTGGTGTCGCGTTACGCGCAGGGCATGCAGCACCGTTTGGCGCATACAAATGTGAAAGTGGTGCTCATCAAGCCAGGCCCGACCGACACGCCCATGACCAGCGATCTCAAAGCCAAGGGGCAAAAAATGGCGTCGGTGGAGCAAGTGGCGAAAGACATCGTGGCAGGTATTGCGGCTGGCAAGCCTGTGGTTTACACGCCGGGAATTTGGCGCGTCATCATGCTGGTGGTGATGCACTTGCCGCGGTTTGTGTTTAACAAGCTCAATATTTAGTTGTCGCTATTTCACGCTGACAGTTTTTCTTTGGCACAGACGCGTCGCGCACATGGGGTGCGGCGGCTTCCTCATGCTGGAGTACCAGAAATCGTCAGCCGCCACACCCCATGCACGCAACGCTTTGGGAGTTCGTAGCAACAAACGCAGGCGCGCAACCGACGAGCGAAGCAACGTCGTACGCAGACTTCGGGGAGGGGCTTAGGGCAGGTGATGATTTCTGGTCCCCCAGCATGAGGAACCTGCCCTAAGCCCCTCCCCCGAAGCGAGCCCAGAACAAAAGCAAAGACTTAAAGCGACACCACCTGCATCCCTGGCAACGTAGCCATAGGAAACTCCTCGTGGTCAAACGCCTTGTCCCCATCCTCGGACGCCACGCCCGTGGTCACCAACGACTTGAAATCAAACTTCGTGTGATCCATCAGGTGCGAAGGCACCACGTTTTGCAGCGCGGCAAACATGTTCTCGATGCGCCCTGGATGCTTCTTCTCCCACTCGCGCAGCATCTCGCCCACCACTTGGCGTTGCAGGCCGTCTTGGCTGCCGCACAGCGTACACGGGATGATGGGGAACTGACGCACTTTGGACCATCGCTCTAAGTCTTTCTCAGCCACGTAGGCCAAGGGGCGAATCACCATGTGGTCGCCACCGTCGCTCACCAGTTTGGGTGGCATGGCTTTGAGCTTGCCACCGAAAAACATGTTCAAGAAGAAGGTTTGCAAGATGTCGTCACGGTGGTGGCCCAGCGCAATTTTGTTACAGCCCAACTCGCCCGCCACGCGGTACAAAATGCCGCGACGCAAGCGCGAGCACAAGCTGCACATGGTTTTACCTTCGGCAATTTTGTCTTTGACGATGGAGTAGGTGTCTTGCGTTTCGATGCGGAACTTCACGCCCACTTGTGCCAAATACTTGGGCAGCACATCGGCAGGGAAGCCGGGTTGCTTTTGGTCGAGGTTGACGGCAATCAGCTCAAAGCTGATGGGCGCACGCTGCTGCATCATCAGCAAGATGTCGAGCATGGCGTAGCTGTCTTTGCCACCTGACATACAAACCATGATCTTGTCGCCCTCTTCGATCATGTTGTAGTCCACGATGGCTTGGCCGACTTGGCGGCACAGACGTTTTTCGAGCTTGTGGTTCTCGTGCTCGATCTTGATTTGCTTGGGGTCTTTTTCGATTGTCGTCATTACCACTGTCCTGTTTCCATACGGATGGCGACTTCACAGTCGTCAAAAATTTCTAGCTTGGCGATTTTCACGCGCACGCCCAACACACCCGGTAGCTGCATGAGACGGTGGGCGAGTTTGCCAATCAGGGTTTCAAGCAAGTTCACATGCTCGGCGGTGCATTCGGTGATGATGATTTGGCGCACCTTGCGGTAGTCCAGCACATGGCAAATGTCATCGTCGTGCGGCAGCAGGGGCTGCGTGCCGAGGTTCAACTCGGCGTCCACTTGGATGGGTTGCGGGTCAATCTTTTCGTGTTCCAAGATGCCGAGGTTGGCATCAAAGCGCAGGCCGGTGAGACTGAGAATTTGGGTGCCTTTGCTTGCCATGTCACAGCACTCCGGGTTTTGCACGGAACACTTCCACACCCACCGCTTCGCAGTCCGCGTACACATCGGGCTTGCGGGTGGACACGCGTGCCGCCATCACGCCCGTGTGCTCTAGCAAGTGCGTGAGGATGTCGTCGCACAAGGTCTCTTGTAGGTTGATGTGGCCTTTGGCAACGCGCGTATGCACCACGGCGCGCACAAAGTCATAGTCCACCACTTCGTCGATGCGGTCGTCTTTGGGACGCGTGCCTTCGAACGACACATACAAGTCCACGTCAATGACGATGCGCTGCGCGGCTTGTAGTTCGTGGTCGTGAATGCCAATGTGGGCCTGCACGGTGAGGCCGCGCAAAAACAAGCGGCGGCAGTTCAGCAAAAGTTGATCGTTCATGATTTAAATAGCTCCTCGACCACAAACATCACATCGCGTGCGAGTGGTACCAAATGTTGACCGTTGTCCACGCGAATCGTGGTGCCGGTGATGCTGGCGTTGCCTGCCAAAAACACCACGCTGGCAGCCACGTCGGCGGGGTGGATGGGATGGCGCAGCAAGTTCGCGTTTGCCGCGCGGTTGAAGTTGTCTTGGGTTTGTGGGCCGCTCAGGTACATCAGGCCTGGGGCCACCGCGTTCACCCGCAAGGTGGGCGCGAGCGACTGGGCTTGCAAGCTGACCGCACGCTCTAACGCCAGCTTGGACAGCGTGTACGAAAAATAATCGGGGTTGAGGTTGAACACCTTTTGGTCCAGCACATGGATGACGCTGGGCTTGACGTGGCCGGCGTGGGGCACAGCAGGGGTGACCATCATGGAGGCATCACCTGCTTGGTGCTGTGGTGTGCCTTGTGCGCTGGCGTGCAAGGCCGCCATCCATTTGCCAAAGCGCATGGGCGCCATGAGGTTGACCTTGATTTGCGCCAAGGCCTGAGCCTCGTCGAAGTCGGCCCCCTCGTCCGGTACAAACAGCGAGGCGTTGTTCACCACGCATTGCAGCGCGGTGCCCGCAGTGGCGACGGTGGTGTCAAAGATGCGGTGGCAGCTGGCCTCGTCTTCCAAATCGCCTTGCACGGCGATGGCGTCCACGCCCAAGTCACGCAATTGCGCGCACAAGGCGTGGGCTTGCGCTTCGGAGTGCTTGTAGTGGCAAACCACGTTCCAGCCTGCGCGTGCAAAAGCGAGGCCGATTTCGCGGCCTAAGCGAACGCTGCCGCCAGTGATGAGTGCCCAAGAGCGCATGGTGTGAAGGTGCCTGAGGTGAGATAAGGTCAGATGAGGGGGTGGGTCGCGTTACGATCTACACCCAATGAATTCCCCCCAATTATCCAACGACCCGGGCCAACAGGCTTTGTACGCCCTGATTCACCGCAGTATTGCCAAGGCTGGCGGCTGGCTGGGCTTTGACCACTTCATGGCGCTGGCTCTGTATGCCCCTGGCATGGGCTACTACGCCAACAGCCTGCGCAAGTTTGGCTTGACGCCTGAGAGCGGTAGCGACTTTGCCACCGCCCCCGAAATGTCCAAGCACTTTGGCCACACGCTGGCCCACCAAGTGGCCCAGGCCCTGCAAGCCACTGGCACCGACGAGGTGTGGGAGTTTGGCGCGGGTTCAGGTGCCTTGGCCTTGCAGCTGCTCGACAGCTTGGGTGATCGCGTGAAGCGCTACACCATCGTCGATTTATCCGGCAGCCTGCGTGAGCGCCAACAAGAGACGCTGAAAGCCCATGCACAAAAAGTGCAGTGGGTCGATGCCTTGCCCGAGCAACTCAGTGGCGTGGTGGTGGGCAACGAGGTGCTCGACGCCATGCCTGTGCAACTGTTGGTGCGCAAAAGCGGCGTGTGGCATGAGCGTGGTGTGGTGTGGCGCGCACAAGCTGCAAACGCTTCGCCTTTGCAGTGGGAAGACCGCGTGACTGACCTTCGCCCACCCGTCGAAGTGCCCGGCGAGCACGACTACCTGACCGAGATTCACAGCCAAGCCGAAGCCTTTGTGGCGACACTGGCCGACCGCTTCAAAGCGGGCGAAGCTGCCACAGGCAAAGGCGGTGCGGCATTCCTCATCGATTACGGTTTTCCCGAGAACGAATACTTTCACCCCCAGCGCAGCATGGGCACGCTCATGTGTCACCAGTTGCACAAAGCCGATGCTGACCCATTGGCCGATGTGGGCCGCAAAGACATCACCGCCCATGTCAACTTCACGGGCGTAGCCTTGGCCGCGCAAGACGAGGGCCTGAATGTGCTGGGTTACACCAGCCAGGCGCACTTCTTAATCAACTGCGGTTTGCTGCCCCCTTTGGTGGATGCGCCCTTGGACGAAAAAAGCATGGCGCAAAAGCTCATCACCGAACACGAAATGGGCGAGCTGTTCAAAGTCATCGCCTTTGGCACCACCGAGTGGGAGCCCTTGGGCTTTGCGCAAGGTGACCGCACCCACGCGCTGTAAGTCATCGCATGACCCGCTGGCTCATTGTTGTTTTCATTGCGTTGCTGCTCATCAACGCCGTCACCCCGTGGCTGCAAAAGCTGGGCTTTGGGCGGTTGCCTGGTGACATTCGGTTCAAGATTTTTGGGCACGAGATATTTATTCCGCTTGCGTCTACGATCATCCTCAGCCTCGTGTGTGCTGGGATTTCTAAGGTTTTGTAGTTTTTAGCTTCCCCTCTGTGTCAAGCGGTGTGGGACGTGCCTGCTCTGCTCCGCCGTCGCTGACGCGCCTAATGTCGCTGCCGCAGGCACATCCCACACCGCTTGACGCGCGTCATTGTTACGTTCGATACAAAACGTGGGGAGCTACTTCAATATTCGTCGCCAATATGTCTGCGTGAAACGCAATGCAACGCGAGCCCAAAGCAGCGAAGTGGCAAGGGTGGTGGCCGCGGCAGCGACATTAGGCGCGTCAGCGACGGCGGAGCAGAGCGGTCACCGCCCTTGCCGCTTCGCTGCGCACCACGTCAAGCGGGAAGTGCAGCCAATCAAACACGCAACGCTCAAAGCGCCGCAGAAATAGCCACCAACCGTGCCGCATCCAACCGCGCCCCAACGGCAGGCCCTTTGAGCCCCTCTTGCAACGCCTGCGCACTCACAGCCGCACTATCCACCGACTGCGCCGCCTTTAATAACAAAGCCAAGCGAGGCCCTTGCGTATAAGTTTCGTCCTCTTTGCCCAAGCGTCCATGCGCATCACATTCACATGCTTGAAGCGCCAACAAAAATCGCTCAGGCCGACGCAACGCATCGCATCGCACCAGCAAGCGCAACACAGCCTCTGCACCAAAGCCACCGCTTTGGTGGATGTTGCCGTGTTCACGCGCCACCAGCTCGGCCAGTGCTTTGCATTCCACAGGCACGCGCCAACGGGTGCACAAAGCGCGTGTGAGTTTTTCGCTGCGCTGTTCGTGGCCGATGTGCCGCGGCAGCACGTCGGCGGGGGTGGTGCCTTTGCCAAGGTCGTGGCACAGGCAGGCGAAGCGCACGTCCAGTGGGGCGTTGATTCGGGCTGAGGCATCGAGCACCATTTCCAGGTGAATGCCCGTGTCAATTTCGGGGTGGTACTCCGCGCGTTGTGGCACGCCGTAGAGTTGGTCAACCTCTGGCAGCAGGCGTTGTAAGGCGCCGCATTCGCGCAGCACTTGCAACATGCGTGAGGGCTTGGCACCCATCAAACCGCGTGATAACTCTTGCCACACACGTTCGCTCACCAGTGCATCCACTTCACCCTCGGTCACCATCTCGCGCATCAGCGTCAGGGTTTCGGGGGCGATGGTGAAGTCGGGGAAGCGTGCGGCAAAGCGGGCCACGCGCAAGATGCGCACGGGATCTTCGCGAAAGGCGTCGGTCACATGGCGCAGCACTTTGGCCGCAATGTCCCGCTCGCCGTTGTAGGGGTCGGTGCGTTGGCCGTGCTCGTCTTGCGCGATGGCATTGATGGTCAGGTCGCGTCGGGCTAAGTCTTCTTCTAGCGTGACCTCGGGGGATGCGTGGACGGCAAACCC
>Ga0213920_1002024_pt1 | contig 10243 bp, 7 predicted proteins | sample McNCre1117MG_FD_161054 | JGI IMG/M metagenome (GOLD analysis project Ga0213920, IMG submission 161054) | Freshwater microbial communities from McNutts Creek, Athens, Georgia, United States - 11-17 MG | ecosystem: Environmental > Aquatic > Freshwater > Creek | place: USA: Georgia | collected...
TATAGTATCAGTCTTCATTTTTTCAATTTTATTATTTTTTGTACGCTCATGTGAAATGAAAGATGAAATGCTAGATTTAGAAGCATATTCAATATTGCCAAGAAATAAAGAATATTTTTTACAACCTTTATCTTATAAGTGGGGAAGTGATACGGTTAATTTTAAAATTAAAAAAGTTGATTTGATAACTTCTGAAAAAAACTTTTTGAATCCAATGAGATTTGTATACTTTGCAACTTATTCTATAAGTTACACTTCAAATCTATTTAATTTAAATTTTAATGTAGATATTGAAGAATATGAAAAGAATAAATATGGAAGTTTAGATATGAGATATGAAATTCGAGATTTAAACAACAATTACACTGGTCTTTTTTTTGATTTATATGAAGATAATTTTGAAAAAGAATCAAAGTATAAATTAATAAATTATGATTATTTCAAAGTAGTATCAAAATATAAATTAAATAGTAGTAAAGATACTATTATAGATAATAAAAAGGGAGACAGAATTTATAAGTTAAGTAATTATAGTAGTAAGAAATTAGTTCTTTACAATAAAAAAATTAATATAGAAGATTCTATCAAATCCATCAAATTTAAAAATTGGCTTTTAACAAAAATTGAATTTAAAAACAGTCCACCATTTGAATTAATTCGATAACTGATGAGATATATAATTTTAGTAATAATAGCCCAATTGTTTGTTGCATGTCAATTTAAAAAAGTAAACACATACACGTTTTATTTTGAAATGCTACCAATGGAAAAAGAGTATTTTCTTCGGCCGACTGAATATTATTTTAATGATAAAAAAGAAAATTTTAAGCTTTTGAAATTTGATTATAATGGAGGTGAAGAACAGCTGAGTATGTTTTACAATACAATTTTTTCTAATAAATACTGGGATACATGTTTTTTTAAAACAATACATTCAAATGGAAAATTAGATTTGAGCTACTTGTTTGAATACAAAAGTAGTTTTACACAATTAAACGATGATTATCTAGTAAAACGAACTGAAAAAATGTCGCCATTAAAGATTAAAATGAATTTTGGAGACATAAAAATTGATTTTAATAAATCATTGATTAATGATAAAAAACTTATAAAAACAAAAATCAAAGACACAGTAGTTTATTCGTTTAAAGGTAATTTAGTTACTAAAACAGATTTTTTTAACAATAAAAAAAGTATTGATACTATTACGTTCATTAGTTTGAAAAATTGGAAAATCAATTCTATAACATTTAAAAATGGCAATAAAATAAATGATCTACATTAATATTAAACATTCTCCTTGTTATGATATTGATATCTTTGGTCACCAGTACCTGAAAATTAATGTTTTGTAATTAGTTAACATGAAATTAATTGTAAAGTGGCTAATTTATCAATTGGCTAGTTCTTTGATGATGGCAATAATTGTTTCTTACTTTATTATAGGTAAAGTTAAAGGCTTTTATGACCCGGGTTTAGGAATGGTACTAATGAACGCAGTCATTTTTTTCTTTTTTGCTATTTATTTAAGTGCTCCTTTATTGATTTTTATTTTTTTTAGAACTGAGAAAAATTCTAAAAATTTATTGATAAATAATTTAATATTTATTTTCGTATCAATAGTAATGACATCAATTACCGCTTATTTTTTCTCGCTCAATATTTTTGAATTGGTATCAATGCTTTTATCTTTTTTTCCTGGATATTTTATATTGTACATACAAAAAATGAAAAGTGTAAGAGGAAGATAGTTTTCGTTAGTATCACACATGTTTTTCTAGTAATTACAACGAATAAGCCTAATAACTAAAACGTACAGCTTCATTTTTTGTGTTTTAGCGAAAAAGTAGTAACTTTCAATTTAATTAATAGCAATACTAACCAACAATCAATCATCATGAAACAGATATTTGCAGGAATTCTCATCAGTTTTATTTCGGTTAGTGCTACAGCGCAATGCGCCAGCGCTGGGAATGACACCATCGTGACAAGGTGTAAAAACGAACCTTTTGATGTAGCATTATTTTTAACGGATAGTGCTAGTTTAGGTGGTGTTTGGTATGACCCAGCATTTACAGTTATGTTGTCGACAACAGTTGCTGGTTACAGCTTCCCTGGACAGTACAATTTTGAATACGTTGTATTTGATGCTGGTTGTAACACAAGTGATACTGCTTTAATAAAAGTAACTATAATAATTTGTGGTACTGGAAGTTTAAATGATTTGGAAGAATCACAAACGTTTGTTTATCCCAATCCAACTTCGGGTGGTGTGTTTAGTTTATCAAAAGATGTTCCTTATACCATAGAGGATGCAACAGGAAAGCAACTACAACAAATCACTGCAAGTGGCGTTTACTTTGTTGTTATAGGTCAAAAACGTTACCGATTGGTGAATTTGTAATTAAACGTAGAGCTACCTTTATTTCTCGCTTTTTTCTTAAGTTTCTTCCGAATCCGATTTTTTGAAAATTTCACCCACTTCTTTTGTTAGTCGTTGAATAGTTTCCACGCCGACAGTTAAAGGTCCGCGGCTAACATCTGCATACGTCGAGAAGTTTTCCGATAATGTTTGGGAAGGATAAACGAAAATTCGGTCGAGTAGGGTGTTTTCTTTTTCAAAGCGACTTGGAAGATTTTCCATTCCTAAAAAGTCGGAAACGGAACCAGCGCGTGCAAAGATGGAAACCAATAAATCATCCACTTTCAATTGCCCGATTGCCCCCAAAGCATCTTCTGGTTTCTCAATCACTTCGTGTGTCAAGTCGGCCATAAAACGGCGATAGGTGCGGTATGCTTTTATCTTTTCAAACGTTTCGCGCGTACTGTAAACGGAAATGTTGCAATTCAATTCTTTCGACAAACGCATGACGCGTTCCAACCATTGGTTACACGATTGTTCCAACTCTGCAAACGGTGGACAAATCAATGTGATGTTGCGGTAAGTCGAGAAATTATGGTTGAAGTGACAAAAGAAAACGGTTCTATCGCACACATCGAGTAAGTGATCGCGGTCATCGCCCACCAATCGTTTCAGCAAGTTGGTTTTTGAATTGTCGTTGACCAACACAATATCTGCAACGAGTTCTTTTGAAACACGTGCTATGCCACTCGAAATATTGCGATCAATGGTCGCCATCGCATGTACGTTGATTTCGCCACTGTTGTAATGCGTGATAAAATCGTCGATGTGTTTGCGTGAACGGCGAATTTTCATTTCTGCATCTTCATCATTTTCTAAAACACTTACAACTGATATCGGATTTTTCACTTTTTTATCGGAAATAAGAATCGAAAAATCGAGCATTTTTTCATTTCCTTTCAATTCGTTTGCAGCAACTAAGACGTGTTGTGTCCGCATGGCAGGACCTTCCAAGGGTTCGTTTTTGGATTGTTCGATAAGGAGTTTTTTACCTGCGTTTTCTGTCACGAACGAAGCCGTCATGCTCGTTAATAGAATCAAAATTACGGTTCCGTTCACGATGTTGATGTCTAAAATCCCCATAGTAAAACCAACGTTGATGACTGCTAGCGTTGCTGCAGCATGTGCGGTGCTGAGTCCAAAAATAACTTGTCGTTCAGCGCCCGTTAACTTGAAGAACAATTGCGTTACCAAAGCAGCTAAAAACTTACTTGAAATAGCGAAGGTGGTTAAAATTCCCGCAACAGCCCATGCCCAAGGATCGTTTGCAAGGGAACGAACATTTACCACCATCCCGATGGAAATCAAGAAGAAAGGAATAAACAATGAGTTGCCAATGAATTCGATGCGGTTCATCAAAGCAGATGAGTGAGGGATTAAACTATTGAGTACCAATCCCGCAACAAAGGCCCCGATAATTGACTCGATACCAGCGGCTTCCGCTAAAAATGCGGCGAAAAACAGAACGGATAATACAAAGACATAATGGGCTGATTTTTCGGATTCCAATTTACTAAAAAACCAACGTGCAATTTTAGGCACAAAATAAAACATGATTAGGCTGAAAATACTCAAGGTAACACCTAAATGGATGATAACGTTGGTATTGATAACGCCGTTGTCTGAACCCGAAATTACCGCTAAAATGATCAGTACTGCTGTGTCCGTTAGAATTGTTCCACCAACAGCAATTGCAACAGCTTCCATCTTTGAAATCCCATATTTTGAAACAATTGGATATGCAACTAATGTGTGTGTAGCGAACATACTTGCGGTGAGTAAACTTCCAATTTGATCCAATCCCAGCGCATACCGACAAATGGGGTAACCTAAAAGTAAGGGGATGAAAAAGGTCAGCGCACCGAAAACAAGGGATTTATTTTTGTAGCGTTTGAATTCTTGCATGTCCAACTCCAAACCTGCCATGAACATGATGTACAACAAACCGATTTTTGAAAACATACTAACAAAACCCATTTTCATGTTGGTTTCTGAAATCATTTCAAAGCCATTTGGACCAATAATTACACCCGAAATGATCAAACCGATAAGTGCAGGGATTTTGAATTTTCGCAGAATGATGGGCGATAATAAAATGATAAACAGCAAAATAGAAAACGTCAGGATTTGATTTTCCAGTGGAAATTTGAATTCGCCAATTAGGTGATCAAATTCTTTCGCAAATTCGTTCAATAAACCGTTCATTGTATTTTATTATCAGACAAATGTAGTTGGTATTTTTGCGATTTTAACCTGTTTTGAATTATTAGGGAATTAATTTTTGTGAAATAAATCAGAAAAGAGAGAAACTTCTCAACAATTTCAACAGCTAAGTTAGATTTTCTTTTTTTTTCATTAATTTCGCTCTCACAATTTTTTAACAAAATTCTATGTCATATTTGTTTACCTCAGAATCAGTTTCTGAAGGGCACCCGGATAAAGTGGCGGATCAAATTTCAGATGCGCTAATTGATCATTTCATGGCTTTTGATCCAGAATCAAAAGTAGCTTGTGAAACATTGGTAACTACAGGTCAAGTTGTTTTGGCAGGTGAGGTAAAAACCAACACGTATTTAGACGTGCAAGCGATTGCTAGAGATGTGATTCGTAAAATTGGTTACACGAAGTCTGAATACATGTTCGAAGCTAATTCGTGTGGTATTCTTTCTGCAATTCACGACCAATCAGCGGATATTAATCAAGGTGTTGACCGTGCAGTTGCAAATAATGACTTTGAAGCGAAAGCAGAAGCGCAAGGTGCAGGTGACCAAGGTATGATGTTTGGTTATGCGACCAAAGAAACTGATAACTACATGCCATTGGCATTGGATTTGGCGCACAAGATTTTGCAAGAATTGTCTGCAATTAGAAACAATGAGCCCAATTTAATTCCTTACTTACGTCCCGATGCAAAATCGCAAGTTACGATTGAGTATTCGGATGATAATGTGCCACAACGTATTGACACAATCGTTGTTTCAACACAACACGATGATTTTGATTCGGAAGCTACGATGTTAGCAAAAATCAAATCGGATATTATTTCAATTGTTATTCCTCGTGTTAAAGCAAAATTAACGCCTGCTTTACAAGGTTTATTCAACGATCAAATCACGTATCATATCAATCCTACTGGTAAATTTGTTATCGGTGGACCTCACGGAGATACAGGTTTGACAGGACGTAAAATAATTGTTGATACGTACGGTGGAAAAGGTGCTCACGGAGGTGGTGCATTCTCAGGAAAAGATCCATCAAAAGTTGATCGTTCTGCAGCTTATGCAACACGTCACATGGCTAAAAACTTAGTTGCAGCTGGATTGTGTGATGAGGTTTTGGTGCAAGTATCGTATGCAATTGGTGTTGCTAAACCTTGTGGTTTGTTCATCAATACAAACGGAACAGCGAAAGTGAATTTAACAGACGGAGAAATCGCTAAGAAATGTGCTGAAATTTTCGACATGCGTCCTTACGCTATCGAACAACGTTTGAAATTGAGAAATCCAATTTATAGCGAATCAGCGGCTTATGGTCACATGGGACGTAAAAATGAAGTGGTTACAAAATCATTCAGAAGTCCAGATGGTTCGACAATTACAAAAGAAGTTGAATTGTTTACATGGGAGAAATTAGATTTCGTTGATCAAGTAAAATCAGTATTTGGATTGTAATTCAAAACGATAAGAAATAGCTAAAACGCTCCAGAAATGGGGCGTTTTTTTGTTAAATGGATGTGGAGTTTGAAGAATAATTAGTGGAGTTTAGTTACCTGGGTAAATGGTGGTCAAGCTGCCGACTGACCCCTAATTTTTGGAAATTAATTACCCGGGTAAATTGTGGTAAAGCTGTAGCTTGACCAAAAAAAAACCGCCTCACAGGAGACGGTTAACTAGGATAACTCTTTTGTACTTTTCGTAATCAGACTATTGGTATTTTCCAAGCAACAGGAAAAAAAATCGATTGTATGTAACAGTTATTGTTTACGAAAGTTGCATCGCATAAGCAGCTAAATCAACTAACTTATTGGAGTATCCCCACTCATTATCGTACCATGAAACCACTTTCACAAAGTGTTCATTCAAAGAAATTCCAGCTTTTGCATCAAAAATTGATGTGCGTGCATCGCCCAAGAAATCTTGCGAAACAACATCATCAGCTGTATATCCTAATATACCTTTTAATTCATTTTCAGAAGCTTTTTTCATTGCAGCACAAATTGCTTCGTAACTTGCAGCTTGTGCTAACTTCACAGTTAAATCCACCACAGAAACATCAGCAACAGGAACACGGAACGACATTCCAGTCAATTTTCCTTTCAAATCAGGAATAACTAGTGCAACTGCTTTTGCAGCTCCAGTTGATGATGGAATGATGTTTTGAAAACCACCACGTCCACCGCGCCAATCTTTCGCACTTGGTCCATCAACTGTTTTTTGTGTTGCAGTAACTGCGTGAATTGTACTCATCAAACCTTCAGTAATTCCAAAGTTGTCGTGCAATACTTTTGCAATTGGTGCCAAACAGTTAGTTGTACACGATGCGTTTGATATAATTGTTTGATGTGCTTGTAATGAAGTGTGATTAACACCCATGACAAATGTTGGTGTTTCATCTTTAGCAGGAGCAGAAAAAATAACTTTTTTCGCACCAGCATCCAAATGTTTTTGTCCATCTGCTTGCGTTAAAAACAAACCTGTACATTCCAAAACAACATCTACACCAACCGCTCCCCAATTGATTTGAGCAGGATCTTTTTCAGCACTAACGCGTACTTTTTTTCCATTAATAACCAACGTATTGTCAATGACTTCTACTTTTCCTTTGAAAGGTCCGTGTGTTGAGTCGTATTGTAATAAATAGGCCATGTAATCAACTTCCATCAGGTCGTTTATGGCAACTATTTCGATGTCAGATCTCTCTGAAGCAACGCGACAAGCTAAGCGCCCGATACGTCCAAAACCATTGATTCCTATTTTCATCTTTTTATACATTTTGACAATACTTATTGTATTATGTACAACAAATATATAAAAAGATTCATAGTGTACAAATGACACTAACTATTTTTTTTATTTTTTTACAATAATTTTGTAGCTTGAATTAATTTCAACTCATTCCAAGTTGCTTTGTCGCCCAGTTTTTCTTTGATAGCAGCTAGTGATTCTCCTTCGTAACTATCAAATAAATGAGCTAATTCACGAATGCGTTCTTCTGGTAGTACTTGTTCAATCGTAATTTTCTCTGCACGAATTAGTTGCACAAAATGACCGTTGATTGTTGTTGCAGATAATTGACGTAAACGAGCAATTTCGTTGATATCCAATCCATCCTCCAATAATTCGAGGGTTTTTTCGTGCGTACTTTTCTTTTCGCTTACTTGTTTTTCTTTTTTGTCCCGCTGTGAATAGTGTTTTTTAGCACTTTCAATAACTGCATCAAAACTGTCGTCTTCATCGGAAAGTAAATTCCCGTTTTGTCTTAATTCTTGTTGAATAACTGCAATTTTTGCAATAACATAGTTCGTTATTTCTGCTGTTTTGACTGTTTCTTTGTTAATCTCACTGCCATTACAAACCGCTTCAACGAGCAATCGGACTTTCTTCAAGCGTAAAACGACGGTGATTAACAAGTTCAACAACTCTTCTATTTCATCTTGGTAATCTTTCGTTCGCTTGATTTTTGTTAACTCAATTTTGCGTTTCAAAACCGCATACACTTGCGTGTCGAGTAACTTGAAAAAATAAGTGTAAGCAGCCTGAACACGTTCGGACACAAATTCCCAATTGATAGCATCTTTCGAGAAAATAGTATTCAATTGCGCTTGAAACTTTTTAGCAGCATCAAAAGTAGTTTGAACAAGTTGCATTTGATTCGCTGCCCAAACCTTGTCTTTTCCTTTTTCTGTTTTCGGTCCTTGTAGCTTTAATCCCAATTCGAAAGTTGCCCATTTTGCAGTGTAATCATACCAATCAAATGCTTCCATCAACGACTGATACACAAAACGAGCTGTTTCCTTATCGAGAAATAACGTTAGTTTATTGGAATCTGCTTTTTGTTCACCATAAGCAACAACAGATTGATCATTGATTAACCCATTCATCGAAATGGGTTTCAACAAAACCAATCCTTGCAAACTGCGCAAGCGCGACAAAGCAACGTAAGCTTGGCCAGGAGCGAAAACTTGTGAAACATCAAGCACTGCTTTTTCAAAGGTCAACCCCTGACTTTTGTGTACCGTGATTGCCCACGCAAGTTTTATTGGAAAATGCACAAAAGTCCCAAGGATTTCTTCTTTGATTTCTCCTGTTTGTTGATCCAATTGGTATTTGATATTTGTCCACTCGTATTTCTCAACGGTGATTGTTCGTTTTTCCTCCGGAAAAAGCACAACGATTTCATCCTCTGAAAGCGATTGAATGCGTCCCATTTTTCCGTTATAGAAGTTTTTTTCAAACGACACATCGTTTTTCACAAACATTATTTGCGCCCCAACTTTTAATGCTAAAGTAGGGTCAAGTGGAAACATGTGTTTTGGGAAGTCACCAACGATTTCAGCCTCGTAACAATGAGTTTTTCCTTTCAACGCATTCAATGCTGTCGCATTCAAATCGTCTGCTTTGGCATTGTGTGTTGTAAGTGTGATATATCCCTCTTCTTTGGTTGGATCAAACAAGGGATTGACGTATTCATTTAAAATGCGCTGATCTTTTTCTGAAACTTGATTGTTGCGCAAGTTGTTCAAGATGTCGATAAATGTTGCGTCGTCTTGTCGGAATATTTTATCTAATTCAATGTAGAGTGGGGGACTTTCAGTAAGTACTTTAGCGTTAAAAAAGAAAACACCGTGATAATGTTGTTGTAAAACCGACCATTCTTCAGGTTTCACAACCGGCGGAAGCTGCAATAAATCGCCAATAAACAAAACTTGAACACCACCAAAAGGACGGTTGTTTTTACGAACATTGCGCAAGGTCCAATCTATCGCATCCAATAAATCAGCGCGAAGCATACTGACTTCGTCAATAATCAATAACTCCAAACTTTTGATCAAATTTTGGCGCACTGCATTGAACTGAAAATGGCGTTTGAGCGTCTCTTTTGTTTCTAATTTGGTATTACCAACTAATATTGGTTCAGCTATAAATTCAGGAACGAACCCTCCAAATGGCAATTGAAAAAACGAATGAATAGTAACCCCACCAGCATTCAATGCTGCAATTCCTGTTGGTGCGACAATCACGGTATTTTTATGCGTTGTTTCAACTATTTTCTTCAACAAGGTAGTTTTGCCTGTCCCAGCTTTTCCGGTCAAGAATAAATGTTGACTTGTTTGGTTGATAAAACGCTCCGTAAATGCGGCAGGTCCCTCGATTGTCATTGTAATTTCTTTCATCATTTTATTGAAGATAAGCAAAAAGCTCACTTCTTGCACTATTTCGAATAGCTTTTTTTAGTCGTTTGTTTCGTTTTCTGAAATTGCCTCGTCTGCATCCTCGTATAATTCGTTCGCAGCGAGTTCGTTTCGATCGATTTGTTTGGTGGCTTTTGCACCGAGCTTTTTCAAGTTTTCAATCTTGCCAACAAGATTTCCTGATCCGACATGTAATTTTTTCATGGCCGCTTCGTATGCACCCAATGCTTCTTTTTGTTTCTTTTCAATGTTTTTCATGTCATCGATGAAACCAACAAATTTATCATACAATTTACCTGCTTCCGAAGCAATACGTAAGGTGTTGATTGTTTGGCGTTCTTGTTTCCAAATGCTTTCGATTGTTTTCAATGTCGCTAACAAAGTAGATGGCGTAACAATGACTATTCGTT
>Ga0213920_1002027_pt1 | contig 10241 bp, 10 predicted proteins | sample McNCre1117MG_FD_161054 | JGI IMG/M metagenome (GOLD analysis project Ga0213920, IMG submission 161054) | Freshwater microbial communities from McNutts Creek, Athens, Georgia, United States - 11-17 MG | ecosystem: Environmental > Aquatic > Freshwater > Creek | place: USA: Georgia | collected...
CGGGCAAGAAAAAACTCATCTTGTGCGGTTTTCACGAAGCCACCCTCGCCGCTTTTGGCGCAGCCGCCATCGTGCATCCCACCCGCAAAACCTTGCTGCAATACACCACCACATCCACCGAACTTCACCGGTTGCTGGGTATCGTTTAAAATTCACACGGCGTTAGCAATGACGCATTCGCTAGGGGTGTTGAAGCCGTCACCGACTTCGACTGAGAAAGTCCCTTTGAACCTGTTGAGACCCGCCCACAGCGGGGCTCAAAGTCCGCAAGGACTTGAGGTAATCCTCGCGCAGGGAAGCTGGCCTAAACAGGGCAACCCCATTGAAGGCGGTTGCTCAGGCCTCGCCGAACTGCCATTTACTTGAGACAAGCAATGGCAAATACAAACAACGCATCACTCACCCCTGTGGGCGAAGACGCGCGCGTCTTCACCGGGTTCTCTCACGCCTCGCTGTGGTTCAGCCTTGGGGTTGGCCTACTGGTCATGCAAGTGGGCGCGTATTTGGTGCCCGCCATGGGCACGCGCGATGCGCTCATCGCCATCGTGATCGGTTCCATCGTAGGCTCGGCCTTGCTGGCATCCACGGCCAAACTCGGTTGCGACAGTGGCCTGTCCAGCGCGGGGCTGATGCACCGTGTGTACGGCAGCGCCTTTGCACGCTTGCCCGTGCTGCTCAACATCGTTCAGTTGATCGGTTGGACCACGTTTGAGTTGGTGGTCATGCGCGACGGCACCGCGGCCATTGGCGAGCAAGCCTTTGGCGTACCGCTGCACATTCTCTGGCCCACCTTACTGTGGGGCGGTGTGCTGACCCTGCTGATGACGGGTTCCATGCTCACGCTGGTGCGCCAGTTTGTCAGCCGCATTGGCTTGCCTTTGGTCATTGGCTCGCTGATCTGGCTGAGTTGGCACTTCATGGGCGTGGCAAATGCCCAAGGTTGGGCTGCTTTCATGGCGCGACCCGGCGACGGCAGCATGGGCATGCTTTCGGCCATCGACTTGGTCATGGCCATGCCCGTGTCGTGGTTGCCGCTAGTGGCCGACTACGCACGCCACGGCCGCAACGGGCGCAGCACCTTGGCAGGCACATGGGTGGGCTATGCGATGGCCAATGCCTGGTGTTATGCCTTGGGCTTCTTGGTTGCTAGCGTGTCCGAACCCGGCACCGATTTGGTGATGGCGTTGTTGTTCGCCCAAGGCGGCTTGTTGGCATTGGGTTTGATCTTGCTTGATGAGCTAGACAACGCCTACGGCGATGTGTACTCGGGTGCTGTGTCCGCCAACAGCCTTAAGCCAACTTGGCCAATTCGCCGCTGGGGCTTGACCTTGGCGGTGTTGTGCACAGCACTGGCCTTGGTGCTGCCCATGCACAGCTTGGAGCCTTTTTTGCTGATGCTCAGCTCGGTGTTTGTGCCGCTCTATGGCGTGATCGTGGGCCGTTGGGCCACCGTCATGCGCACGCCTGACGATGCGCTCACCCCAAAAGTTGACCTGATCGCTGCCGCACTGTGGCTGCTGGGCGTGGCGGTGTTTCATGCCGCCGCCACCTGGGCACCGCAATACGGCTCGGCCTTGCCCAGCCTCTTGCTGACGTTCACCCTCGCCTATCTCACCCGTAACGCGACGCACGGAGCCACGATGCGTGGTGCAGTCCAGTGAACGCCCTCGTCTCAGAATTGCTTGCATTCATCGCACGTCCAGCGGTGAGCGACGACGACTTCAACGCACTCGCCCTGAGGCTGTTCGCCCACCAGTTTGAACACAACCGCCCTTTCCAAAAGTTTTGCCAAGGACGCGGCAAAACTCCGCGTGTGGTCAAAAGCTGGCAGGACATTCCGGCTGTGCCCATCAACGCGTTCAAAGATTTGACGCTCAGTTGCGTGGCGCCTGAGACCTGCGCACGCACCTTCATGACCAGCGGCACCACGCGTGGCGATGTGAAGGGCCGCCACTTTCACCCCACGATGTCGGTGTACGACGCCTCCATGCTGCGCAACTTTGCGCAACACGTCATGCAAGGCGACGCTAAGCTGCGCATGGGCCTCTTGTTTCCCACCGAAGTGCTGATGCCCAACTCCTCGCTGGCCCATTACCTGGCGCTGGCCATCGACCACTTTGGCACACCCGACAGCGCCTACTATTTGGACGAAAACGGTCTGCGCACCGACGCTCTGTGCGAGGCACTGCAACACGCCCAAGACTCGGGTGAGCCTTTTGCACTGCTGGGCGCCAGCTACAGCTTTGTGCACCTGATGGACGCCTTGCAAGCGTGTGGCCAAACTTTTCAGTTGCCCGCAGGCAGCCGCTTGCTCGACACCGGCGGCTTCAAAGGCCAATCGCGCGAAGTGCCGATGGATGCGTTCTACGACCAACTCAGCGCCACCTTTGGCGTGAGCCGCTACCAGTGCCTCAACATGTACGGCATGACCGAGTTGAGCACCCAGTTTTACGATGCGGGCAACCGTCATGTGCCCTCGGTCAAGCGCGGCCCGCACTGGATTCGCTCACGCTTGGTGGACCCGTTGACGGGGCAAGACGTGGCCGCCGGTGAGCGCGGCATCCTGGCCCATACTGATTTGGCCAACTTCAATTCGGTGGTCACCATCCTGACCGAAGACGTGGGCCAAGCCATCGACGATGGTTTTGTCTTGTTGGGCCGTGCCGAAGGTGCGCAGGCCAAAGGCTGCTCGATGGCGGTGGACAACTTTTTGAAAGCGGCACAGGCATGACGGCCCCGATTTTCAAAGCAGGTTACCTGCCGGGCTTGAACCATGCCGATGTCGCGTGGCATCGCTTGAGCCTGGGCTCGCCTCATGCCCCCTTGCTGGTGGACGTGCCCCAACTCAGCGCCGCACAAATGACGGTGTTGGCGCAGCGTGTGCAACACGCCAGCCACTCGCATTTGAAAACCATGCATGTCTCTGACATCGTGCGCGTGCTCGACATGGCCACGGCCCGCTTGCTCGACCCACGCGATGCCTACCGGCAACAGCTCGAACGTCTGTTGCCCCAAGCCACAGGCTTTGACGCCGAGATGGTGCGCTTGAACCTGAACGCGTATTTGCAAACCTTTCGCGGCTTGCAGTTGCAACGCTTTGTGGCCGAAGACTTTGCTAACCCCAAAGTACTGGACGAGTTTCAACCCCGCACACAAGGCGGTTGGACGCGCGCCTTTGGGCCCGAATTATTGGTACATGTGTGGGCCGGCAATGTGCCAGCCTTGCCAATGTGGAGCTTTGTCTCGGGCCTCTTGGTCAAGGCGGGCTCCATTGGCAAAGTCTCCAGTGCTGAGCCGGTGTTTGCCACGCTGTTCGCCCGCCTGCTGGCCGAAGTCGAACCACGCTGGGCCGATTGCTTTGCCGTGGTGTGGTGGCCCAGTGGCGCTGCGCAAGAACGTACGGCCTTTGCCTTGGCCGATGTGGTGCTGGCCTACGGCGGCAATGAAGCCTTGCAGGCCATGCAAGCCCATGTGCCGGTGACCACCCGCTTTTTGCCACATGGACACAAGCTGAGCTTTGGCATGGTCTCGGCCGCAGCACTGTCAGTGCACAAAGCCCCTGGCGTGGTGCGACAAGCTGCGCTGGATGTGGCGCGCTACGACCAACAAGGTTGCTATTCGCCCCATGTGTTTTACGTGCAACGCGGCGCGCCTGTCAGCCCGAAAGACTTCGCGCAACACCTGGCCAACTCACTGGTCGGCTTGCAGCACAAGCTGCCACGCCGTGTGCTTTCGCTCGAAGAAGCCGCGCAAGTGGGCGCTTGGCGTGAGGCCCACGAGTTCGCCTCGCTGAATGACGACAGTACCGAACTCAGCGGTACCGGCCTAAGTACCGTGGTTTACAGCGACCACCCCTTGCCACTCACAGCAGGCCCACTGAACCGCCATGTGTTGGTGGTTGCCGTGGACACCTTGGATGAAGTACTGGCCTTGATCGCCCCCCAACGCGACTACTTGCAAACTGTGGGCTTGGCCGCGGCCCCCGAAGAGTTGCTGCTTCTGGGCGAAGGTTTAGGCAAAGCGGGTGTGACACGCATTTGTGCCTTGGGCGCCATGACCTCACCCGAAGCCGGCTGGCACCACGATGGCCGCTTCAGCTTGCTCGACTTGGTGCGCATGGTCGACATCGAAGCCTCCACCGAACGTGAGGCCGAGCGCTTCACGCCCTACGAGGTGTGATGCGATGAACTCTTTCTTGCAACTCGACGCCCTGCACTTTGCCTACCCCGACCGGGGCGAGGTGGTGCGTGACGTGTGTTTGCAGCTCGCACCGGGCGAGATTCATTGCCTGATTGGCCGCAGCGGCTGTGGCAAAACCACGGTGCTCAAACTCGCGGCTGGCTTGCTCACGCCCCAACAAGGCCAGGTCCAGCTCAAGAGCCAGACCGTGCAACAGCCCACCTCGGACATGGGCTTTGTGTTTCAGTCCCCCACGCTGCTCCATTGGCTCAGCGTGCTCGACAACGTGTTGCTGCCGATCAGCCTACACGGCGCCGTCACAAACGACCACCGCGCCTATGGCGAACAACTGTTGGCACAAATGGGCCTGACCGCCCTGCGCGACGATAAGCCCCATCAACTCTCAGGCGGTCAGCAAAGCCGTGTGGCGATGGCCCGTGCCTTGATCACACGCCCTGCGGTGTTGTTCATGGACGAGCCGTTTGCCGCGCTCGACGCCATCACACGCGACGAATTACATCGCGACTTCTTGGCGCTGTGCCAAGCCCACGGCACCGCCGTGCTGTTTGTCACACACGACATGGGCGAGGCCGTGTATCTGGCAGACCGCGTCAGCCTCATGCACGCAGGCCGCATTCAAACGTCTCTGCACATTGACTTGCCCCGCCCACGCCACAGTGCGATGCGCTACACACCCGCCTTCAACGCGCTGTGCGAACAACTGCGACACGCCATGGACGCCACGCTGTGATGAAACGCGACGACCTGCTCTCCACACTCTTAGGCTTGGCCTGCTTGGCCGCATGGGAAGCGGCTGTGCGCGTGAGCCACACCTCGCCCCTGGTGCTACCGGCCCCCTCTGTGATAGCCCAATCGCTATGGCAAGGCTTGCACAGTGGCTACTTGTGGCCGCACATCGCACACACGCTGAACGAGGTGGTGCTAGGCCTGTGCCTGGGTGCCTCCATGGGCTTTGTGGGCGGCGTGCTGCTGGGTGAATCGGCGCGCTTGCGTGGCGTACTCATGCCCTATGTGGTGATCAGCCAAGTGGTGCCCAAGCTCGCGCTGGCCCCGTTGTTCATCGTGTGGTTTGGCTTTGGCACCTTGCCTACCGTGGTGATGACCGCCTTGATTTGTTTCTTTCCCTTGCTCGAAAACACCGCCACCTGCATGCAACAAGTCGATGCCAACAAGCTGGAGCTGTTTCGCATGCTGCGCGCCAGCCAATGGCAAACCTTGTGGCGTTTGAAGTTGCCCGCTGGTTTGCCCAACATCATGGCGGGCTTGCGCGTGGCCGTGGTGCTGGCCTGGGTGGGCGCCGTGGTGGGTGAATTCATCGGCGCCAGCCGTGGGCTGGGGGCCTTGATCATCGCGGCTCAGGGGTCGATGGACACGCCTTTGATGTTTGCGGTACTCACTGTCATCACGGTACTCGGGCTCACGTTTTACAGAACTTGTGAATGGCTAGAACGCCGTTTGCTTGGCACCTCCTCTGATATTTCAACAAGGACTTCTTCATGACCTTCCAAACATCCAACAACACTTGGCTGCGCCGCCTTGCGACCCATGCACGCACCCTGAGCGTCACCTGCACCCTGGCGCTCTCTGTTGCCACACCCGCTGTGAGCTGGGCACAAACCACCCCGAAACTTGACAAAGTGGTGGTCGCAGGCTGGAGCAAGCCCATCACCGAAATCACCAACTTGCTGGTGGAAGAAGACAAAGGTTTTTTCAAAGCCCGTGGCATTGAACTGGGCTATGTGCCAGGTGCAGGCGGCGGCGACGCGTTGCGCAACTTGCTCAGCGGTCAAGCCGATGTGGCGTTCACCGACCCCGGCTCATTCTTCACCGCCTTGGACAAGGGCGAGAAGCTGCGCGCCATCTACGACATTTACCCGCAAAACGTGTTCAACGTGGTGTCGCTCAAATCACAAAACATCCTCAAACCCGCCGACCTCAAAGGCAAGCGCATTGGCGTGTACAGCTTGTCCAGCGGCACCCGTCAAAACTTGCAAGTGCTGTTGAACCAAGCCGGTTTGACCGAAGCTGACGTGACCGTGGTGGTCACGGGTTTGCTGAACTTCGCCCCGCTCATGCAGGGCCAAGTGGACGCCACCGCAGCCACCGACACAGGTTTGTTGGTGGGGCGCCAAAAAGGTCTGGGCGGTGTGAATGTGATGGAGATCAAAAACCACCTCAACATTTCCAGCGACTTCTTTGTAGTGCGTGAAGACACCTACCAGCAGAAAAAAGACGTGCTCAAACGGTTCCTGCGCGCCTACCAAGACAGTGCCAAATGGATGATGCAGTCCCCCGAAGAAGCAGCCAAGCTTGCCGTGAAATACGCCATTGATGGTCAAAACGCCAGCATGAACTTAGACATCATCCGACTGCGCAACGAGTCCAGCGTGTCGGCCATCACCGACCAACGCGGCTTGGGCGCCTTCGACATGGCAGGTCTGCAAAAAGGTGCCAACGCCTACAAAGCCTTTGGTGTGATTCAGCGCGATATCAAAATCAACGATGTGGTCAGCCAAGATTTGTTGCCAGGCACCACCGCAAAAGCTGCAGCCAAAGCCACCACCTCCAAATGAACCCGACACCACGCAACTTCGCAGGCCAGGTGATCTTGGTCACAGGCGCCAGCCGTGGCATTGGTGCGGCCATTGCCAAAGCCTTTGCACGCGAAGGTGCGATGGTGTTGGTGAACTACCTGAACAACAACGCCGCCGCCCAAGACGTGGTGGCCCAGTGCCAACAGCTTGGCGGTGATGCGTGGGCACTGTCCGCTGACGTGCGTTCGCCCGAAGCGGTGAACGACATGGTGGTGCAGGCCCTGCGCGAAACAGGCCGCATCGATGCGGTGGTGAACAACGCGTTCAGCCCCTACACCTTCGACCCCGACCACCGCCAACGGTTTTGGGAGGTGCCTTGGCAGGCTTACCAAACGCAGTTTGATGGCGCGGTGCATGCGGCCTACAACGTGTGCCAGGCAGTGCTGCCGCATTTCAAGCAGCGCGGTCAAGGCAGCATCGTCAACCTCACCAGCGATTTGGTGGACCGCCCCAGCATCGCGTACCACGACTACACCACGGCCAAGTCAGCATTGGTGGGTTTCAGCCGCAACCTGGCTGCCGAGTTGGGGCCCTTGGGCATTCGTGTGAATTGCGTGGCACCCGGCTTGGTCAGCCCCACCGACTCCAGCCGCGCCACCAAAGAATCGGTCAAAGACGTACTGATCGCACAAACCCCGCTGGGCCGCTTGGCCACCCCCGACGATGTGGCAGGCCCTGTGCTGTTCTTGGCTTCTGACTGGAGCCGCTTTGTGACCGGTCAGGTGTTGACGGTCGACGGTGGCTTGGTAATGCGATGAAGCGGCACGGGCGCGAAACCATGATTCAACGGACCATGACCGTGGCCGGTGGTGATGTCTGCGCCTTGCGCAATCGCGCCCAGGATGAAAGTGCGCGCCAAGCGCACCGCCTCGCTCAACGAATGGCCCAAGGCCAAATGCGCGGCAATGGCCGACGACAAAGTACAACCTGTGCCGTGCACATTGCGGCTGGCAATGCGCATGGACGCCAAACGCTGCGAAGGGCCATCGGCCTGCACCAGCAAATCCACCACCTCGTCACCCGCCAAGTGACCGCCCTTGAGCAACACGGCGTTCGCACCCATGGCCAGCAAATCTTGCGCGGCTTTTTCCAAGGCTTCAGCGTGAGGAATGTCGTGGCCCAAGAGCAAGGCCGCTTCGTCCAAGTTTGGGGTGATCACGCTCACACGCGGAAACAACTCACGCACCAACACTTGCACAGTCTCGTTGGCAATCAAGCGGTCACCGCTGGTAGCCACCATCACGGGATCCAGCACCACGTTGGTCAGTTGGTAATAGTCGATGGCCCAAGCGACCACCTCCACAATGCCGGGCGCGTGCAGCATGCCGATCTTGACCGCATCGACGCCGATGTCTTCGACCACGGACTGAATTTGCGCTTTCAAAAACTCGGCGGGCACGGCGTGAATGCCTTGCACGCCCACTGTGTTTTGCGCGGTCAAAGCAGTGATTGCGCTCATGCCGTAACAGCCCAAGGCCGCAAAGGTTTTCAAGTCGGCTTGAATGCCGGCACCACCGCCACTGTCAGAGCCAGCAATGGTGAGGACGCGTGCGTAGCGGTAGGAATTGTTCATGGGCGGCATTATCCGCAAATCACAAAGGACCTCGCTTCATGAGTGCACAAATTTCAAGCGTGGTGCTAGGCGCGGGCCTGATGGGCCGCTTGCTGGCCCACACCTTGGCGCAACTCGGCCACCAAGTGACGGTGTACGAAGCCCAAGGCCCCGACGCCCAAGGCGCCGCAGCGCGTGTGGCGGCAGCCATGTTGGCACCGCTGGCCGAATCGGCCATCACCGAACTGCCTGTGGTGCAGATGGGCCAGCACGCGCTCCAGCGCTGGCCCGAGTTGATTGCTCCCTTGTCTGAGACGGTATTCTTTCAACAAAACGGCACGCTGGTGCTGTGGCACCGCCAAGACGCCGCCGAAGCCAAACGGTTTGAGCAGTTGATGCACCGCACGCAGCAACAACTACCCAGCCTGCCTGCAGCGCAAAACCTGAACGCAGAAGGTTTGCTACAGCACGAGCCAGCATTGGAAAACCGCTTTACACAAGCCCTGTACTTGCCGGGTGAAGGCCAACTCGACAACCGCCAACTGCTGGCTGCGTTGCTCACAAGCCTAGAGCAACAAAACGTCGCCTTGCACTGGAACAGCCAGCGCCAACCCGAAGACTTTCAACCGGGCCAGGCAGGCCAACCCGATTGGGTGTTCGACTGTCGAGGCTTGGGCGCTCGCACCGAATGGCCGCAACTACGTGGGGTGCGTGGCGAAGTCATTCGCTTGCACGCCCCCGAGGTCACGCTGCAGCGGCCCACCCGCTTGATTCATCCGCGCTACCCCATTTACATCGCGCCCAAAGAAGACCATGTGTTCGTGATTGGCGCAACCGAGATTGAAACCGAAGACCTGTCGCCCGCCAGCGTGCGCTCGACACTGGAGTTGCTCAGCGCCGCCTACACGGTGCACAGCGGCTTTGCCGAGGCCCGTATCCTGGAGGTCACCACCCAGGCCCGCCCCACTTTGACCGACAATTTGCCCGCCATCCGCTGTTTGGGCGATCGCACCTTGCAGATCAACGGCCTGTACCGTCACGGTTTTTTGATCTCGCCCGCCATGCTCGACGTGGTGGTGGAATGGGTGCAACACCACACCACCCACTTGGCACAACAATTCCAACTGAAGTTTGAACATGTCTGACACGACCATCGAAGTGCTGATCAACCAAGCACCGCACACCCTGCCGCAAGGTGCCACGCTGGCCGATGCGGTGGCACTTGCCGGTATTCAACCGCCCTTTGCTGCCGCCGTGAATTTGCAATTTGTGCCACGCGGCCAATACGCTGAGCACGCACTGACCCACCACGACAAGATCGAACTGATTTCCCCCATCACCGGTGGCTAATCACAACACAAGCGCACCATGACGACACACACACTCCCTGCTGATCCCCTCACGCTGTACGGCGAAACTTTCCACAGCCGTTTGCTGCTAGGCACCTCGCGTTACCCCTCGCCCAGCGTGCTGTTGCAAGCCATTGAACGCTCACAACCGGCCATGCTGACCGCCTCGCTGCGCCGCCAAACCGGCAGCGGCGGTGAAGCCTCGCAAAGTTTTTGGAACCTGCTGCGCCAAGCCAAGGTGCCCGTGTTGCCCAACACCGCGGGTTGCCACAGCGTGCAAGAAGCCATCACCACCGCCGAGATGGCGCGTGAGGTGTTTGAGACCGACTGGATCAAGCTGGAGCTGATTGGTGATGACTACACCCTGCAACCCGACACGCTGAACTTGCCTGAGGCGGCCAGCCGTTTGATCCAAGCGGGCTTCAAAGTGCTGCCCTACACCACCGACGATTTGGTGCTGTGCCAGCGCTTGGTCGATGTGGGTTGCCAAGCGGTCATGCCTTGGGCCGCGCCCATCGGCACGGGTAAAGGCCCCATCAACCCACC
>Ga0213920_1002030_pt1 | contig 10224 bp, 5 predicted proteins | sample McNCre1117MG_FD_161054 | JGI IMG/M metagenome (GOLD analysis project Ga0213920, IMG submission 161054) | Freshwater microbial communities from McNutts Creek, Athens, Georgia, United States - 11-17 MG | ecosystem: Environmental > Aquatic > Freshwater > Creek | place: USA: Georgia | collected...
GAGGTTTATTTCACTAGATAGTTCCGTTAGGCGCTTTAATGACCATTTCGGACTAAACGACACAGTCGTGACTAAGCCACGCAGTGGCGACTAAGACGAAGTCGACTAAGCGACAACGTCGCGACTAAGGCGCAAAGCGCCTAGCCGCCTAGCCGCGCGGCCTTGGCTTCATCTTCAAACTATCCGCTGGATAGGTTGCTTTCAACATCGCCATTTGAGACCTAGCCCAGTTGATGATTTTAGCGCGGTCAGCCTCGGTTAATTTGGCATTACTATGCAAACCGAAATACGTGTAAGACGGCATCGGCATTTCGCCAGACTCCACCTGCTCAATAGTTTCCTCTAATTTGTGGTTTTGCACCGCGATAGGCATCTTCGTGAAAGTCGCATAGTTCAAGTGGCGCTTGCCATCATTTACGTGATGATCCAGCCAAAAGCCCACCGGCTGCACGTTGCTATACCATGGGTAGGTAGATTTGTTCGAGTGGCAATCGTTGCAGGCATTTTCTAGCAGGACTTTCACGTCTGCGGGAACCTCGTACTTGGTTTCGATGGCGTAGGTGTTATCGTTCGAGAGGTTTTTTTCTGTGGGAACGAATTGGATGGCGATTAATACGACGATTAGGCCAATGATGATTTTATTTTTCATGGGTTAACAGGATTTATTTTGCTAACGCAAGGTATTAATTAATTGTCTCGAATTCACCTTTTTCTAGGTTCTTACGGACGTTATTCGTCGCAAAAATCTTCCCATTCATCGAAATGTAGACACCGGGCTCTAAAATTTGGAGGAATGCCAAAGCACTACCCAGATTAAACATCCCATCTGAGCTACCAAATTTGTAGGGGATCATGGCACCGGTGAGGACGATGGTTTTCGCCAAATTCTGCGCGGCCAAGTACTGCGCCGTTTGGACCATCGTGTCTGTTCCGTGGGTAATTAAAATGCGATCTGCGGAGGCAGAGGCGCAGGCAAAGGAGATGAGCTGGCGGTCTACGTCGCTAAACTCTAAACTGTCTTTCATCAGCAAGGTGTCGATGGAAACATCGAGTCTACTTCGGCCCTTTTCGAGCATTTCAGGCAGGTGGGTGTCTTTGAAAAACAGGGAGCCATTTAGCTCGTTGTATTCCTTGTCAAAAGTCCCGCCAGTTACGAAGATTTGGATCATATTTAGGAGTTCAAAAACGCGTCGCTCACCTTAAAATACTGCTTGTTCAAGCGGTAGACTTTCAGGCGAGAATCGGTGTCTGATTTTTTGAAAATGATGAAGTTAGTATCTACTTGTAGGATGGATTTCAGCTTCAGATTTAGCTGGTTTAATACATCGTTTTTCACCCGAATATTGTGCGAAAAATGCACGCCTTTTTGTTCCACTAATCCGAGTAATTCAGAGTTAGGGACGTCATCGAATTTCAACAAATAGCGCAGCACTTTTAGCTCGTTTTCGTCAAAATTAATGGCGGCTTTTCCCAGGTAAAGTGTACCGTCTTTGTCGGTGATTTTTCGAGCGATTTGGGGTTTATATCGAAGAAAAAGAAAGGCTAAAAGTCCTAGCAAAACAAACGCTGCAAATATAAGTATGGGCGTTTGATACGTTTCCCAAATTTCCATTTCTATAAAACTGTTGGAAGATTGTGGTTCGCCCAAAAAGTCAGCTAGCGGCATGGATGTCAAATCTACTTGCTGCGTCGAGTGATTGTAACTAAAATAGAAAAGATGCTTCTTATAAACCACAGGCTTGAATCGCTCGTAAATTTTAGTGGAAACAGATTCATTTTGAAAGGTATCGTACGTGAAGTTGGTGAAATTAATGCGCAGGATTCTGCGCTCTTCCGTGAAGGCAAAATAATAGTTTTCGTCTTGAAAATTCTTCGTGTTATTTCCAAAAAACAAGGCCGATTTCCCTTTCTTTTCCCAGTGTTTTTTGGCCAAATTAAAATGCCAAATATCTTGCGATTTAACTAGTTTTAAATTGTCAAATTTGTCTGTCGTAATACCATTAAATAGGTAAATATTTTCCCCATCTTGGTATAGATTAGTATCAAATAATCCGGGTGGAACTCGCTTGCCATTGACGGGGGAATAGACCTCCCATTCTTTGGACTTCAAATCAAAATAAGTGAAGAAGTTTCTAGCAGACCAAAAGCCATATCCACCAAACCTAAAAATGCGATTATCATACACAAATACTTCGCTGTTTATTTGCATTTTATGCTCGTAGGACTGATCCATTTTCAACAAGCGATTCCCTTTCAATTCATACACCGCACCGCCTAAATTAGAGCTCAGGTAAGTGTGTCCATTGATCATGGAAAAGGTATGGGAAGTGGGGACAAAATTCTTAGCAAATGTACTATCCGAAAAGGCAAAATAGATAGGCTCTGTTTTCGTCATTTCCGGAAGTTTGACCTGAAAATACCGATTCTGTTCTATTACATAAATATACGGTTTCGCGTAGCTTATGAGCGTGTTAGGATTCGTGGGCAGGCTGATTTGATCAGGCTTTGCCGGTAAATAAACAAATAGCAGTAAAAGGAGGAACAGCTTTCTCATTCAGCTTAAAATTAAGCTAATTTTTCCAAATATTGGCTAGGGGTGAGGCCCGTTTCGGCTTTGAGTTAATGGCAATTAGTATTAATTTGGCCTGCATAATCTTCTGTTCTTAATGAAAAACTTTCTTTACTTATGCTGTTTTTGGACAGCAAGCCTTCTTTTTTCGTGTTCGAAATCCCCTAATACAGATCAAAATACGGGCAAGTCAAGTCCTGAATTAGAGAAACTCTTGAGTGAACAGCAGAAGTACGCTAATAATAAGCAGATGGATTCTGTGTTGATTTTGGGACTGAAAATTAGAGAACAAGCTGATCAGGAAGGGGATTCTTTAGCTATTGCGAGGTCTCTTTTACCTATTAAGGGCGAAGTGGACGCGGCTAATCAACGAAAATTGGAACTTTATCTTCCTGGGGCCATTCAGTATTTTAGATCTCATGGCCGTTTATATGATCAAGCGAAATTACAGGCTTCATATGGGGCTATTTTAGCGACTAAAGGATCCTATGAACTGGCGCTGAAAGAGCTGTTATCCTCTTATGACATATTGGTTAAACTGGATAGTTTAGGACCTCGCTTTAGTGTGGTATTGAATATAGGCAATACCTTTTCGGGTATTGGGAGTCACGATAAGGCCCTATTATATTACCAAAAGTCCAAAGATCTCGCGATTCAGCTTAATGATTCACTCAAAATGAGTTCTGCATTTTTAGATTTAGGGATTGAATACAAGGCAAGTCTTCCGGATAGTGCTATTTGGTATATTACTAAATCTGCAGAATTTATACCCCTTTCGTATCGTTCATTTTTGGCCCTGAAAGTAGACTATAGTATGGCTCAAGCGCTATCTGTTCAAGGCAAAAATGGAGAGGCTATTGCCATCTTTAATCGGATTTTAGCGGAGTCTGCTAAACGCGATGAAACAGAGGGAATGGCGATGGCGCATAGAGGATTGTCAACGGTCTATGCGGCGATGAAAAATTATCCGCAGGCTAAATTTCATTTAGAGCAATCGAATAAAATATTTACAGAAATAGGGGGGCAAGATTTTTTGATTTTGGAGGGTTTTCCGGAGGCTATCAAGCTTTTCGAAACGTTTGGCGATTATAAAAACGCGTTTACTTACATGCGAGATTATAAGGTGAAGAACGATTCCTTAGTTTCACTTCGCAAGCAAACGACCATTCACGATTTGGAGATTAAATATCAAACCGAAAAAAAGGAACTAGAAAATAAGAGCTTAAAAGAACAAGTGTTTTTAGAACGAATTGCCTTGGCGGTTTTAGCTGCTTTTTTAGGGGCCTTGCTTTATTTTTATTTGGCACGCGTACGATTAATGAATGAGCGAAATAAAGCGTATTTCAGCTTAATGGAAAGATATGAAGAATCGAGTGCACAATTTAAGCGCTCGCGGAAATTAGAGGCCGATGCTGAGGGGCAATTATTACAAAAATTGTACACCTATCTCGAAACAGAGAAGTCGTATGTAAATCCGAAATTAAAAGTAGATGAGGTAGCACTAGCAATTCAATCTACGCAAAAGGAGATTGCAGCGGCGTTAAAGAAGAACAAAAATCAAAATTTCACGGCTTGTATTAACCAGTTTCGAATCGAAGAAGTGATTCGTCTTTTTAATGACTTGAAATACGACCATTACAAATTAGAAGTGATTGCAAGTATGGCGGGATTTGGCTCGAAACAATCTTTTTACACCGCTTTTGAAAGTATTGTAGGGGTTAAGCCAGCCTTTTATCGTCAAAAAGTTGCGGATGATCTGAAAGCTAAGAATAATGTGATTATAGCTAATTAAGGGTGTTTTTTCTTAAGGTAGTCCAATATATAGCAAAAGCGTATGAAATGTTAGACGACTAGTTTTTGTGGGTACAAACAAGGGTTTTTAAATTCATTTCGAATTAAGAAAGCCACTCTGTTTGTTCTATAATGATTTTTAGTCCTTTTGACCTCGTTTGTTTTGCTTTAGCCTTTGTGGCAATCATACTTTTGGTCACTTTTTCCTTATTTATACATCGTGTGAAATTATTGAGGGAAAGGGAGACCGCCTTTCAGGATCTTTGTGAAAAATTTCGGCAACTAGAAAAAAAATATTCGGGTGAAGACTCTTCTGAATTAGAAGTTTTGTTTCGATTATGCTCATACCTCGAAAAAGAGAAGGCTTACCTAAACACCAAGTTAAAAGTAGATGAGGTCGCAGAGGTTATTCAATCGTCTCAAAGGGAAATCTCCAACCTCCTTAAAAAGCATAAAAACCAAAATTTTAATTCCTTCATCAATTACTACCGGGTTGAGGAGGTTCTCCGCATTTTCAATGATGCGAATTACGAACATTATAAGCTAGAATCAATTGCAACGATGTCCGGTTTTGGTTCCAAACAATCTTTTTACAACACGTTCGAGGCCGTAGTGGGAGAAAAGCCGGCACACTATCGTCAAAAAGTTCAAACGGAACAATCCCCCCAATAATAGCCATTTTGCGCTGTTTGAACCCATATTTTTGCCAAAGTCCAATATATATCCAATTGGCAATAAATCCTTGACTACTAGTTTTTGCGCTTGAAAAGTAGCTGGAGTAATTTTAGTTAGGATTCAACTATTTACTCTGTTCTCCCCTAATGAATAATCTTTATAAACTCCGTGTTTTACTCATTTTTATCATAGGCTTAGCAAGCTTTCCTTCTTTTGGACAAACCTTTAAGTTATCGTCTGCTAATTACGCTTCCGCGGATATTTTAAATTATACCACGGGAACAAACGGGGCAAATAGCAAGCGTTATACAACGAGCATGAATGTGTCCGGTCAAATTACGTTTGATCGTGTGTTAACAGCTAATATGAATCAAGCGCCTGTAACGGCTGTGGCGTGGAATATTTTTGATGGACTTAATTCTTATACAGAACAGAACTCTTACACTCAAGGCCAAACGACAGTAACGACAAATTCGAATGGAGATTTAGTTTCAGTCGGAATTATTATGCGTCAATGGCAAAATTTGTCCAAAAAGGCTGTTAATGATTATACAAATGAACTTTGGATTTTACCTGGATATACAGCGGCATTTAATGCGTTAATATGTGTTCAGTCCAGTATTGTAGATCAATGTACACTGGCTAATCAAGTGATAGAACACACTTCACGCGTACTTCCTCTTCCGGCCGTCACTTTCTTATCAGGTAATGCGAATTTAAGTGGATTACTCATTTCGTCAAATGGCCAATCCTCATCCCCTCCTAACTTTTCTCCATCCACCACTAATTATGGCGTAAGTGTACCCTATGCAATGGCTACAATGACCCTTACACCTACACTAGAAAGCGGAAGTGCTACTATTTTAGTGAATGGGAAAACGGTAGCCAATAACACGACAAGTAGCAGTATCGTTTTAAATCAAGGGGCAAATACAGTTACTATCGTTGTGACAGCTCAAGACGGAACAAAGAAAACCTATACATTAACGGTCTCTCGTTTAGCTCCATCTACGAATGCGAATCTTTCAGATATTACGCTGAATAATAACGCTACCGTTAGTCCAACACTTTCTGCTGCTACTTTAGCGTATACTGCGTCTGTGCCGTATCTAACGACCACCATTCAATTAACGCCAACTTCTGCTGAAACAACGGCTTCTATTAGTGTGAATGGTAAAACAACAGCTAGTGGTGTTGCTAGTTCAGATGTAATTTTGAATGTAGGATCTAATGTGATTAATGCGATGGCTACAGCGGAAGATGGAGTAACGAAAAAGACCTATTCTGTGACAGTAACGCGACAAGCACCTTCTACGAATGCGGATCTTAGTAACTTAACATTAAGTAACAATGCGTCATTAAATACTGGTTTTGTTGCAAATACGACTTCATACACTAGTATTGTCTCTTATTCCAGAAGTACGCTGAATGTAACTCCTACCTTAGCGGACGCAACGGCGACCATTACGGTAAATGGTAAAACAGTTTCAAACGGATCTGCTAGTCAAACCATTTATTTAACGGTAGGTTCCAATACGATTAATGTGACGACTACGGCACAAAATGGGACTACTAAAAAATCATATACGCTAGTAGTTACGAGAACTACTCCGGCAACAGATGCGAATTTGTCAGGTCTTTCTTTGAACAATGGTGTTTTATTAAGTCCCTCCTTTGCAACAAATACGACGTCTTATACTAGCACGGTTTTATATGCCGTTTCTGCTATCAAGGCAACCCCTATACTATCAGATGCGAACGGATCTGTCTTTGTGAACGGAAAACTTGTTGCGAATGCAACACCAAGTTCTGATATCCTATTAAATGTAGGAGCAAATACCATTAATGTGGTTGCAACGGCGGAAGACTTGATTACCCGTAGAGGATATTCTGCAGTCATTACGAGATTACCGGCCTCAACTAATGCAGATTTAAGCAGTATTTCAGTCAACAATGGTGTGACAATTAGTCCCACTTTCGCAACAAATACGTATTCATACACCTCAACAGTGGCTTATGCAGTCAAAACATTAAAATTCACCTCAAGTTCAGCGGATGCAACTGCCATTATTTCCGTGAATGGGAAAGTGGTTCCAACCGGTGTTGCTAGTTCGGATGTCCTATTAAGTGTGGGAGCTAATACGATCAACGTGGTTAGTACAGCTCAGGATGGAGTAACGAAAAAAACGTACACCTTTGTAGTAACTAGAAATCCGGCATCAACTGATGCTGATTTAACCAGTATCTCGCTAAATAATGGAGCTTCGTTAAGCCCTAGTTTTGCTACGAATACAAGTGCCTATACAAGCACCGTTTTATTTGCGGTTTCTGCGGTCAAATTGACCTCATTTGTTTCTGATCCGACGGCAATTATTACGGTAAATGGTAAAACGGTTGCGAATGGGGCAGCAAGTTCAGATGTGCTATTAAGTGTAGGAGCAAATACTATCAATGTAATTAATACGGCAGAAGATGGATTGACTAAAAAGACCTATACAGTAGTCATCACGAGGAGTCCAGCGTCTACAAATGCTGACTTGACTAATCTGTCGATGAATAATGGGGCTAGTTTGAGCCCTACATTCAGCACGAATACGTTAGCGTATACGAGCACAGTAGCTTATGCCATTTCTTCACTAAAGTTCACCCCTACCTTGTCTGATGCTACCGCTATTATTACTGTAAATGGCAAAACGGTAGCGAATGGAACAGCAAGTTCCGATGTGTTATTAAACGTGGGTAACAATACGATTTCAGTTGTTATTACAGCCCAAAATGGAACGACCAAAAAGACTTATACAATTGTCGTTACTCGTACAGCAGCCTCCACAAATGCTGCTATGAGTGGATTAAGTATTGATCAAGGTACGTTAAGTCCAAGCTTTGGAGCAAATACATTAGCCTATACAACTACGGTGGCGAATGCCGTTAATTCCATTACGTTAACACCTACTATTTCTAGTACTTTAGCGACACTTAAAATAAACGGAATCTCGGCAACCGGTGGGCAAGCGAATACGATTACTTTAGGTTTTGGATCTACCACCATTACCATGGTAGTCACAGCGGAAGATAAATCTACGGTTAAGACCTATGTTTTAACGGTCAACCGCGCCCTATCATCTAACGCAGATTTAAGTAATCTTTCCATGACCGGAGGAGCCTTAAGTCCTACTTTCTCGAGTGCGACGGTTACTTACACGGCGACTGTTCCGTATGCTACAACCAGCACGACAATAACTCCGGTTAAATCGCAGGCAAATGCTACGGTCAAAGTAAATACGACAGCCGTCACCGCTAGTAAATTAATCAACCTAAATGTAGGTTCGAATACGATCACAACAGACGTAACGGCTCAAGATGGTACGACGACAAAAACGTATACTTTAACCGTAACAAGAGCGGGAGCCTCTACGAATGCTAACTTGAGCACCGTGGCATTAAGTTCTGGAACGGTGTCTATCACGTCAGCAACTTCTTATACAGGGATTACATCTACTAAACCGACAATTACAGTTACACCGACAGCTGCAGATGCCAGTTCCATTATTAAGGTTAATGGTAAAGTGGTAGCAAATGGTGCGACAAGTGGCTTAGTTCCATTAACGAATGGAGTAGAGGTTCCTATCCAAATAACTTTAACTGCTCAGGATGGGACGACATCGAAAACGTATAGTTTAGGGGTAACATTTGTGGCTCCATCATGTGCCATCACACCCACTACTTTAACGGATAATATTAGTGGTAAAACCTACAAGTTACTTACTTTTTCTAGCGTAGGGGATTGTTCTTGGACTCCACCTGCTGGTGTTACGAAAATAGAGTATTTAGTAGTTGGTGGCGGTGGCGGAACAGCTGGGTCAACAAATTCAGGAAATTTTGTGGGAGATTTCATCGGTGGCGGTGGTGGTGGTGCCGGAGGTGTGTTGTCTGGAACCTATACGATTACTGCTGGCCAAACCTATAATATTAAAGTAGGTTCTGGCGGTGTTGGAGGATTAAAATCGAGTAACGCTACGACACGTAAAGGGAATCCTGGTGTTTATTCTCAATTCGGTAATATTGTAGCAAATGGTGGAGGCGCTGGAGGCGGATTAGATGAAATTGGTGGAACTGGGGCATCAGGTGGTGGAGCTGGAGGAAGTGCAGATATTATTTTAAACCCTGGAGGTGCAAGAATCTTAGGTCAAGGTAATACTGGGGGGTATTCTTCAGTTGCTGTAGACTTTGCATTCCCGTATAAAGCGGCTGGTGGTGGCGGTGGTGGAGCTGGTGGTGCAGGTGCTAACGCGGCAGATCAAAAAAATGCAGGTAATGGAGGTATTGGAATCCAGTCTTCTATTACCGGCACTTCCGTTTATTACGGTGGCGGCGGTGGCGGTGGTGCTAGAGATAAGCAAGGTTTTTTATGGGCGGATTTATCCGTAGGTCTTGGTAGTGGTGGCTCTGGCGGTGGGGCAAATGGCGTCAGAAATGGTAATGGTAACGATGGAACAGACGGCTTAGGTGGCGGAGCTGGTGGTGTAGGAGGTGATGGAAATGGTGGTACTGGAGGGGACGGTATTGTGATAATTCGATATGAAGTTTTACCAAATTTACCTACAGAAAGTACGATTGTTGGGACAATTACTACTACTAATAATGTGAAAACATTTACTTCGGATCCTAGCGGGGCTGTTTATAAAGTACTTACATTTTCTACTTTAGGAACCTATCCTGATTGGACTCCACCCGCAGGTATCACTTCTGTTGATTACCTAGTTGTAGGTGGAGGAGGTAGTGGTGGAACGCCTAGTCTTGATCAGTATTATTGGACTTATGGTTTTTTAGGGTGTTGTGGTGTTCTTAATGGCGACGATACAAAACTTGGAACAGGCGGTGGTGGAGCCGGAGGCTTACTCGAGGGTTCTTTAACTATCACACCAGGAGGAACCTATAGTATCACTGTTGGTGCCGGAGGAGTTGCTCCTAATTATAGCACGTCGTATTCTAGCCAAGGTTCCGATGGTGATTTATCTAAATTTGGAAATATTATCTCCGCTGGAGGTGGCGGCGGCGGTGGTGGATTATCCGTTTTAAATGGTGCAGGTAGACCAGGGGGTTCTGGTGGTGGTGGTTCAGGTGCATATGATAAACTTGGGGGAGTAGGCAATAATCCATCAACCGTACCATCGCAAGGGAATTCAGGT
>Ga0213920_1002035_pt1 | contig 10186 bp, 7 predicted proteins | sample McNCre1117MG_FD_161054 | JGI IMG/M metagenome (GOLD analysis project Ga0213920, IMG submission 161054) | Freshwater microbial communities from McNutts Creek, Athens, Georgia, United States - 11-17 MG | ecosystem: Environmental > Aquatic > Freshwater > Creek | place: USA: Georgia | collected...
CAGCAGCCATTACCCCAAAGACCCGCGCCATCATCGTCAACAGCCCGCACAACCCCAGCGCCACCGTGTGGACGCGTGAGGAAATGCTCAAGCTGCAAGAGCTACTCGCCCCCACCCACATCGTGCTCATCAGCGACGAGGTGTACGAGCACATGGTCTACGCGCCGCTGCAACACTTAAGCGCCTCCAGCTTCCCTGGCTTGGCCGAGCGTGCGTTCATCGTGTCGAGCTTTGGCAAAACCTTCCACGTCACGGGCTGGAAAATTGGCTATGTGGCTGCGCCTGCAGCCTACAGTGCTGAGTTCCGCAAGGTGCATCAGTTCAACGTGTTCACCGTCAACACGCCCGTGCAACATGGCTTGGCTGCTTTCCTGCAAGACCCACAGCCGTACTTGCAACTGCCCGCCTTCTACGCCGCCAAACGCGACCTGTTTCGCCAAGGCTTGGCTCAAACCAAGTTTGAGCTGCTGCCATCTGAAGGCAGCTACTTTCAGTGCGTGCGCATCGACAAATTGGGCGTGCCTGAGAAAGACCTGAGCGAAGCCGACTTCTGCAAATGGCTCACCTCTGAAATTGGTGTCGCCGCCATTCCCCTCTCGGCCTTTTACGCCGATGGCTTTGACCAACGCGTGGTGCGCTTTTGCTACGCCAAGAAGGACGAGACTTTGAAGTTGGCACTGGGCCGTTTGGCGCGTTTGTAAGCCCCTTTTAAAACATGACCTCCATTCACCGACGCCAGCTGCTCAGTTTGCTGGTCAGCGCCGCCCTGCCCCTTGGCGCCACCGCACAAACCACCCATACACAAGGCCGTTTGGTCATCATCGGTGGCGCGGAAGATCGCAAACAAGACCGCATCATCCTGCGCAAGTTTCTTGAACTCAGCGGTGGCCCCAACGCCAAAATTCGGGTCATCAACGCCGCCAGCGGCGTGCCCGATGTGGTGTGGGCCAGCTACCAAGCGGTCTTTCAAGACTTAGGCGCACTCAACTGCGAGGTGGTGCCCATGCTCACCCGTGACGATGCTTCTGAGCCCAGCGTGGTCAGCCAACTGGCTGAGGCCGATGGCATTTTCATCACAGGGGTTGACCAAAACCGACTCATGCAATGCCTGTGGGAATCGCCTGCGGCACAAGCCATGCACCGGGCCTTTCATCTGAACAACACTTGCATTGCTGGCACCAGCGCGGGCGCGGCAGTCATGTCACGCCACATGCTGGCCCAAGGCACTCCCACCCCCACGCCCGAAAAAGATGTGGTGTCGATGGACATTGGTTTGAGCTTCATGCCTAACGCCATCGTGGACCAACACTTCTCACAACGCCATCGCCTGAGCCGCTTGCTCTCGGCCTTGGCCCAACGCCCCGACCTGCTGGGCGTGGGCATTGACGAAGACACCGCCTTGGTCATCGAGCCTAATCAATCGGTCGAAATTGTGGGTCGTGGTGCCGTCACACTGGTTGACCCACGCGGCATGCGCAGCAACTTCGACAACGCCGATGGCGGCGACAAACTCGAAATGCTGGGCTTGCAACTGCATGTGCTGCCAGCAGGCAATCGTTATGTGTTGCCCAGCAACCCCAAGAACCGCAAACAACCGGCGTTGCTGTGGGATGCCCTTTCAATGCTGGCCAAAACAGGACCCATGCGCGGTTAAAGATCAGTTATGCAAGCCCTACTCAACGCCATCGCCACGATGGAGATTCCCACAGACACACATCGCGTGTTTCATGGCCGAGGCGGTTTGCACCCAGGCTGCGAACATTGGGCGCTCGACGCCTTCCCACCCGTCTTCGTGCTCACCAGCTTCAAACCCACCACCGACGATGAGCTGGCCACGGTGGGAGCAGCCTTGCAAGCGCGTTGGCAAGACCTCGCCCCCGAGCAGCCGCTCAACTGGGTGTTTCAGTGCCGCCATGAAAGCCAAACCGAAACCCGGCTGATGAGCGGCACTGTGCCCGACCCGCATGTGGTGACAGAGCAAGGCGCACGCTTTCGGGTGCATGTGCTCAAAGGCCAAAACCACGGCCTGTTTCTCGACATGGCCGAAGGCCGCCGCTGGGTGCGCGACCATGTGGCCGCCCGCCCCAAACTCAAAGTGCTCAACCTGTTTGCCTACACCTGCGCCTTCTCTGTGGTAGCGCAGCAAGCGGGCGCCAAACTCGTGGTGAACGTGGACATGAGCCACGGCGCCATGGCCACGGGTCAGCAAAACCATCAGCTCAATGGCCTGCACTCGGGCGCCAGTTTTTTAGCCCACGACATTTTCAAAACCTGGGGCAAGATCACCCGCAGCGGGCCTTATGGGCTAGTCATCGTTGACCCACCCAGCTACCAAAAAGGCAGCTTCGTCGCCACCAAAGATTACGCACGGCTCATGCGCCGTTTGCCAGAGCTGTTAGCCCCCGGTGGACACGCCTTGTTGTGCCTCAACGCCCCCGAATTGGGCCTTGCTTTTTTGCAAGACCAAATGCAAGAACTTGCCCCCGAGCTGACGTTTGAACACCGCGTGCCCAACCCGCCGGTGTTTGCCGATGTGTCGCCCGAGCGCTCCCTCAAAGTGCTGGTTTACAAGGCCCCCGAGCTATGAGATCGCCCATTTCGGTGGTCGACGTTGACCGCCCAGAAACCTGGACACGCTATCGCAATGGCCTGTGCGACACCTGCGCCGCCAACTGCTGCACCATGCCCGTCGAAGTCAAGCTGCCAGACTTGGTGCGCTTAGAACTCGTTGACCCCTTTGAAGCCGAACACGAAGAACCCAAACAAATCGCCAAACGCCTGAGCAAAGCCGGTTTGATTGAACACTTCAACTTCAAAAACAGCATCTTCACCCTGACCCGCCGTGCCAGCGGCGACTGCCAATTCTTAGATGCCCAAACCCGCCGCTGCACCGTTTACGACAAACGCCCCAACACCTGCCGCCTGCACCCGCAAGTGGGGCCAAGGCCGAATCATTGTCCGTTTGGTGCGGTGAAGCAAACACGCTGAATTTTTCACAAACGAGCGGGGCCGTTTTGATATGCGTGACTGTCGCTTACATGCTTTGGCTCATGCGGAGGTAAAACCTCTGAATGTCCAACAACCAGAGGCTCTAGCGTTTGAGCCGCTTTGTAGAAATGACGAACGCCCTCTACATTTTTCTGGCGCTTGCGATGAGCTATGCATTTGGACGCTATCACGCTCGCTACCGGACGTCTACTTTTCAAAACCGTGGAGAAGCACTCGTTTCTCGTGCAATCCAATCTCATTTCGACACACCAGACTTTCACCTCCTGAACCACATCACCTTGCAGCTCAAGGATGGAACGACACAGATTGACCATATCTTGGTCTCTCGATTTGGCGTGTTTGTTATAGAGACGAAGGACTATAAAGGTTGGATCTTTGCCAATGCCAAGCAAGGAACTTGGACACAGGTACTCTTCAAGTGCAAGTTCAAGTTTCAAAATCCAATCTTTCAGAACTTTCGACACATGCAAGCAGCGCAAAACCTTCTAGAGTTTTTGCCACCAGGTTTAATTCATTCAGTTGTGGTTTTCACTGGTCAAGCAAAGTTCAAAACCGAAAAACCAACCGAAGTTTTCACTGTTTCACAACTCATGCAACACCTGCGAAGCTACAACGAAGAAGTGATGTCGTTCAATCGCATGCAGTTTTGTGTTGGTCGACTTGAAACGGCGCGCCTTGCCATCACTGGTAAGACAGACCTAGATCATCTAAAAAGTCTAGCGCAACGGCATGGCAGAAAACCTAATCTCACGCCGCGATAACGCTCAATAACTCAACTGCTGCCAAGCCTTATCCAGCCGCTTCACACTCACCGGCTGTGGCGTGCGCAGCTCTTGCGCGAAAAAGCTCACGCGCAGCTCTTCCAGTAGCCACCTGAACTCTTGCATACGCGCATCGGTCACGCCTTTGCGCTCGGCCACCAAGCGCCAGTATTTTTGCTCCAGCGGTTTGAGCTCAGCCAGTTTGCCAGCGTCGCGTGCGGGGTCGGCACGCAACTTATCTAGGCGCAGCACCACGGCTTTGAGGTAGCGGGCAAAGTGTTGCAGTTGGCTGAAGGGGTTGTCGGTGATGAAGCGTTTGCCCACCAAGCGTTGCAGTTGTTGCGCAGCGTCGGCCACGCTGTCGGGGCTGACTTTGGTGTCTTTCACTTTGCGGCTGGCCGCCGCAAACTCGGTCAACACCGTACCAGCCAAACGGGCCACTTCGTTGGCGATGAGGGTAAGTCTGCCGCGGCCTTCATCTAGGCGGCGCTTGAAATCGGCCTCGCAAGTGGGCAGCGGGTCGAGCAAGAAAGCGCGGTCTAGCGCCACATCAAGTATTTGTTGTTTCAGCTCATCTGTTGTGCCGCCACCCGAGCCATCGGGCGACCTGCCCACCATCATGTAGGCCACCGACATTTTTTGCAGGTCGGGCAAGTTCTTCTCAAGGTACTTGAGTGCGTCTTTGATTTGCATGGCAAACAAACGGCGCAAACCAGCGCGGTGTTTGGTGGCGGCCACCTCGGGCTCGTCAAACACCTCGATGCACACCGCATCGCCCACATCGACCAGCGCCGGAAAACCAATCAGGGTCTGCTTGCCTTTGGTGATTTCCATCAATTCAGGCAATTCACCAAAAGTCCAACTGGTGTAGCGCTGGTAAGGCGCAGCAGACACTGCCCCGCCCGAGGGCGTTGAGCGATGCGGGGCAGCGGGTGACGATTTCTGTAAAGCATGAGGAGCCCGCTGCCCCGCATCGCTCAACGCCACAGCATCGTCAACGTCCACATCAGCGCCAGAACCAGTACTCAAAGTCCCCACGCCTTTCAACGCGGCCAAAGCCTGAAACGCCCCCCGAGCCTGACTCCCCAACTCCGCCTTCAAAGCGCCCAAGTTGCGCCCATGCCCCAACTGCCGCCCATGCTCATCCACCACGCGAAAGTTCATGAACAAATGCGGCGGCAACATGTCGAGTTTGAAGTCAGCGCGCTTCACATCCACCTGCGTTTCAGCACGCACCAGTTTCAGCAGCGCATCGGTGAGCGAACCCGCGCCAAACACTTCGTCCTCACACAAGGCTGCCGTCAAACGCGCCGCGCTATCAGGCAAGGGCACCAAGCGCGAGCGTGGTCTTTGGTGCAGTGTTTTCAGCAACGCAAGCACCTTTTGGTTCAGCATGCCGGGCACCAGCCACTCGGTACGTTCCTCGTTGACTTGGTTGAGCACAAACAGCGGCACCGTCACGGTCAAGCCGTCTTTGGGGTCACCAGGTTCATGCAGGTAATCGGCAGGGCAATCCACGCCGCCCATGCGCAGGGTTTTAGGGAAGGCTTGCGTGGTGATGCCCGCGGCTTGGTGGCGCATCAGCTCTTCGCGGCTCAGGCACAGCAGCTTGGGCTGGCGTTTCACCTCTTCGCGGTACCAGTGCTCCAGCGTGACCAAGCTACACACATCAGCGGGCAGTTGTTGGTCGTAAAACGCATAGATCAGCGCGTCATCCACCAACACATCTTGGCGGCGCGATTTGTGTTCCAGCTCTTCGACTTGCGCGATGAGCTTTTGATTGGCCGCGAGGAACGGCAGCTTGGTGTCGAGTTCACCCGCCACCAGCGCTTCACGAATGAATATTTCGCGCGCGCCCACCATGTCCACTTTGCTGTAGCTCACGCGGCGGCCGTTGTAGACCACCAAGCCGTAAAGCGTGGCACGCTCCAGCGCTTTGACCTCGCCTGCTTTTTTCTCCCAATGCGGGTCGAGCAGTTGTTTTTTCAGCAGATGGCCGCCCACCTGCTCTAGCCATTGCGGCTCCATCGCGGCAATGCCACGGCCAAACAAGCGCGTGGTTTCGACCAGCTCGGCCACCACAATCCAGCGACCCGGCTTCTTGCGCAAGTGTGCGCCAGGGTGGCGGTAAAACTTGATGCCGCGTGCACCCAAATACGCCTCTTCATCTTCGAGCTTGCAGCCCACGTTGCCCAGCAAGCCCGCCAGCATGGAGAGGTGCAATTGCTCGTAGCTGGCGGGTAAGGTGTTGATGCGCCATTTGTGCTCGGTCACCACGGTCAACAGCTGGGTGTGCGTGTCGCGCCACTCGCGCACACGGCGCACGTTGATGAAGTTTTGGCGCAACAAGGCTTCGTATTGGCGGTTGCTAAGTTTGTGCTCAGTGGGCACGCCGGTTGCGCCAACTTTCACAACACCCTGCTTGCTTTGCGGTTGCTTGACGGTGATCTGCTGCTTCATGCTCGCAGGCACATGGGGCTTGCCACCGCGTGAGTTTTCCAGCCACTTCCACAGGTTGAGGTAGCCGCTGAATTCGCTGCGGTCATCGTCAAATTTGGCGTGCGCTTGGTCGGCTGCTGCTTGTGCTTCCATCGGGCGGTCGCGCACGTCTTGCACGCTTAAGGCGCTGGCAATGATGAGCACTTCGTCCAAGGCGTTGCGCTCACGCGCTTCCAAAATCATGCGGCCCACGCGGGGGTCGAGGGGCAATTTAGCCAACTCGCGGCCGATGGGTGTCAGCTCGTTGTCGTCGTCCACGGCACCGAGTTCGCTCAGCAGTTGGTAGCCATCGGCAATCGCTTTGGGTCGTGGCGCCTCTAAAAACGGAAACTGCTCCACGTTGCCCAAGTGCAGCGACTTCATGCGCAAGATCACGCCCGCGAGCGAGCTGCGCAAAATTTCGGGGTCGGTGAACTTGGTTCTGCCGTTGAAGTCCACCTCGTCGTACAAGCGAATGCAAATGCCGTTGGCCACACGACCGCAACGGCCTGCGCGTTGGTTGGCCGCGGCTTGACTGATGGGCTCGACCATCAACTGCTCCACCTTGCTGCGCCAGCTATAGCGCTTCACGCGTGCGGTACCTGCATCAATCACATAGCGGATGCCGGGCACGGTGAGCGAGGTTTCCGCCACGTTGGTGGCCAGCACGATGCGGCGGCCACCACGGGTGTCAAACACGCGGTCTTGCTCAGCGGTTGAGAGCCGCGCAAACAAGGGCAGCACTTCGGCGCTACGCATGACGGGGCTGTGGCTCAGGTGAGCACGCAAGTGGTCGGCAGCTTCGCGAATTTCGCGTTCGCCCGGCAAGAACACCAAGATATCGCCCTGCTGTGATGGGTTGCCCCACAGCTCGTCCACACCGTCGGCAATGGCGTTGTTGAGGTCGTAATCGCGCTTTTCTTCAAACGGGCGGTAGCGCATCTCGACGGGGAAGGTGCGGCCCGACACCATCAACACAGGCGCTGGCCCTTTGGCAGATGCAAAGTGCTGCGCAAAGCGGTCCGCATCAATCGTGGCTGAGGTGACGATGATTTTCAGGTCGGGCCTGCGCGGCAAGATTTCGCGTAAATAGCCCAGCAGGAAGTCGATGTTCAGGCTGCGCTCGTGGGCCTCGTCAATGATGATGGTGTCGTAGGCTTTGAGCAGCGGGTCGTTTTGTGTCTCCGCCAGCAAAATACCGTCCGTCATCAGCTTGACGCTGGCGTCTTTGCTCAGGCGGTCTTGGAAGCGCACCTTGAAACCCACCACCTCGCCCAAGGGGGTTTTCAGCTCTTCAGCGATGCGCTTGGCCACCGAGCTGGCCGCAATGCGGCGAGGCTGCGTGTGGCCAATGATTTGTTTGCGTTGCCCAGGTTTGGGGTTGGCCCCCAGTTCACGCCCTTGCCCCCTGCCTAGGGCCAGCGCCATTTTGGGTAGCTGCGTGGTTTTGCCCGAGCCCGTTTCACCACACACGATGACCACTTGGTGGGCTTGCATGGCCGCCATGATTTCCTCGCGTCTGGCCGAGACGGGCAACGATTCTGGAAATTCAATCTGGAAGGGAACGGACGTGGACAAAACAGGCACTAACTTGATGGACAATTCGCAATTATCCCCGTCTCGGCTTCCACCGAAAACGCCCAACCCCTTACCCGCCAGAAACCAGCCCACATGTCCGCCGTTTTTGACTTCACCTTTGTGCCTTGGTTCCGTTCGGTTGCGCCTTACATTCACATGCATCGCGGCAAAACCTTTGTGGTCGGTATCGCAGGCGAGGCTATTGCCGCAGGCAAGCTGCCCAACTTGGCACAAGACTTGGCGCTCATCCAAAGCATGGGCGTGCGCATTGTGTTGGTACACGGTTTTCGCCCACAGGTGAACGAGCAACTGGCCGCCAAAGGCCATGTGCCCCACTACTCACACGGCATGCGCATCACCGACGGCGTGGCCCTCGACTGCGCACAAGAAGCCGCTGGCCAGTTGCGCTTTGAAATTGAAGCGGCGTTCAGCCAAGCCTTGCCCAACACGCCCATGGCAGGCGCCACGGTGCGCGTGATTTCAGGCAACTTCATCACCGCCCGCCCCGTGGGAATTTTGGATGGGGTGGACTTTCAACACTCGGGCCTCGTGCGCAAGGTGGATGTGGCGGGCATTACCCAAACACTCGCAGCGGGCTCCATGGTGCTCATCTCGCCCTTCGGCTTCTCGCCCACCGGTGAAGCGTTCAACCTGACCATGGAAGAAGTGGCCACCTCAGTGGCAACCGCACTGCAAGCCGACAAACTGCTTTTTGTCACCGAAACCCCCGGCATTCGCATCCACCCCGCCGAGCCCGCCAGCGAAGACAACCCCATCGACACCGAGTTGCCTTTAGACGCCGCCAAACAACTGCTGGCCACCCTGCCCCACACCACAGACCCATCGGACATTGCGTTTTACTTGCAGCATTGCGTGAAAGCGTGTGAGACAGGCGTGGAGCGTAGCCACATCTTGCCGTTTGCGGTGGATGGCTCGCTGCTACTGGAGGTGTACATGCACGACGGTATCGGCACCATGGTGGTGGACGAGAAGCTAGAAGAACTGCGCGAAGCCACGCACGAAGACGTGGGCGGCATCTTGCAGTTAATCGAGCCGTTTGAGAAAGACGGCACCTTGGTCAAGCGTGACCGCAACGAGATTGAACGCGATGTGGGCCAATACACCGTCATCGAGCATGACGGCGTGATCTTTGCCTGCGCAGCCCTCTACCCCTACCCTGAAGCCCAAACCGCGGAGATGGCGGCACTCACGGTGTCGCCCCAATCGCAAGGCCAAGGTGATGGCGAGAAGGTGTTGAAACGCATCGAACAACGCGCGCGCAACAAAGGCCTGAAGAGCATTTTTGTATTGACCACGCGCACCAAACACTGGTTCTTGAAACGCGGCTTTGTGCAGGTCGACCCCGACTGGTTGCCCGAAGCCCGCAAGCGCAAATACAACTGGGACCGCAAGAGCTTGGTCTTGGTGAAGAAGTTGTAAATAAAAAATGGGGCTGATCAGCCCCGTTTTTTATGGTTGATTCAAGACGCCAGGCCTTCGCTAGCGTCTTTGTCGGTAGGCACAGGCTGAGACAACAAGCGGATGAAGGTAGCTAAAGCCAGCAAACCCAGCCCCACAAACGCCACAAACGACCAGTTGGCAATCGAGCCGCCTAGAAAAGTCCAATCCACTTTTGAGCAATCGCCACCACCTTTGAAGATCATCGGAATGGCGCGTTGCAGCGGGAAAGTTTCGATCATGCCGTAGAAATCACGGCCACACGAGACCACCTCGGGCGGGTACCACTGCAGCCATGTTTGGCGGGCCGCCACATAGGCACCGCTGCCTGCGAGCAACACCAACAAGCTACCCACGACCAGCGAGGTTTTGCGCCCGGACAAGCCTGCACCCAACAAGCCCACCAAGCCCATCAACACCATCACATAGCGCTGCACGATGCACATGGGGCAAGGCTCTAAACCCACCACATGCTGCAAATACATGCCAAAGCTCAACAAAGCTGCACACACCAAGAAGATAAACAACCAAATGCGGCGAGGACTATCCAAAAGTTTTACAAACACAACTGTCTCCAAAGGGGCTAGGTTCGATTGTCGCTGTGAAACAATGAGGTCAGACGCGATCAGCGCACATTACACGATACAAAGCCATGACTTTACGCACGCCACAGCTCGCAGATACACCCCGTTTACACAACTTCGTCACCCAACTGGATGCTTTGCTTACCAGCACGTCTGACGAAGCCGCTATATTGGCGCGTGGCAAAACTCTGCTGGCCGAGTTGGTGGCCCAAGACAACTGGTTGCCCGAGGACTACGCCCAACCCAACCCCGAGCGCTACCAACAGTTTTTGCTCTATGCCGACCCCGACGACCGTTTTTCGGTGGTGAGCTTTGTGT
>Ga0213920_1002038_pt1 | contig 10183 bp, 7 predicted proteins | sample McNCre1117MG_FD_161054 | JGI IMG/M metagenome (GOLD analysis project Ga0213920, IMG submission 161054) | Freshwater microbial communities from McNutts Creek, Athens, Georgia, United States - 11-17 MG | ecosystem: Environmental > Aquatic > Freshwater > Creek | place: USA: Georgia | collected...
CCCCGCCTTCTCGTAGCCTTGGGCCGACTGGGGGCTGGAACGAGAACGATGGCCCGATTTCCCTCGCCCAACGCGGCCTTCGCAGTGCCACTATCGGCGGTCTTCGCCACGGCTTCCGCCATGGACCGCGCCATAACCTTGCCCAGCGGGATCGAACCGAATTCCTTAAACCGATGGAGCAGGCCTGTGACTGTGGAATCGTAGGTTGTGCAAGAAATCGCCAGCCCGAGACCTGGTCGGCTAACGTCATGTGCAACCAAAGTCATGGAATCGAGGCAGACTGCGCAGATTGGCCTCGGATAGGCGCCGCAGACGCAGCAGACCTGCGGAAACCAGAACCAGAACATTGGTTGAGCCTGGCACAGCCAGGACCGTGAAGTTCGGCGCAGACGCCAGCCGGTGCAGAAGTTGGCTCCGAACCGTCGGTGCAGAAGTTGGGGCTAGTTCTCCATGTGGGCGGCATCAACCTGTGTTGCCAAAGCAGTCCAGGTGTAGCCTCGGTACTGGCTCACGGTTCCGCTCTTGTCCAGAACATAAATGTTGGCGCCGTCGTCGCTAGACATCACGTTGGACGCGTTGAAGACGTTTGCAACCTCGCGGGGGTCTCCACCAATTGAGACGACCGACAGGTTGTAGCTGTTTCCGGTTAGTGTCGACAGCACCATGAGGTTGGTTTGGCCAGCCCACTGCAGGCTGACGGGCGAACCGATGACGCCCTGAACTTCGATTGGCTGGCCAAAGCCAGTGACCAAGCCCGTGGAGCTTCTGATCACGGCCGCAAGGTAAATCCGGGTGGTGCCGTCTTTGTCACGCACACTGGTGGCGAGCCGTGCGCCATCTGGGCTTACGGTAAACGCAACCACCGTGCGCCCGGTGGCCCAGGGCAGCTGGCTCCATGAACCCTTGCCGTTCTGTTCAACGATGTGAACGGCACCATCGGCACCAACCAGCCAGAGTTGAACCCTTCGGTCGTAGCGCGGCGGAAGCAAACTCTTGCGGGAGTCAACCAGCGTTGGCTGAACGAGTGGGTGCCTCAGGTCTGCAGCGAACGTGCCAGTTGGGGATTCGAGCGCCACGGCGGTTTCGTCGCTGCTTACGCCAAAGTCGAATGCCTGAAGCGATGACACCCAGTTGGCCGCCGCCGAAAGAGCCGAACCGCTTGGGCCGATCAACTGCTGGAGCTGGTTCGATCGCAGCACCACAGGCGCAAATGCCCCAGAGTCTGTGGAGGAGGGAATGAACTCACCGATGTCCTGCTTGGTGCCGTTTACCTCAATCTGGACTGCGGTGATGTCGGGCAGCTGCTTGAGCGTTGCCTCCAAGAGCGCCTTGAACTGCTGCATCTGCGACTTTGATGCCTTGAGCGCCACCGAGTTCAGGTTGACCTGGGCGGTGGTCTTGTCGAGAGTCACCGACTGGATGGCCAGCCTCGTGCCCTGCGGCATGGGAATCCGCACCGCCGGCTGCAGCCAGGTGCTTGGGCCGGAGAGCGTGGCACTAACAAGGCGAGTTGCCGTGGACGCCCTGGCGGGGAACCAACGCAAATCTGGCACCAGGAAGCGGCCGCCGTTGTCGAGGAAGTAAATGGGGTAGCTGTGGAAGATCACGTCGAAAACCGGGCGGATCATTACTAAGGCGTTTGGCGCCCAGGAGATGCGCCACTGGCCGTCGATCTGCACCATGTGGAAGCCGAGCGAGACCTTGGTGCCAGAGGCCGCGCGCGAGTAGGTTCCCAGGGCATCGACGGTTGCCGAAACGCCTAGCTTGACCGTGGCTTCGCCCGTTTTACTAAAGGTGGTGGTTTGACCACCGGCCTGAATGTAAACCTTGTCGTTGGGGCTCCACTTGGCCTTGAAACTAGGTGCAAGGTACTCGCGGGCAACCTCGTAGTCGTTCTGGGGTCCAGTGGATGCATTTAGGAAGCCGGCGAGAATGTCCGCCCTGGACTCCCCCGCCGTTGGTCCGCTTGGCGAGTAGTAGAGGTAGTCGCTTGAGAGTTGACTTCCGATATCAGGGCCTTGGTGAACACCCGATGCGCGAGGTATCTCCGCGCAACCGGAAACAGTCAAGGCGCCGAGGAGGAGAGCCGCAATGGCGGCGAGCAGACGGTTATTCGCTTTCACCGTAGAACCCCTCCGGCACCTTCCAAAGCGGCTTCTGCGGCGGCATAGAAAGCGGTGAAACGCTAAAGGTCATTCCGCGTTCCCTCGGCAGAGTCAGCCTAAAACAAGCGCCCTGATTTGGCCTGGCCCAAACCTGAAGCCAACCGCCGTGCAGGTTTGCGTCTTCCCTCGCGATGGCAAGCCCGAGACCAGTGCCGCCAGTGGTGCGGGTGCGCGATGGGTCTGCTCGCCAGAACCGGTCGAACACGTGGTCCAGCTGCTCCTTTGACATTCCAACGCCGTAATCGGTAACAGTGATTGCAACAGCGCGCTCGTTTGCACCAACGTGAACATCGATGGGGTTGGCCTCACAGTGCTCCACCGCATTTGCCAGCAGGTTGCGAATCAGCCGCTCGATGCGGCGGTCGTCTAGCTCCACCTCGACCAGCTCGGTGGGAAGCGAAACGTTGATGCGGCTTCCCTTGGTCTTGGCCAGCGGTTCGATTGTCTGAATGGCAAGACCCACTACCTGCTGAATGTCCTGCAGTTCCATGTGAGCGCGGACTCCACCGGCATCGAAGCTGCTGAGTTCCAGCAGGTCACCCAGGAGCTTCTCAAATCTGAGAATCTGCCCCTGCAGCATTTCCACGTCGTCCTGGAGTGCCGGGTCAAGCTTGGTCCTCGACTTGAATAGCATGTCGCCAGACATGCGAATGATGGTCAAGGGCGTGCGAAGCTCGTGACTCACGTCGGCAACAAATCGCTGCTGCATCGACGAAATGCTGGTCACCTTGGTGATCTGCTTCTGCAGCGACTCCGTCATTCGGTTGAAGGAGCGTGCCCAGATGGCGATCGCATCGGATCCCCTTGCGGGTAGTCGCTTGCTCAGGTCGCCCTCGGCGATGTCCTCGGCAACCTCGGCAGCCAGCCTCAGTGGCTTTACCAGCCAGTTGGTAACCAGGTAGCTGACTAGGCCGATCAAAAGCATAGACACCAGGCCACCGATGACGAGGGTGCGCTGCACCGAATCGAGTGTGGCCTGTTCGTTCTGTAGGTCGAAAACCAGGTAGAGCTCGTAGGCTCCTGCCAGCGGAATCTGGATTGGCGCACCAACCACCACACCCGGGTGCGCACCCGAGATGGCCGGAATCGAGATCGACTGGTACTGAAGAGTTGAACCAGCGTTCTTCACCTTTGACCTCAGGACATCGGGGATTACCGCGAGGTCTAGGTTGGATGACACCGGCGACTGCAAAATTAGCGACGCGGCGGCCTGGCCCGGACTACGCAGCAGGGCCACCTTGCGATCCTGGGTTCCGGAGTTAGATTCGATGCTCGGCACCACCGAGTTCATGAGGGTCTGGAGGCCGGCTTCATCCGTAACGGTTGAAGCGGAGAAGGTGTTCTGCACCTCAATGACGGCGCGCTGCGATTCGTTGAGAACCTGTGTGAGGCGAGTCTGAAAAAGGCCGCTGCCGATGGAGTATGAGAGGAATCCGCCGAGGGCGACCATGGCGATTCCGGTTAAGGCGAGCGTTGAAATTACGGCGCGGAACTGAATTGAACGCCGAAACCACCCCAGGGTGGCCTTGGCCAGGCCACGCAGTTTCACTTAGTTCAGGCCAGCCTTGTAGCCAATGCCTCGAACAGTAACCACAATGGTCGGGTTGTCCGGGTCGTCCTCGATCTTGGAGCGCAGGCGCTGAATGTGAACATTTACCAGGCGGGTGTCGCCCTGGTACGGGTAGTCCCAAACGTCCTGCAGCAGCTTCTCTCGGCTGAAAACGATAGTCGGGTCTGCCGCCAGTGTAGCCAGGAGCTTAAACTCGAGCGGAGTCAGCGAAACCTTCTCGCCGTTCTTTCGAACCTCGTGACCCGGAATGTCCAGCACGACTGGGCCGATCTTGAGGGCGGTTGCCTCTACCACCGGGGTCTTCCAGAAGTTGAGCGCGTTCTTGATACGCGCCATCAGTTTCTCCGGCTCCCAGGGGGACTTAGGGAAGAAGTCGTCTGCGTGTGCGGCAAAAGCCTTGTCCATAGCCTCTGCCGACGAGTTGGCTGTGACCATGATGATGGGCACGCCGGAGAAGGTTCGGATCTCCTCCACGAGTTCGAAGCCATCCTTGCCTGGCAGCTGAATGTCCATCAGAACCACCGATGGTTCGAACGCCTTAAGCGCGTCAACCGCATCGGTGCCGGTAGCCACGGAGGACACATTAAATCCTGCGTCGGTAAGCCATCGAACTAGAAGATTGCGGATCGCCTCTTCATCCTCGACTACAAGAATCTTGTTGGACACTGATTCTCTTTCTTAGTAACGGTAGTGGTCAACCTTGTACGGACCGTTCTTGGAAACCCCAAGATAATCGGCCTGTACATCGGATAGCTCAGTTAATTGAACACCCAGCGCCGAAAGATGCAAACGCGCAACCTTTTCATCAAGGTGCTTTGGCAGCACAAAAACACCCAACTCGTAGTTGTCACGGTTGGCGTAGAGCTCAATCTGAGCCAGAACCTGGTTGCTGAACGAGTTGCTCATCACGAACGATGGGTGGCCGGTGGCGTTGCCAAGGTTCATGAGGCGACCCTCGGAGAGGATCAGGACGCTGCGACCGTTTGGCAGGCGCCACTCGTGCACCTGCGGCTTGATCTCAACGCGCTCGGCGCCGGCAATCTGGGCGATACCTGCCATGTCGATCTCATTATCGAAGTGCCCAACGTTGGCAATGACGGCGAGGTGCTTCATCTGCTGCACGTGCTCGGCGGTGATGATGGAGGTGTTGCCGGTGGCGGTGATGAAAATGTCAACCTCACCGATTACGTCCTCGAGGCGGCAAACCTGGAAGCCATCCATCGCGGCCTGGAGAGCGCAAATCGGGTCGATCTCGGAGACGATTACTCGGGCACCCTGGCCGCGAAGGGCCTCCGCGCTACCCTTGCCAACATCGCCGTAGCCGGCAACGAAGGCAACCTTGCCACCCATGAGGACATCGGTGGCGCGGTTGATTCCGTCTGGCAGCGAGTGGCGAATTCCGTACTTGTTGTCGAACTTGCTCTTGGTCACCGAGTCGTTGACGTTGATAGCCGGGAAGAGGAGGGTTCCGTTGCGGAAGAAGTCGTAGAGTCGGTGGACGCCGGTGGTGGTTTCCTCGGTCACGCCGAGAATCTCTGATGCAATCTTGGTGAAGCGGCCGGGTTCGGTCTGCAGCGAGTCTTGCAGCAGGTCGAGGATGACGGTCCACTCGTGGCTGTCGCCAGCGGCCGCGGCAGGCACTGCGCCGGCTAGCTCAAACTCGCGCCCCTTGTGTACAAGGAGCGTGGCGTCGCCGCCGTCGTCGAGGATCATGTTTGGGCCGATGTAGTCGGCGCCCTCGGCGGCAGCCTCCTGAGTCCAGTCGAAGATGCGGCTGGTGCACCACCAGTACTCCTCGAGGCTCTCGCCCTTCCAGGCGAAGACCGGCACACCGGCGGGAGCATCAACCGAACCGTTTGGACCAACCACCACGGCTGCGGCCGCCTCGTCCTGGGTACTGAAGATGTTGCAGGATGCCCAGCGGACCTGTGCTCCTAGCGCCACCAGCGTCTCGATGAGTACGGCCGTCTGAACGGTCATGTGGAGAGATCCGGTTACGCGAGCGCCACTCAGCGGCTGCTGCGGGCCGAACTCCGAACGCAGCGCCATGAGGCCCGGCATTTCGTGCTCGGCGAGACGGATCTGGTGTCTACCTGATTCGGCCAATGAAAGGTTGGCCACCTTAAAGTCAAAGACTGGTTTGGTCACCAGACAATTATCCCCGAATCAGGGCCAGAACTTCATCTCGGATGGCCTCCATGGTGGCGGCACTCTTGGCCTCCACGTTCAGGCGCAGCAGGGGCTCGGTGTTGCTGGCACGAACATTGAACCACCACCAGTCCTCGCTGCCCGTCTTGCCCGTGAGCGTAATGCCGTCCCATTCCTCAATGTCGGCGCGCGCATCGAAGGCGCCGATCACTCGAGCCTTGGCCGCCGGTACGTCGGAGACGGTCGAGTTGATCTCACCAGACATGAAGTAAGGGTTGTACTGCTTAGCAAATTCACTCAGGGTCGAAGCCTGCGAACCAAACTCGGCCAGGACGTGCATCGCGGCCAGCATGCCGTTGTCGGCGCCCCAGAAGTCTGCAAAGTAATAGTGAGCGCTGTGTTCGCCACCAAAGATTGCCTGGGTTGCCGCCATCTCATCCTTGATGAGCGAGTGCCCGACCTTGGTGCGGTGCGGCTTTGCGCCATCGGCTGCGATGGTCTCCTCCACGATGCGCGAGGTGAGAAGGTTGTGGATCACCGTGATGTCAGCCGCAGGGTTTGCGGCTCGGGCGCGAGCAATCTCGCGTCTTGCCACAATGGCGGCAACGGCCGAGGGCGTCACGGGGTCACCGTTTTCGTCAACCACAAAGCAGCGGTCTGCATCGCCGTCGAAGGCCAGGCCGATGTCGGCGCCGTGTTCCACAACCGCCTTCTGAAGGTCCACCAGGTTCTTTGGATCCAGAGGGTTTGCCTCGTGGTTTGGGAACGTGCCGTCCAGTTCAAAGTAGAGCGGAACAATCTCGAGCGGAAGCGCGCCGAGGTCACACGCGTTACCGAGAACCGCGGGAACCGTCATGCCACCCATGCCGTTTCCGGCATCAACCACAACCTTGAGCGGGCGGATTCCGGATAGGTCTACCAGCGAACGAAGGTAGCTGGCGTAGTCACCCAGGATGTGTAGGTCGCGAAAGGTTCCTGGTGTGGCAACCTCATCGATGCCGTTGTCTAGGTAGGCGATGGCGCGGTCACGGATGGCGGCCAAACCGGTGTTCAGGCTGATGCCGCGAGCGCCTGCCCGTGAAAACTTGATGCCGTTGTAGGTTGCAGGGTTGTGACTGGCTGTGAACATGGCCGCTGGAGCCTGCAGAGAACCCGAGGCGAAGTATGACTCATCGGTGCTGCAGAGACCGATGGAAACCACGTTGGCTCCTCGCGCCTGGGCGCCTTCGGCGAATGCGTCCGCAAACTCCGGCGATGAATCGCGCATGTCGTGTCCTACAACAACGTCGCTACCGGCGGCACCGAGTTCGTCCACGAATCCGGCGGCCAGTGCTGCCACGATTTCTGGAGTGAGGTCGCTGCCCACGAGCCCGCGAACATCGTAGGTCTTGACGATTGCATCCCAGTTGATTGTCATTACAGCCTTTCCCGCCCGACTCAGACGGCGCAAGCGTGGCGACCGTACAGATTTTTCAGACGGGGGATATGGTACTAAACCACGCTGGCAAGTGCCTCAAGGTAGGGTGTCCAACCTAGGATTGTCACGTGAGCAACCGTCAGGGACCAGCCCCAAAACGTGACCGCCATGGTCGCGGGGTGAGGCGCCCGCTCTGGAGCCCGCGGTTTGAACCGGGTGTTGCCAGACTCGGAAATTTCAATGATGCGGTTCAAGACACAGCCGCCTACCTGCGAACCCAGTACCCCCAGGAGCTCGGCAACCTGGTTGCGCTAGTTCGAGACTTCCCACCGCTCAACGCCAACGCCACCAAGTTGAAGCGCTTCGCGTTCCATCGCGAGACCAGCACCGTGTACATCTACCGGATCCCAATCAAGTATCTGGGTAGGGCGTGGGATCAGGTTGAGGAGATTATGCGGATAGAGTCCTATGTGATTGAGGCCGCCGCCGAGATGATTGGGCGTGACCCGAGAGACTTCCTGGACCCGGCTGACTAGCGAACGGTGACGCTCATTCGGCCGCCGGTGTTGCTGTAATCGATGACCGGCAGCGCGGTGATTGCGCCTGCGAAGTCGCTGAGCATAGTTGCAGACACAGGTTGGTCGCTCGAGACCGAGAACAAGCTGCCCGGTGTCAGAGTTAGCACCCGACCGCCGAATGCGGGAACAGTTACCGTCTGGTTGAGGCCCGGCGCGGATCCCATCAGTTGGACGGTGGCAGGAGCGTTGCCTCCGTTTGAAATCGACACCTTGGAAACCCCGCTCTTTGGCGCCGTTAGGAACACCTGGGTGGTCATAGGCGCCACGGCCGGAAGCCATGCGAAGTCGCTGTTCGGCGTTGCCTTGGCATTGGTTCGACTCAGCTTCACGGCCGCCATCACCGGTTGATCGGCAACCACAAATACCGAATAGTCGCCGTCGGCAATGCCCGTTATATCTAGCGATGCGATGGAGCCGGCCGGGATGGACTGCTGCAGCACGGTACCGAGGGTTTTGGCATCCGAGCCAATCACCTGAACCGTTACGTTCGCGTCCTTGGAGCCGGGAACGAACACCTGGATGGACGGGGTTAGGTCCTGGTAATCGGCGTTGCCGGCAATGAGAGTCTGTGCGTCGGTTGTGCCACGCTTGAGCAAGCCCGGGATATTTAGGTTCTTGGCCGCGGCGATGCTCGGAGAGATGAGGTCCGCGCCGGCGGATACCGTACCGCGCGTTGTGCGCTCCTGTATCCAGGTGGCGAGGGACGGGCCCGACGAAACAACCTGAACCGCCAGACTCTTTTGATCGGGTGCGTAGCCAGAAAGCGGCAGGACAACCGTACGGTTGGCCGATACCGAGATTCCATTCAGACCCGCGCCATCGATGATGCCTTGCTCACCCCAGAGCTTTAGGTTCACGGTAGCGTCATTGCTACTCGGGTTGGCCAAAATCAACAGCGCCTCGCGCCCAACTGTGGTGACTCCACCAACCAGCCAACTCACGGGCGCAGGGTTCTGGCAGTTGGCGCCAACAACACCACTGAGGGCGCCAGCGACTGGCCCCTGGAAAGACTGGGCCGTTAGCAGGCTGCTTGACTGCTGTGCCTTACCGCTCGGATCTGCCACCGTGATAGCCAGCGAACTAACTGTGTTTAGGCTCGCCACCTGACCCGCCGTGTCTGCCGGCTGGGCTTGACTTGCCGCGGGTCCATCGAGGGGAATGGTTCTTAGTGTGACCCCTGTTGGCAGGTTGGTGGAGTAGTTGACCACCGCAATGCCAGACCTAACAAAGCTTGAGACGCTCGTGCCACTTGCTCCGCCGGTGGCAAAGGCTGAGCCTGGGCAAACGAGAGTTAGGTCCCGCGCCTTTACCGTGGAGAGGAAGCCGGCCGGAGCCTTGCCGAGCGCCGGAAACTGCACCTGCTCCAGGTAGCGCGGGGCCAGATAGGCGCCCGCCAGAGCAGCCACCGACAGTGCGAGCGCTAGGGTTCGTTTGAACATCAGAAGCCTCCCTGCTGGAAGCCCTCGGCGAGGTCTTCGTCACTGTCGGAAGTGGCGGCTCCAGGGGATCGTCGGCGGGTTGGAATGGCCAGGAGCGCAAACACGACCAGAACACCAACCTGAATTTGCTTGGTGAGAGACCACTGCCAGCCCTCGCTTCTCTGCGAAAGCTTGCCGTCGGAAACCTTCCATAGTCTGCCAAATTCGGTGTCGCCCACGGCCTCGAGCTGAGCAACAGAGGCTAGGCTGCTGGCGATGGAGGCGGCCTGGTCCGGTTGAGGAAGAAGAACGAAATCAACGCCCGCGTTGCCGAATTGTTTTGCAAGGCTAGAGCCGTTTGCCGAAACCAAATTGGCAACCAGCGATGCCAATTGCTTGTATCGAGAGTCGGTTTTCTGCAGGTTGGCGACCGAATAGTTGTAGCCGACGCTGAGGTCTTCGAGCCATACGCCGCTGCCGGTCGCAATACTCGCTGACACCTTCTGAACCCGGCCGGTCCTGGTTTGGGCTCGGATTACCAAGACTCGCGTGAATGGATTGGCCTTGGCCTGGGCCTCCACCAATGCCGGCATCTGAGACCCCTGCGTGTAATTCAACTGCGATGGCGAAACCACAAACCCGAAGGCTAGGCCAAGGACGGCTAGCACTTGGAGCAATGTGGCAAACCCGCGAAGTGCCGCCCTCGAGTGCTCAAGCGTGAGGGTGGCTGCGATCACGAGGACGAGGCCGGCCAGCCCCAACAGCGCCAGGGGCGTTCCGTTAGACAGGCTCTGAGTGTCGAAGGTTGGGTTGGCCTGAAACTGCAACTGAGAATAGGCGAATGCAGAAACCACTGCCGCGGAATACGCGAGGACTAGCCACGCAGC
>Ga0213920_1002039_pt1 | contig 10183 bp, 9 predicted proteins | sample McNCre1117MG_FD_161054 | JGI IMG/M metagenome (GOLD analysis project Ga0213920, IMG submission 161054) | Freshwater microbial communities from McNutts Creek, Athens, Georgia, United States - 11-17 MG | ecosystem: Environmental > Aquatic > Freshwater > Creek | place: USA: Georgia | collected...
TACATACTGGCAGTCCTAGAAAAAGGTGTTGTTGGCTGCCCAGGCGAACGGCAAAACACCTCTGTGAACAGAGGCTGTGCGCTTCCCAGTGGTCATACATCCACGTCAGCGGTGTGGGGCCAATGCCTCACACGCCTATCGCCAGTTGCGCACGGAATAGAGTTTACCGTGGATCCTCATCGTCTTTACCAAAAGGGGCTAATCGCTGGGCTTTTTCCCATAGGCTTTCTAGGCGCGCCGTTGCGGCCTCCGCTGCCGTGGATGGCGGTGGGGTGATTGGCACTTTCACGCCTTTGGCGACTTGCAGCAAACGGGTGTTTTCAGCCATGACTTTGCCTGCATAGCCTTGGTCATCCTTCATATTGCCCGCGCCCACATAAAGTTTGAGGCCGCCTTCTAGGCTGCCTGCGCGGTTGATGCACTCTTTCAGCACGTTCACACCCACGCGCACGTTGGCTACGGGGTCAAAAGCGGCCAAAGAGCCGCCAAAACCTTGGTATTTTTGCTCGTGGACTTTGGTCATCACTTGCATCAAACCCTGGGCGCCCACATTGCTTTGGGCAAAAGGGTTGAAACCTGATTCGACCGCCATGACGGCCAAGATGAGGGTCGGCTCGATTTGGTTGTCAGGGCCTAGGTCATAGGCTTCAGCCACCAAGGCACTCAAAGGCTCAGGCGCCACACGGTATTTTTTGCTGAGCCAGTAGGCCAAATTGGCTTGTTGCTTGGGGAGATCTCGGGGGTCCGTGGCGGTTGCGCGATCCACCGCCTCGGCATCGGTGGCAATGCCCAGCTCATCGTATTGGCGTTCTTGCAGCCAGCTGATGACTTTGGCCTCGGTCACCACGCGTAAGTCAGGCCGCACGCTAAGCGCCACGACAAAAAAGAAAATGGACAAGCCCACCACGGCCAATCCGTTGTGAGAAATCGCAAAAAAACCTTGCGCCACATCTGTAGCAAAGGTTCGTAGACCTTGCTGTATTTTGGCGAACATAGGAATAGACATAAATTTATAAATAAGGAGTAGACGAAAATTTTAAAGCCTCGGCGACAATCACGCTTAATTTACTGTGAGCCCTACTTGTGACTGATTCCTCTAACAAACCCCTCGACCTCCCCGCCCTAGACCATCTGACCGGCGGGGCCTTTACCGTTTCGACCTCGGCAGACCGTACCGCACGCTTGCGTGATTGGCTAGCGGGTCAACCTACCTTGACCCAAGTTCAAGCCGTTTTTGACGAAATGAGTCATCGTGACAAGGGGGCCGCCAAAGTGCTGCGCGAGAAGCTCGACGAGTTGCGTCGCAGCAAAGACCAAGATGCTTTGATTGTGGAGTGGACAGCCAAAGGCGAAGCCCTGCGCGACGCACCTCATATCAACTTGGGGGATGCCATGGGTTGGCAGCGCGATGCGGCCAAAGCCGGTGCGCCTTTGTCACGCGAGCCTTTGGCTGGTTTGAAGGCCGCGTTGACGGAACGCGTGAAAGCCATTGAAGACTTGCAACACCAAACCCAAGTGCAACGCGAAGCCGCCGTGCTGTTGGCCCAACGCATTGAAGTGTTGTCTACCAAGCCTTGGCAAGACGCGTTGGCCCAACGCGAAGCCCTGCAAGCCGATTTGGACCGCTGGGTGGCGCAAGCCCAAACCTTGGCGGCCGATGCGCAATGGCCCAGTGTGGACGCCAAGTTCGCCCCAGCCTTGCAAACCAGCACCCAACAGGTGCAAGCCGTTTGGACGGCTTTTTGCGAAGCTTTGACCTTGACCGAGGCTGCCGCGGCCGACGCTTCTGCGTCTTTGCCTGCCGTTCCTGCATGGTCTGACCAAATTCGCGTGGCACGAGGCGAAGTGTTGCCCCAAGCTGCAGCGCCCGCCAAAGCGGCCAACCCCGCTGTGGCTGGCGTGGATGCTACCCGTAAAGTCAAACCGACGGCCGACAAAGCCGTGGTGGACCAAAAACGTTTGGAGCTGGCGATGCAGGCGGAGGCTTTGTTCAAGCCAGCGCCTGCGGCCAAGCCTGCCCATGCCAAACCACCCAAGGCGGTGGATACGCCCCTTGCCGATACGCCTGTAGTTGCAGAAGATGTGGCGACACAAGCTGTTGCACCAGAGCTGGATGTCGCCTTGCCGGCCGTCGAGGCGACGCCTGTTGTTGACACTGCTGTGCCCGTGGTTGCCCAAGTTGAAGAAACAGTTCGCGTGCCCGCGATGGGCGGACGCAAGATGCAAGAAACTTTGCGTCACCTGCGCGAACAGTGGAAAAAAATCGACAAAGAAGCGGCGCCAAACCCTGCCCTGTGGAAGCGTTTTGATGCGGCGTGCAACCGTGCCCACGAAGTGGTGGACGTCTGGCTCAAAGAGGCCCGCGCCCAAACAGCTGCACATAAAGCCCAGCGCTTGGCTTTGATTGAAGAAGTCAAAGCTTGGACGGTTGCGCATGCCAATGGCCCTGACTGGAAAGGCGTGTCGCGTCAGTTGCATCAGTTTGCCCAACGCTGGCGCGAGAGCGGCCATCTGAGCGAAAAAATGTTTGCTGAGCTGCAGCCGGTTTGGAAAGCGGCCATTCATGCCGCGCATGAGCCGCTGGAAGTCATGCAAAAAGCCAGCTTGGCGCGCCGCCACGCCCTGATTGCCGAAGCCCAAGCTTTGGGGGCCGCCCCCATGTTGCGTGTGGACGCCGTGAAGGCCTTGCAACAGCGTTGGCAAGAAGAAGCACACGCGGTGGTGTTAGACCGTAAACAAGAGCAAAAATTGTGGGACGCCTTCCGTCAGCCGATTGACGAAGCCTTTGCGCGCAAATCGTCCGTGCGTGAGCAATCGCAAGCCGCGCTGACGCCGCACGACAAAGCGGTCTTGGAGGCGGCCAAGGCCTTGGAGTCTGCAACCGCCAAAGGCGATGCAGCCCAAATTCGCGCTGCAATGCAAGTGCTAGAGCAGATCGCGCGTGGCGAAGCGGTGACTGCGGCAACGCCAGCGGCGGTGGCTCCCGTTGCTTCCCCTGAGCCTGTCAACGAGCAAACAACAGCAGAGACTACGCTAGGTGAAGCCGCTGACACGCCAGCCGCAGACGTGGCTTCTGAAGCCACTTCTGAGGTTTCATCGAGCGAAGAAGCAACCGCTGACGCTGACGCTGCTGTTGCCGAGCCCGTCGTCGAAGCCGCACCTGTCAAGCCTAAAGCTGCGCCACGTCCCGTGGTGGCGGTGCGTGGTGATGACCGCCCCGGCCAAAAACGCACTGAGGCCGCCCCTGCGACACGCGGTCGCGATGGCAAACCCAGCTTTGGCCGTGATGGCAAGCCTTCACGTGAAGGTGGTCGCGAGGGCTTTGCCCCGCGTGGCCCCCGTTTAGGCGACGCGGCTTTCCGCGCCCAGCGCCATGCTTTGGAGTCTGCACAAGACGCCTTGCGCCGCTTGGCGGCACACGCGCACGGCGAAGTCTTGACCCAACTCATGCATGCCTGGGAAAAGCGCGACGCGGCGCAATTGCCGGCAGCGCAAGCCATTGGTAGCAAATTGTCGCCGGCACAACGTACGCAATGGGCGCAAGCTTTGTCGGCTCAGCCACAGGGCGAGGCGGTCACGCCATTGCTGCGTTTGGAAGTGGCGGCTGATTTGCCCACGCCCGCTGCGCAGATGGATGCACGTCGTGCCTTGCAGTTACAAATGCTCACACGCCGCAACGACCCGTCGCCGCAAATGACTTGGGCGACAGATGCCGCCCAAGTTTTGGGTGGTGCGTATGATGAAGCGGCAGCGCGCCGCTTGCAAGCGGCATTGAAGGTGTTGCTGAAGCGCTAAGTGCGCGCGTGGGCGTTTAGCCCATGCTCAAAGGCAACCGAGACAGCCCATGCGCAGGGCTGTTGCCTTGTTCACGCAACCAGCTGAGCACCTCCAGACGAGGTGGCTGGGTGTCTGCATGCCAATCGCTTAGCACCCAGCGGCTCTTGCCTTGGCCTAAGTTGTGATGGGCGGGTTTGTGGGTGTGACCATGCAGCAGCACTTGCGTGTGGGTTGCCTCCAACCAATCGATCGCGGCTTGGCTGTCCACATCGGCATAGACGGTATGCGTTTGCTTTCGAGCTTCGCTTTGGGTGCGGATGCTGCGCGCATAAGCTTGGCGTTCCGCCAGGGGCTTGGCTAAAAAAACCATTTGCCATTCAGGCTGACGCACCTGGGCACGAAATGCCAAGTAGTCGTGGTCGTCCAAACACAGTGCGTCACCGTGGCTGAGCAAGATACGTGTGGGTGTTGTGTCGGCAGCAGCCCCAAGATCTAGCACGGTGGGGTCGCTCAGGTCTTGCATGCCTGTGAGGGTGAGCAACTCAGGGCCGACCAAGAAGTCGCGATTGCCGCGCATGAAATACACAGGTATGCGCTGCGCGGTGGCTTTGAGTACGGCCATGCATTGCAGGGCGAAGGGATTTTGATCGTCATCGCCCACCCACACTTCAAACAAATCACCCAAGATGAACAGAGCGTCTGCGGGGGTGTGGGTCATGTGTTGAGCCCAAGCCTCGAAGGTGGCGGGCTCGCCTGCATCGAGGTGCAGGTCAGAGATGAAATCGATGCGCTGCCACGCGGGCTGGGCCCGCACACACGGTGTCTCGCTGGGCGCGGGTGGCAGATGCGTCATCCGTGTTTACAGCGCGACGGCTTTTTCAATCACCACGTCTTCTTTTGGCACGTCGTCATGGAAGCCTTTGCGACCTGTTTTGACGGCGGCGATTTTGTCCACCACCTCATTACCGCTCACCACTTTGCCGAACACGGCGTAGCCCCAGCCTTGCATGCTGGGGGCTTTGTGGTTCAAAAAGTCGTTGTCCGCCACATTGATGAAGAACTGAGCCGTGGCCGAGTGTGGGTCGGATGTACGGGCCATCGCCAGGGTGTAGTGGTTGTTTTTGAGGCCGTTGTTGGCTTCGTTCTCGATGGGGGCGTCGCAGTCTTTTTGCGTCATGCCGGGCTCGAAACCACCGCCTTGCACCATGAAGCCTGGAATCACGCGGTGAAAAATGGTTTTGTCGTAGTGACCTTTGTTCACGTAGTGCAGAAAGTTTTCGGTGCACTTGGGCGCTTTTTCAGCATCGAGTTCGATGGTGATGACGCCGTGGTCCAAGATGTGCAGTTCGACTTGAGGGTTGCTCATGGTGTGTTTCCTTAAATTGAAGAAGAAGCCCAGGCTTGCTTAGAGCAGGCTGGCAGATTGAATGACGATGGGGGTGCGTGGCACATCCGAAGGAAATGGGCCGCCGAACCCGGTGGGGACAGTTTTGATTTTGGTGATGGTTTCCATGCCCGAGATCACTTTGCCAAACACGGTGTAACCGGGTTGTTGGGGGGTGGGGTCAAGGAAGCCGTTGTCCACCACGTTGATGAAGAACTGAGACGTGGCCGAATTCGGCACATTGGTACGTGCCATGGCGAGGGTGCCCACGGTGTTGCGTGGACCGCCTTTGGCCAAGGCTTCACGGCCTTCGTGCTCCACAGGCGGGCGTGTGCGACGCTCGATGTAACGTTGGTCGTAGCCACCGCCTTGCACCATGAAGTTGCCAATCACGCGGTGAAAAATAGTGCCGTCGTAGTGCTTGTCGCGCACATATTGCAAAAAATTGTCCACGGTTTTAGGGGCTTTGTCGGGATAAACCTCAACCACGAACTCACCCGCGTTGGTGACAAACTTCACGCGGGGCGCGTCTTGGGCGATGGCCGCCTGGCTCAAGCCCATGAAAGTAAGACCGAAAAAAACCAGTTCGAGGAGGGTTCGGCGTGTGGTGTTTAGAGATGTCATGGTTTGCCTTGGGTGATTTCTAGAACGGGTGTTAAGCGTTCAATTTTCTGCGTGATTTCGTGCCGTTTCGGCTCCATGGCCAATGCGCGGGTATAGGACTGGCGGGCCATATTGACCAGCAAGTCGCCCATGTTTTCGTGGGCGGCCGCGTAGCTGGGGTTGGCGCGCAAGGCAGCATCCAGTGATGCCTTGGCATTTGCGTAATCACCCTGGGCGGCGTAGAGCACCCCTAAATTGTTGTGGGGTTCAGCAAGCTCTGGGTACTCTTGCGTGAGGCTCAAATAAACCTTCAGCGCCATATCGGGTTGGCCCAGCTGCTCAAAAAGGAAACCTTGCCAAAAACGCATTTGCGGGTCACGCGGGTTGTTGGCCAAACCCTTGTTGACTAACAACAACGCTTGTGGGTATTTGGCTTGGCGCAGCAATTTGCGTACATCGTTGTGCGGCGTACTGATGACCGTCGGTACGCTGGATTGGCCGGGTTGCCATTCCAAGGCTTCAACGCTTTGGGTGTGTGCCGCAAATGAACCCAAACCCAAGGTCAAGCCCAAGGCCCATGCGGCTGCCCAGCGGGTTCGCAGGAGGGTTTGACTTGCAATGGGCAGAGCCAAAAACTTGGCTGGGGAGGGGGCGTCAGGGTTTGTCATGTGCTTTGTATACTGGAGGGATTGTAAAACAGAGGGTCTGAACGACACTTTGGCTTTCACCTCATTACCGACCCTTCATTGCGGTCTCTGACCATTAACTCATGACGCTTCGCATTCACAACACGCTCACGCGTGCGCTGGAGAACTTTTCGCCGCTCGAACCTGGCCATGTGCGCATGTATGTGTGCGGCATGACCGTGTACGACTTGTGCCATTTGGGCCATGCCCGCTCGATGGTGGCATTTGATGTGGTGCAGCGTTGGCTCAGGGCCAGCGGCTACCGCGTGACCTACGTGCGCAACATCACCGACATTGACGACAAAATCATCAAACGTTCGCTGGAAAACGGCGAAACCGTGCGCGGCCTGACCGACCGCATGATTGACGCCTTGCACCAAGACGCCGACGCGTTGGGCATTGAGCGCCCCACGCACGAACCCCGTGCCATGGACTATGTGCCGCAGATGCTGACCATGATTGGTACTTTGCAAGACAAAGGCTTGGCTTACCAAGCCAGCAACGGCGACGTGAACTACGCCGTGCGCAAGTTTCCTGGCTATGGCAAGCTGTCTGGCAAGTCTTTGGATGAGTTGCAAGCCGGTGAGCGTGTCGCCGTGGACGACGGCAAGCAAGACCCATTAGATTTTGTGCTTTGGAAGTCGGCCAAAGAAAGTGAACCTGACGAAGTGAAGTGGGCCAGTCCCTTTGGTGCAGGCCGCCCCGGTTGGCACATCGAGTGCTCGGCCATGAGCTGCGAGATGTTAGGCCAGAGCTTTGACATCCACGGGGGTGGTGCTGACTTGCAGTTTCCGCACCACGAAAACGAAATTGCCCAAAGCGAAGGCGCCAACGGCCAAAAGATGGCCAGCGTGTGGATGCACAACGGCTTCATCAATGTGGACAACGAAAAAATGTCCAAGAGCTTGGGCAACTTCTTCACCATCCGTGATGTGCTGAAAGAGTTTGATGCTGAAACCGTGCGTTTCTTTGTGGTGCGCAGCCACTACCGCAGCCAGCTTAACTACAGCGATGTGCATTTGAACGATGCCCGTGGCGCTTTGAAACGCCTCTACACCGCGCTGGGCACCGTCACCCCCGATGCTGTGACGATTGACTGGGCCGAGCCCCATGCCGCACGCTTCAAAGCGGCGATGGACGAAGACTTCGGTACACCTGAAGCGGTGGCGGTGTTGTTTGAACTCGCCAGCGATGTCAACCGTACCCGTTCGGCGCAAACCGCCGGGTTGCTCAAAGCCTTGGGCGGTGTGTTGGGCCTGTTGCAAGACGACCCTCAAACGTTTGCCCAAGCCGGTGCTGAGGTGAACGAAGATGCCATTCAAGCCCAAATCGCTGCACGCGCTGCCGCGAAAGCCGCGAAGAATTTTGCCGAGGCTGACCGCATTCGCCAGGCCTTGATCGCCGAAGGCATCGTGTTGAAGGATTCGCCCACAGGCACCACTTGGGAGCGCGGCTGAGCATGTCAGCCCTCGAAAAAATCACCATTGCGACGCCTGAGTATTGGGCCGAGGCATGCAAACACTTGGTCAAAAAAGACCGAGTGATGAAGCGTCTCATCCCTCAGTTTGGCGAGGCCTCGTTACAGTCGCGTGGCGATGCGTTTGTCACGCTTGCACGAAGCATTGTGGGGCAGCAAATTTCGGTCAAAGCGGCTCAAACCGTGTGGGACCGCTTTGCCGCGTTGCTACGCAAAATCACGCCCGCCAATGTGCTCAAGCTCAAAGTGGACGACATGCGCGCCGCTGGTTTATCGGCTCGCAAGGTTGAATACATCGTTGATTTGGCGCTGCACTTTGACAGCGGCGCTTTGCATGTGAAGAAGTGGTCGGAGATGACAGACGATGCCATCATTGACGAGCTGGTGGCGATTCGTGGCATTGGCCGTTGGACGGCTGAGATGTTTTTGATTTTTCACCTCATGCGCCCGAACGTGCTACCCCTTGACGATGTGGGTTTGATCAATGGCATCAGTCACAACTATTTTTCGGGTGAGGCGGTCAGCCGCAGCGAAGCCCGCGAAGTGGCTGCGGCATGGGCCCCCTATTGCAGTGTGGCGACTTGGTATATTTGGCGCTCGCTAGATCCGCTGCCAGTGGAATATTGAGCAGCTAAGGAGTATGAATTTTGGCTAAAAAAACCTTCCTCGACTTTGAACAACCGATTGCTGAACTAGAAGGCAAGATTGATGAGTTGCGCTATGTGCAAAGCGAGTCAGCGGTTGATATTTCAGACGAGATTGATCAGCTCAGCAAGAAAAGCTTGCAGCTGACCAAAGAAATTTACAGCGACCTCACGCCTTGGCAAATCACCAAGATTGCTCGCCACGCAGAGCGTCCCTACACGTTGGACTACATCAACGACATCTTTACTGATTTCGTTGAAATGCATGGCGATCGTCACTTCGCTGATGACTTGAGCATCGTCGGTGGGCTGGCGCGTTTCAATGGCAATGCTTGTATGGTCTTGGGTCAGCAAAAAGGCCGCGACACCAAAGAGCGCGCAGCGCGCAACTTTGGCATGAGCCGACCCGAGGGCTACCGCAAAGCCTTGCGTTTAATGAAGACGGCTGAAAAGTTCAAGTTGCCCGTGTTCACCTTTGTGGACACTCCTGGCGCATACCCAGGCATTGACGCCGAGGAGCGCAGTCAGTCTGAAGCGATTGGCCGCAATATTTTTGAAATGGCCCAGCTCGAAGTGCCCATCATCACCACCATCATTGGTGAAGGGGGGTCAGGCGGCGCATTGGCCATCAGCGTGGCTGACCAAGTGCTGATGCTGCAGTACTCGGTGTACTCGGTCATTAGTCCTGAAGGTTGCGCCTCGATTTTGTGGAAAACCTCTGACCGTGCCGAAGACGCCGCCGAGCAACTGGGCATTACCGCCCATCGCCTGAAAGCTTTGGGTTTGGTCGACAAAATCGTGAACGAGCCTGTGGGTGGAGCGCACCGTGACCCCAAGCAAATGGCTGCTCAGCTCAAACGCGGCTTGAACGACGCGTGGCGCCAAGTCACCGACATGAAGGTCAAAGAGCTGCTCGACAAGCGTTACGAGCGTCTGCAAAGCTATGGCCGTTTCACCGACACCAAAGCTGACGCCCGCTAATTTCCCCTCGCTGGACGCGCTTCAGCACATAGGCCCATTCGCCGTTGCGCTCAGCGGTGGGGCCGATTCCACCGCTTTGGTCATCGCTTGCGCCGCCCGCTGGCCGGGCCAGGTGCATGCTGTGCATGTGCATCACGGTTTGCAAGCCGCAGCCGATGGCTTTGAGTCTCATTGCGTGGCGCTGTGTGAGCGTCTACAGGTGCCTTTGGTGCTGCAGCGTGTGAACGCTGCCCATGCCACAGGCGAAAGCCCCGAAAACGCGGCGCGCCAAGCCCGTTACCGTGCGTTGGCCGATGCGGTGCAAAGCCACTGGGATGGGCAAGTCAAAGACATTGCGTTGGCCCAACATGCGGACGACCAAGTTGAAACCTTGCTGCTGGCGCTCTCACGCGGCGCGGGTTTGCCAGGTCTTGCGAGCATGCCGGCCTTGGCTGAGCGCCAGGGGGTGACCTACCACAGACCTTGGCTAGATGTGCCGGGCCAAGTCTTGCGTGATGCCTTACAAGCCGCAGGCGAGGCTTGGGTGGACGACCCGACGAACGGCGACATTCGCTTCACCCGCAACCGCATCCGCGCTGAACTGTTGCCCGTGATTGAGCAAGCGTTTCCATCTTTCAGGCAAACCTTTGCG
>Ga0213920_1002040_pt1 | contig 10181 bp, 9 predicted proteins | sample McNCre1117MG_FD_161054 | JGI IMG/M metagenome (GOLD analysis project Ga0213920, IMG submission 161054) | Freshwater microbial communities from McNutts Creek, Athens, Georgia, United States - 11-17 MG | ecosystem: Environmental > Aquatic > Freshwater > Creek | place: USA: Georgia | collected...
TATCCGAGGACTCAGGTAGACCGGTGTTCGACATGTTGGAAGTTTAGCAAGCCATTCTTGAGAACGGCTTAGAAAGACTAAACGTTCTCGCGAAGCTCGCGAATCTTTGCTGCCTTACCGCGTAGGTCGCGTAGGTAGTAAAGCTTGGCGCGACGAACGTCACCGCGGCTTACTAGCTCGATCTTCTCTAGAACTGGGGAGTGAACTGGGAAAGTACGCTCAACGCCAACCTGGAAGGTGACCTTACGAACGGTGAAGGTCTCGCGAACGCCGTGGCCCGAGCGACGGATTACTACGCCCTGGAAAACCTGAACACGGCTGCGGTTACCTTCGATGATGTTTACGTGAACCTTCACGTTGTCTCCAACGCGGAAAGCTGGGATGTCATTGCGCAGGCTGGCTGCGTCTACTACGTCAAGAATGTGCATTTTTGACACTTTCTGTATCAGCGCGCAGGTCTCATACAAGTTTGAGGAAAAAGGTTTTGAACAGTTCGGCTCCCCTGCGGCAGAGCATACGAACGATTAGTTCAACCTGTCTATCTTGCCACAAAGTGGACGCACAGGCAAAGACTCGGCTAGATTTCGGTGTCTGGTGGCAGCAGATCCGGGCGAACGCGGCGGGTGCGCTCTAACTGCTGCTGATAACGCCAAGATGCGATGGCCGCATGATTTCCACTGAGCAACACCTCTGGCACATCTAGTCCACGCCAGCTGGCTGGCTTGGTGTACGAAGGATATTCCAACAAGCCCTCGCCCGAGTGGCTCTCTTCGGCCAGCGATTCGGCGTTGCCGATTACCCCAGGAATAAGGCGCACAATGGCCTCAGTCATGGCAATGGCTGCCACCTCGCCACCGTTAAGAACGTAGTCACCGATGGAGATGAGTCGCACTTTGGCGCGGGAGGATGCGTAGTCAACCACGCGCTGATCGATGCCTTCGTAACGGCCGCAGGCAAAGACGATGCGCTCTTCCTTGGCAAGTTCGTAGGCCAGTTCCTGATTGAAGACCTCACCCGCTGGAGAAGTGAAAATCACGGTGGCTTCAGCCACATCGGTGGAATCAGGATCGATGTCCAGAACGGAGTCAAGGGCGAGACCCCAGGGCTCTGGCTTCATGAGCATGCCAGCGCCACCACCGTAAGGGGTGTCATCAACAGTGTGGTGTTTGTCGGTGGTCCAATCGCGCAGGTTGTGTGCAGCGAACTTGATGAGACCCTTGTCTCTTGCCTTGCCCAGCAGGGAAAGGTCTAGAGCAGCAAAGTAGTCGGGAAAAATGCTGATGGCATCGATGCGCATGGCAAAAGCCTATTCGGCAGAAGTTTCTGGCTGCTCGAGAGGACTCTCGTCGTCTTCGTCGGCTTCGGTGCTTGCAGGCTCCGGGGTAGCCAACTCGGGCAGCACCTCTTCAAACAAGCCAACCGGTGGCGTGACAGTTACGACGCCCGCCTTGATGTCTACGTTTGGCACGATTGAGGCAACAAACGGGAGCATTACCTCGCGCTCGCCAGCCTTGACGATTAGAAGGTCCTGGGCTGGGAAGTGATCTACTCGGACAACCTCGCCAACGGTAACGCCGTCGCGAACAACCTTGAGGCCAACCAGCTGGTGGTCGTACCAAGCGTCTGGCTCAGTTGGGAGGGCGTCTGCATCGGTTTCGAGAAGCAGAATGGCCTTGATGAGAGACTCGGCCGCGGTGCGGTCTGAGATGCCTTCAAGGAAGATTACCGGCGCTTGGTTGTACCAGCGCAGTTCGGAAACCGTGACGGTCTTTCCAAACCAAGGTGATTCTTCAGGAACCTGAAGTTGAAAAACAGCGCCAGGAACAAATCGTTCGTTTGGCTCATCTGTGTAAAGTTCGAGCTTGATTGCGCCCTTGAGACCGTGTGCCTTTAGCAGCCGGCCTACGCGCAACTGGGTTGACCTAGAAATCGGTCTTCACCACGTCTACGCGTACCTTCTTGCCGTCCGCGAGGGCCTTAACCACGGTGCGGAGGGCGTTTGCGGTGCGGCCGTTGCGCCCGATCACGCGGCCCAGATCTTCTGGGTGCACGATAACCTCAAGCAAGTCTCCTCGCGAGGTGTTTCGTTCAGTTACGGTTGCGTCTTCCGGGTGGTCGACAATTCCCTTAACCAGGTGTTCGAGCGCAGCGGCGAGCACTTACTAAGCCTCTTCGGCTGGAGCTTCGGCAGGAGTCTCTTCAGCTGCTGCTGGAGCCTCTACCGCTGCTTCTTCTGCTACTGGAGCCTCAACTACGGCTTCTTCGGTTGCCTCTACAGCAACCTCTTCAGCCTTAGGAGCCTCAACCTTGATCTCGGCCTTTGGCTTTAGAACAACCTTCTTGTTGGCGTCTGCGACGAACTCGGCCTTGACTGCTGGAGCCTGAACCATGTTCTTAGCGTTCTTGTCGCCCTTGCTCTTCTGGAAGTCTCCAGTGAGCTTAAGGATTGCTGCAACCTGCTCGGTTGGCTGAGCGCCAACGCCTAGCCAGTAAACAGCGCGCTCCGAGTTAACTTCGATGATCGAAGGGTTCTGACCTGGTACGTAACGACCGATCTCTTCGATTACACGGCCATCGCGCTTGGTGCGCGAGTCTGCTACAACGATGCGGTAGTGAGGCGCACGGATCTTTCCGAGACGCTTTAGGCGGATTTTTACAGCCACAATTATTCCTTTGGTTTTTATTGGGGCGAACGATCTACCGTGAGCGTGGGGGCACACTCGATAGAGAAGCTCTGGGGGTATCTTTTGGCACCTTGATTAGAGGGTCAAGTGCAGAGATACCTGCCTATTCTGCCAGAAAAATGCTTGAAATGCCAGCCTTACAGGCCAAATGCCGAGCCGTTTCCTGCAGAACCGTCCGTTGGCTTCTGTCCAGCTAGACGAGCAGCTTCCTCGGCGGCACGCTTGGCAGGGTTGCCGCTCTTTGAACTTTTCTTCTTGTCCTTGCCCTTGGATGCGCCACGCGCGCCCATTCCCATGCCCTGCATTCCAGCAGGCATTCCGGGCATACCGGCAGGCATTCCGCCCTTGGTCATGGTCTTCATCATCTTGGCTGCCTGCTCGAAGCGGTTTACCAGGGAGTTGACATCGGTGACGGTCATACCCGAACCGCGGGCGATGCGAAGGCGACGAGACCCATTGAGAATCTTGGTGTCGCGACGTTCCAGCGGAGTCATCGAGCGAATGATGGCCTCGGTGCGGGTGATCTCGCGCTCGTCGAAGTTCTCGAGCTGCTCGCGCATCTGACCGGCGCCAGGCATTAGTGCCAGCATGCTCTTCAGGTTGCCCATCTTGCGTAGCTGCTGCATCTGCTCAAGGAAGTCGTCCAGAGTGAACTGGTTCTTGGACATCTTCTCGGCCATGGCACGAGCTTCGGTCTCATCGAAGGCGCGCTGTGCCTGCTCGATGAGGCTGAGCACGTCACCCATGTCGAGGATTCGGCTGGCCATGCGGTCTGGGTAGAACTGCTCAAAGGCATCCAGACCCTCACCGGTAGAACTGAAGATGATTGGCTTGCCAGTAACCGAAGCCACCGACAGCGCGGCACCACCGCGCGAGTCGCCGTCGAGCTTTGTGAGGACCACACCGGTGATTCCAACGCCGTCTTCGAAGGCCTTGGCCACGTTGACCGCGTCCTGACCCACCATCGAGTCGATTACGAACAGCACCTCATCGGGGTTTACGGCGTCCCGAATATCGCGGGCCTGCTGCATCATCTCTTCATCGATGCCCAGACGGCCGGCGGTGTCAACCAGCACCATGGAATACTGCTTGGAGTTGGCGAAGGCGATAGCGTCCTTTGCAACCTTTACCGGGTTACCCACACCATTGCCTGGCTCAGGAGCGAACACAGGAACACCGGTGCGCTCACCCAGCACCTGAAGCTGGTTTACGGCGTTTGGACGCTGGAGGTCGGCTGCCACCAGAAGCGGAGTCTGACCCTGATCCCTGAGCCACTTGGCAAGCTTTCCGGCCAGGGTGGTCTTACCGGAACCCTGCAGACCGGCCAGCATGATTACCGTTGGTGGGTTCTTGGCAAACTGCAGACGACGCTGCTGACCACCAAGGATGGCAACCAGCTCTTCGTTGACGATCTGCACAACCTGCTGGGCAGGGTTTAGGGCCCTATTTACCTCGTCGCCAAGGGCGCGCTCGCGAATGGCAGCAACGAAGGTCTTGACTACCTCAAGGGCAACGTCGGCTTCGAGGAGCGCACGACGGATTTCGCGAAGGGTGGAATCGATGTCCGCTGGGGTCAGCTTGCCCTTGGTGCGCAGGTTTTTGAACGTCTGCGAGAGGCGATTGGAAAGATCTCCGAACACGGAACTCCTTGGGTCGGGGTACCTTCAAGGATACCAAGACTAACTTTTAGGCCGGCTGGATCAACCGACCAGGAAACTAAAGGCCAACTAGGCCGCGAGCAAACTCATCTGCCTCAAAGAAGGCAAAGTCGTTGATGCCTTCACCGAAGCCAATCAGCTTCACTGGGATTCCCAGTTCGCGCTGAATGCTGTAGACGATGCCACCCTTGGCCGTGCCGTCAACCTTGGTGAGAACAACTCCGGTGACCTGAGCCACCTCAGCGAAAGCCTTGGCCTGGCTGAGTCCGTTTTGTCCATTGGTGGCATCAAGCACAAGCAACACCTCGCTTACCGGCACGGTCTTTTCAACCACGCGGCGAATCTTGCTCAGCTCGTTCATAAGGTCTTGCTTGTTTTGCAGACGACCAGCGGTATCGATGATGACGATGTCTGCCTTGTCGGCAACGGCCTTCTCAACAGCCTGGTAGGCAACTGCGGCCGGGTCTTGGCCCTCAAACTGCGGGCCAACAAGTTTGGCGCCAGCGCGAGCAGCCCAGGTAGCTACCTGATCTACCGCGGCGGCGCGGAAGGTGTCGGCGGCACCGATGACGATGTCCCACTCCCCCTCGGCTAGCCAAGCGCTCAGCTTGCCAATGGTGGTGGTCTTACCCACACCGTTCACGCCAACCATCAGGTAGACGTAAGGCAGCTTGTCTCCGGTTAGATTCAGCTCGCGGTTTGGCAGTTCTAGCTGATGGGTAAGCACCGAAACCAGGATGCGCTTGAGTTCGAGTTCGGTCTTGGCACCGATGGCTGCGGCCATCTTCTTGACCTCGGCAACAATCTGCTCAGAGGCCTCCACACCGAAGTCGGCAACCAGGAGGATGTCCTCTAAATCATCGATGTTGGCTGGGTCGAACTGAATGCCGGTAAATAGGCTGCGAATGCGGCTGGCAAAGCCGCGCTGGCCAACCTCTTTTGGCGCGGCTGCGGTTGCAGGGGCTTCGGCAACAGGCTTAGGCTCTGGCACCACGATTGGTTCAGCCGCAGCCACAACAATCGGTGTGGCAACCGGGGCTGGCGCGACAACGACTGGCTCGGGGGCAACGACCTCGATAGGTTCTGGCTCAACTACTACTTCGACGGGAGCTGGCGCGACCTCAATCGGTGCGACCTCAATCGGTGCGACCTCAATCGGCGCAGGCGCAGCCTCTGCGGGCGCAGCCTCTGCGGGCGCAGCCTCTGCGGGCGCAGCCTTCTTCTTCCTAAACCACTCGAATGCCATTAGGCGCTGGCCTCAATGCGCTGGCCAACCACGGCACTGATGCCGTCCTGGCGCATCGAAACGCCATAGAGGGCATCGGCAATCTCCATGGTGCGCTTCTGGTGGGTAATGATGATCAGCTGCGAGCTGGTGCGCAGGTCCTGGAAGATCTGCAGCAGGCGGCCAAGGTTGGCGTCGTCAAGTGCCGCCTCAACCTCGTCCATCACATAGAACGGCGAAGGGCGCGCCTTGAAGATTGCGATAAGCAGAGCCACCGCAGCCAGCGAACGCTCACCACCCGAAAGCAGGCTCAGGCGTTCGATGCGCTTACCGGCAGGTTTCACGGTTACCTCGAGGCCGGTGGTCAAAAGGTTGTCTGGATCGGTGAGGAAAATGCTTCCGCTGCCGCCAGGGAACAGCACTGGGAATACCTGCTCGAAGGCTGCCCGGGTGTCTTCGAAGGCCTCTGCAAAGATGTTTTGCATTTTCACGTCTAGCTCTTCGATGATCTGGATCAGATCCTTGCGAGTCTGGGTTAGGTCTTCCAATTGCTCGGTGAGGAACTTGTGGCGCTGCTCCAGTGCGGCAAACTCCTCAAGGGCAAGTGGGTTCACTCGGCCGAGGCGCTCCAGCACTCGCTCGGCGTTGGCCAGGCGGGCGCGCTGCTCTTCAAGTACGAATGGCTTGGTCTGACCCTCGTTCTCGGAGTCTTCAACCGGCTGGTCTGGGCCAAATTCGGCAACCAAAACGTCTTGCTGCAAACCAAGTTCGTCGTAGGCCTTGCCAGCGATGTTTGCCAGGTTGAGGCGCTTCTCGTGGTTGGCAAGTTCGATGTCGTGCACGCTCTGGGTGAGAGTGCCCAACTTCATCTGAATCTCGGCGGTCTCACCGCGCAGGCGAACCAGCTCTGCGTTCTGGTTGGCGCGGGCGCTCTCCAGCTCTAGCAGGTTGGCCTTGGCCACCGATGCCGAGGTTGATAGCTTTTCGAGCACAAGCGGAACTGCCTCGATGATGCGATTGGCTGCAACCAGCTTTGCCTGCTGCTGCGCAAGGGCTGCCTTGGCGCGCTGCTGAGCAGCGGTTGCCTCAGATACCTGACGACCAAGCAAAACCACGCGCTCTTTTTCAACGCGCAAACGTTCGCTGGCGGCACCCAGTTCGATGCGAATATCTAGCTCGCGCTGACGCTCCTGCTCGAGGTTAGCAACCAGAGTGTTGCGGTCACCGAGGCTGATTTCCGGACGCTCGCGGGTGGCGAACTCATCGTGGTTGGCAACTGCCGTGGCTAGCTTCGCCTCTGCCTCTGCGATGCCGGCTGCTGCATTGGCAGCAACCTGGGCTAGACGGTCAAGCTCTGCCTGGGCTGCCTCGGCCTGAACTCGCAAACGACCAATGTGCTCGGCGTTGGCGGCAAGCGTGGAATCGTGGTTCTTGAGAGCCGCCAGGGCATCTCGTTCGGTGGTCTGGGCGGCCTCGAAACTGGCTCTAGCCTCAACCAGCTCGCTACGAAGAGTCTCAATGGTCTCGTTGACCTTGGCAAGTTTGCTCTCAGCGGAGTCGCGTTCGGCAACCAACTCAACCTTGCTTGTCTTGCGACCAGATCCACCTCGCAGCACGCTGCCACTGAGCACGTCGCCATCGCGGGTGATAAGGGTTAGCTGTGCAGCTTCCTTCTGCGATGAATAGAGGGCCTTGGCCGCTGCCAAATCGTCTACAACAACCACATCGCCAAGAAGAGCCAGGATGCCGGCAGGTGCCTGAACCACTTCTACCGCGCTTCGCGCACCGGAGACCAGCTGAACCTGCTGTGCCTTACCTACGGCATCCACATCAGCGATGACTAGCTCGACACGGCCACCGTCGGTGTCCTTTAGGTGGGCCAGAGCCTCCAGACCGGCATCACGGTCATCGGCAACCAGCGCGTCTGCCAAGGTTCCAAGAGCGGCAGCGATTGCAACCTCAAAGCCAGCCTCGATCTTCATGTGCGTGGCGATGAGACCGCGAATACCGCGAAGACCGGCGGCTGCCAGAGTGTTGGCGCCGTCCTTCTGCTCGAGAGTTAGATTTAGGGCACTTCGCTTTGCCGACAGCGAGTCACGCTCGCGCTCCTGGGCGTGCAGATCCTCGCGAAGGGCATCGGTCTTGGCCCGGGCGCTTGCCACAGCCTGCTGAGCCGCTTCGTACTGGGTTTCAAACTGGCTGGAGTCGGCTTGGTGGCTGGACTGCAGCGAAGCCTGAAGCGCCTCGTATTCGGCCAGGCTTGCGGCACTGCGCTCCCCTGCCTGCGACAAAGCTTGCTCGTGACGCAAAACCTCATCGCGCAGCGAAGCCAAACGACTTTCGGCCACGGCAGCCTCATTGCTCAGGCGACCCAGTTCGAGGTCAAACTTGGAAATCAGTGCGCTCTGCTCGGCTACTTCACCGTCGAAGGCTTCAAGGGCATCGCGGCACACGTTGCGGGCAGCCTCGGCCTCACCCAGGCTGGAGCGAAGCGCGGCAACCTGAACCTCTAGCTCCAAAACGGTCGCGGCAGCTTCGGCAGCCTGGGCCTCGAAGGCCTCAGGGTCTGGGATGTTGCCCGAAACCGCGCTCTGACTGCTTAGCAGCGAAACTCTTTGGCTTGACATGTTCAGCAGGCCACGAAGTCGTTCGGCAACTGAATCGAATCGATATGCCAGGTTTCGAGCCTGATCCACCTGAGTGGAAACCTGAGCGGCCTCAAGTTCGCCCAGACGCACGGTGTTCTCGGCCAGAACCGACTGCAAAATGTTGCGCTCTGCCTTGCGGTTGTTCTCGGTTGCCGCGGTTTCTTCTACCGCGTCCTGCAACTCACGAATCTCGTAGGCATAAATGCGGCTCTTGGCGTCGCGCACCACCGATGCAATGCCCTGCGCCTGTCGTGCCGTTTCGGCCTGCTGGCTGAGTGGCTTGAGCTGACGACGAACCTCGCCGGCCAAGTCTGAGAGTCGAGTCAGGTTGACCTGCATCGCCTCCAGCTTGCGCTCGGTCTTCTCCTTGCGACGACGGTGCTTGAGGATACCGGCGGCCTCTTCGATGAATCCGCGACGCTCTTCAGGGGTGGCCTTCAAAACGCTGTCTAGCTGCCCCTGACCAACAATCACGTGCATCTCGCGGCCAAGGCCCGAGTCGCTCAGCAATTCCTGCACGTCCAGCAGGCGGCAACCCTCGCCATTGATGGCATACTCACTGCCGCCATTTCGGAACAGGGTGCGGCTAATGGTTACTTCGGTGTAGTCAATAGGAAGCGCGCCATCAGAGTTATCGATGGTCAGTTGCACTTCGGCACGGCCCAGTGGACCCTTGGTGCTGGTACCGGCAAAGATGACGTCTTCCATCTTGCCGCCGCGCAGGGTTTTGGCACCCTGCTCGCCCATTACCCAGGCCAGCGCGTCTACAACGTTGGACTTACCCGAACCGTTTGGACCAACCACACAGGTCACACCCGGCTCGAAGGCAAAGGTGGTTGGGGTGGCAAAGGATTTGAAGCCTTTGAGCGTGAGGCTCTTTAGGTACAAAACTTCACCTCCGATAATCCACCCGATGCGCCGCTTTTGTGCGCAGAAAACTAGCCGAATGACGGCTTTCTAGATAGTAAGACTACCGCAGGCGCTGACACCGCGGGCAGAAGTGACTTCCGCGGTTGGCCCACTCCTCGCGCACGATGTGTGCACCGCATCGGTTGCACTCGGTGCCGGTTCGACCATAGGCGTTGAGTGAGATCTCAAAGTATCCGCTCTCACCGTTTACGTTCTTGTATTGGTCGTCAAAACTGGTGCCGCCAACCTTCACGGCCTGCTGCAAAATGCGGCGAACCTCGGTGAGGAGCTCCTTGGCCTTTGGAGCGCTAATGGTGTTTGCGGGCTGGTCGTAGTGCAGCTTGGTTGCCCACAGGGTTTCGTCGGCGTAGATGTTGCCAATGCCGCTCCAGAGCCCCTGATCTAGCAGGGCGCGCTTGATGCCGGTGTTCTTGGTGCGCAGCTTGGCCAGCACCTTGGTCTCATCGAAGTCTGGGTCAAGCGGATCGCGGGCGATGTGCGCCGCCGTTGCCGGAATGAGGTTCTCCCACCACTGACCGGCACCAATGCCATCGCTGAAGCCGCCGGGACGGCCATCGGCGGTTGGAATCAAGACATCGATGGCGAGCGAACCGAAGATGCGCTGGTCTACGAAGCGGAACTCGGTCTTGGTGCCATCGGCCTCGGTGAAGTGAATTACCACGCGGGTGAGTTTGTCCGGAGCGTGGCCAGGCACGCGAAGCAACATCTGACCGCTCATGCCCAGATGGCCCACCAGAGCGATTGGCTGGTCTTCGGGGTCTCCCGCCATTGGCGCAAGCGGCATCCATATGAACTTGCCGCGGCGAACCACGCCCACAACCTTGCGGCCGGTGAGGGTGGAAATGAAGTTGGCAACTCCGCCCTGATGGCGCTTGAGGCTGCGCTCGTCCAGGATCTCGATGGAATCTACGGTGGCACCGGTGATTGAGCCGGCGAGACCGGTTCGCACGGTCTCTACCTCTGGAAGTTCAGGCATTACTTACCCTCGGCCTTGGCCAACGCATCGATGTTTTGCAGCGCCAGTTCGGCGGCTGCC
>Ga0213920_1002042_pt1 | contig 10176 bp, 5 predicted proteins | sample McNCre1117MG_FD_161054 | JGI IMG/M metagenome (GOLD analysis project Ga0213920, IMG submission 161054) | Freshwater microbial communities from McNutts Creek, Athens, Georgia, United States - 11-17 MG | ecosystem: Environmental > Aquatic > Freshwater > Creek | place: USA: Georgia | collected...
ACTCGATCACGGCCACTTCGTCGAAGTCGCCGATGTCTGGAACTTTGATATCAATCATTGCCATATCAAATCCTTAGAGAAGTACGCGACGGAAGTCGCTGAGGATTTGACCGAGGAACGCGTTGAAGCGTGCCGCTGCTGCGCCGTCGATGACGCGGTGATCCCACGTCAAGCTCAAAGGCAACATCAAACGTGGCACAAATTCTTTGCCGTTCCACACGGGTTCCATGGTGCTCTTACACACACCGAGGATGGCCACTTCGGGCGCGTTGATGATGGGCGTGAAGTACTTGCCACCAATGCCACCAAGGCTAGAGATGGTGAAAGTGGCGCCTGTCATTTCTGCGGGGCCGAGTTTGCCGTCGCGGGCTTTCTTGGCCAGCTCGCCCATTTCTTGGCTGATTTGCAACACGCCTTTTTTGTCGCAATCGCGGATGACCGGAACCATCAAGCCATTGGGCGTGTCAGCGGCAAAGCCGATGTGCCAGTAGTTTTTGTAGACCAGTGCATCGCCGTCGAGCGAGCTGTTGAACTCTGGGTATTTCTTGAGCGCAGCCACGCAAGCCTTGATCAGGAACGCTAGCATCGTGACTTTGACGCCCGACTTCTCGTTCTCTTTGTTGGTCGACACGCGGAAGGCTTCGAGGTCGGTGATGTCAGCATCGTCATGGTTGGTGACGGCTGGAATCATGATGGCGTTGCGCAACAGGTTGGCACCGCTGATCTTCTTGATACGGCCCATCTCTTTGCGTTCGACAGGACCGAACTTGGCGAAGTCGACCTTTGGCCATGGGATGAGACCCAAAGCTGCACCATCGCCACCGGAAGCGGCAGGTGCTTTGGCAGCTTGTGCTTTGGTTTGGGCAGCGCCCGACATGACGGCTTTGGTGAAAGCTTGCACGTCGTCTTGGGTGATGCGGCCTTTGGGGCCATTGCCTTTGACTTCGTCCAAAGGCACACCGAGTTCGCGGGCGAACTTGCGCACCGAAGGCGATGCGTGGGGCAGCCCCAAGGTCGACGCGCCAGGCGCGTGCGCAGGTGCAACCACGGCTGCTGCTGCGGCAGCAACCGCCGTAGGTGCAGCCACAGCAGCAGGTGCCGAAGCCACAGCGGCAACCGCAGCGGCGGCAGGTGCAGCCACGGCCGCAGCGCCAGCAGACACCGCGCCTTCCAAAATGGCCAACAAATCGCCAATGTTGACGGTGTCGCCCACTTTGACTTTGAGATCTTTGAGCACGCCAGCATGTGACGATGGAATTTCCATCGACGCTTTGTCGGACTCCACCGTGATCAACGATTGCTCGACCTTGATGGTGTCGCCAGGCTTGACCATCACCTCAATGACGGCCACGTCTTTGAAATCGCCAATGTCAGGCACGCGAATTTCAATGGGGCCAGATGCGGCGGCAGCTGGGGCCGCGGCCACAGGTGCAGGTGCAGCGGCCACAGGTGCGGCAACGGCAGGGGCAGATGCACTGGCAGCCGCAGGGGCTGCGGCGCCCGCGGCTTCCACCACCAACACCACAGAGCCTTCTTTGACCTTGTCACCCAAGTTCACGCGCAGTTCTTTGACCACACCGGCTGTGCTCGATGGAATTTCCATCGAGGCTTTGTCTGACTCGACGGTGATCAGGGACTGGTCCGCTTTCACGGTGTCGCCCACTTTGACCATCAACTCAATGACGGTCACTTCATCGAAATCCCCGATGTCCGGGACTTTTACTTCTAGCAATGCCATGTTGTGTCTCCCAGATTAAGCGTACAGCGGGTTGATCTTGTCGACTTTGATGCCGTACTTTTTGATGGCTTCAGCCACTTGTGCCACGGGCACGGTGCCTTCTTCGCTGAGGGCTTTGAGTGCCGCAATCACGATGTAGTGGCGGTTGATTTCAAAGTGCTCACGCAGCTTGCTGCGGAAGTCTGAGCGACCGAAACCGTCGGTGCCCAACACTTTGTAAGTACGGCCTTTGGGGATGAACGGACGAATCTGTTCGGCATAGGCCTTCATGTAGTCGGTCGAGGCGACCACAGGGCCAACGTAAGGGTCCAACTGGGCAGACACGAACGGCACTTTGGGTGCGTCGGTGGGGTGCAACAGGTTGTAACGCTCAGCGTCTTGGCCGTCGCGGGTCAGCTCGTTAAAGCTTGGGCAGCTCCACACGTTGGCAGCGATGCCCCAGTCTTTGGCGAGCAAGTCGCGTGCGGCGATGGACTCGCGCAAGATGGTGCCCGAGCCCAACAAGTTCACGCGAGGTGACTTCTTGTCGCCCTCACCTTGTTGCAGCAAGTACATGCCTTTGATGATTTGCTCTTCGGTGCCGGCTTTGAGGCCAGGCATGGCGTAGTTTTCGTTCAACAAAGTCAGGTAGTAGAAGACGTTGTCTTGCTTCTCGACCATGCGCTTCAGACCGTGATGCAAGATGACGCCGACTTCGTGTGCGAAGGTGGGGTCATAAGACACGCAGTTCGGGATGGTGTTGGCCATGATGTGGCTGTGACCGTCTTCGTGCTGCAAGCCTTCGCCGTTCAAAGTGGTACGACCCGAAGTGCCGCCCAACAAGAAGCCGCGTGCTTGCATGTCGCCCGCAGCCCAAGCCAAGTCGCCAATGCGCTGGAAGCCGAACATCGAGTAGTACACGTAGAACGGCACCATGATGCGGTTGCTGGTGGAGTAGCTGGTGGCAGCCGCAATCCAGCTCGACATGCCGCCGGCTTCGTTGATGCCTTCTTGCAAGATTTGACCGGCTTTGTCTTCGCGGTAGTACATCACTTGGTCTTTGTCGACCGGTGTGTAGTTTTGACCTGCGGGGTTGTAAATACCGATTTGACGGAACAAACCTTCCATGCCAAAGGTACGGGCCTCGTCCACCAAAATTGGCACCACGCGTGGGCCCAAGGCTTGGTCGCGCAAGAGTTGCGTGAGGAAGCGCACGTAGGCTTGGGTGGTCGAGATTTCACGGCCTTCGGCTGTGGGCTCCATCACCGATTTGAAGATGTCCAACGCGGGCACGGTGAAGTGCTCTTCCGCTTTCGTGCGACGGTGTGGCAAGTAGCCGCCCAAGGCCTTGCGGCGCTCGTGCAGGTATTGCATTTCTGGGGTGTCGTCCGCAGGCTTGTAGAACGGCACGTTGGCCAATTCGCTGTCAGGCACGGGGATGTTGAAGCGGTCACGCATGTACTTGATGTCTTCATCCGTGAGCTTCTTGGTTTGGTGAACGTTGTTCTTGCCTTCACCGGCCTTGCCCATGCCAAAACCTTTGACGGTTTTGATCAACAACACCGTGGGTTGGTCTTTGTGCTTCACCGCAGCGTCGTAAGCGGCGTAGACCTTTTGTGGGTCGTGACCGCCGCGCTTCAAGTTCCAAATTTCGTCGTCGCTCATGTGCGAGACCATTTCGAGCGTGCGTGGATCGCGACCGAAGAAATGCTTGCGCACGTAGGCGCCGTCGTTGGCTTTGAACGCTTGGAAGTCGCCGTCCAAGGTTTCCATCATGATCTTGCGCAAGGCGCCATCTTTGTCGCGGGCCAAGAGCTTGTCCCACTCGCTGCCCCACAAGAGCTTGATGACGTTCCAGCCTGAGCCACGGAATTCGCCCTCTAACTCTTGCACGATCTTGCCGTTGCCGCGCACGGGGCCGTCCAAGCGTTGCAAGTTACAGTTGACCACGAAGATCAAGTTGTCGAGTTTTTCGCGAGCAGCCAAACCAATCGCGCCCAAGGATTCGACTTCGTCCATCTCGCCGTCGCCGCAGAACACCCAGACCTTGCGGTTTTCGGTGTTGGCAATGCCACGGGCGTGCAAATACTTCAAGAAGCGCGCTTGGTAGATGGCCATCAAGGGGCCCAAGCCCATTGACACTGTTGGGAACTGCCAGAACTCAGGCATGAGTTTGGGGTGTGGGTAGCTGGACAGGCCTTTGCCGTCCACTTCTTGACGGAAGTTGAGCAATTGCTCTTCGGTCAAGCGGCCTTCCAAGTAGGCGCGGGCATACACGCCGGGCGACACGTGGCCTTGGATGTACAAGCAATCGCCACCGTGGTTTTCGCTTTCGGCATGCCAAAAGTGGTTAAAACCGGCGCCAAACATGTGGGCCAATGAAGCGAACGAACCGATGTGACCGCCGAGGTCGCCACCGTCTTCTGGGTTGTGGCGGTTGGCTTTGACCACCATCGCCATCGCGTTCCAGCGCATGTAGGCGCGCAGGCGCTCTTCAATTTCAATGTTGCCAGGGCAATGGGCTTCTTGATCGGGTTCGATCGTGTTCACGTAGCCAGTGTTGGCAGAAAACGGCATGTCGATGCTGCTCTCGCGGGCGTGTTCGAGCAGTTGCTCCAACAAAAAGTGGGCGCGCTCAGGGCCCTCGGCATTGATGACGGCCGACAAAGCGTCCATCCATTCACGGGTTTCTTGAGTGTCTGCATCGTTTGTGACGAATGTGCGCAGATCTGTCGGTTGTGCTGACATGCTTGTCTCCTATATGTGGCACGTGTATTGGCTTTTGACTCCAAGCGGAAGTTTCTCACATTTTTTGCAAATTTCAAATAGCGCCGCTCCATTTCTTATTATGAAATTCATTTAGGGTTTTTACCAAATTGGCAAAAAAGCCGCCTCTAAACTAGACGCCATGCGAAAGCCACAACCCTTCACATTTGTCAAACCCTTGGTCATCCGCTGGAACACTTGGTGGCGCCAACAAACACCGAGCCGCCAAGACCGTTACGCCTTCATGGCGCCGCTGGCAGCGGTGGTGTTGTTTTTGGCCGCCATCACGACTGCGTTTTGGTATTTGAAATTTGAAGAAATCGACCGCGAGCAAGAAACTGTACGCCGTGACGTGGAATATGCACAACAGCGTTTGCGCTTACGTTTGCTCGACAAGCAAGAGCAGCTTTTGCGCATGGCCCGCGAGGTGGCCAACCGCGAAACCAGCGTGGCAGAGTTCCCCACAGAAGCGCAAGCGCTGTTGACCCAAAGTCCTGAAATCACGGGTCTCTCGTGGCTAGACGGACGAAGCCGCGTACGCGCCACCTACGCCAGCGTGGGGGCAGCGGTGGTGCATTGGCAAGGCGAAAACCTCAACCACAGCGCCACCAAAGCCACCTTAGAGCTGAGCCGTGACTTGCTGCAACCGGTGTACTCGCAGCCCATCACTTACAGACATGCCAATGCCGAAACGATGACCCAACTTGAACTCCAAGTGCCCATCGTCAACCACGGCAAATTTGAAGGCGTGATCTTGGCCGAATACAGCCTAGACGGCTTGCTGCGTTTTGCGGTGCCCACCGAAATCAGCAACAAATACGCGGTGTCTTTGCGCGATGCCGACAACAACGTGCTGGCGGGTCAGGCCAACAAGTCCCGCCCCCGCGTGACCGAGGTATTGCCGTGGTTGCTCAAAACCAACGACTACGAAGTGCCCATCACGCCCGTCGGCTACGCCTTGTCTTTGCACGCGCAGGCTTACCGCACCTCCCAAGGTCTGATTGGCAACGGGGTGTTTTGGCTGGTCGCCGTGCTCAGCGCCATGACGGCGTGGATGCTGATTGGCACGTGGCGCCACACCCGCCGACGCGTGCAAGCCCAACAAGCCCTCGTCGCCGAAACCAACTTCCGCCGCGCGATGGAGAACTCCATCCTGACCGGTATGCGAGCCATGGACATGAAAGGCCGCATCACCTATGTGAACACGGCGTTTTGCCAAATGACGGGATGGCGTGAAGACGAGCTGGTGGGCTGCGAAGCGCCCTTCCCCTATTGGCCCGATGACGACATTGCAGGCCTTCAACTCAAGCTCAACCAAGAGTTGCAAGGCGACACCACCTCCAGCGGCTTTCAGGTGCGCGTCAAGCGCAAAGACGGCTTGGTGTTTGACGCCCGCCTCTACGTGTCACCCTTGGTGGATGCCCGTGGCCAACAAACCGGCTGGATGACCTCGATGACCGACATCACCGAGCCCAACCGCATTCGAGAACAGCTTTCCGCCGCACACGACCGCTTCACCACCGTGTTGGAAGGCTTGGACGCTTCGGTGTCTGTGGCGCCCTTGGGCAGCAAAGAACTGCTGTTTGCCAACAAGCTCTACCGCCAATGGTTTGCGCCCAACACCGTGGGGCACTTGAATTTGGTGGCAGAGGCTGGCTTGCTGCGCCAAATGCAAATGGACACATCGTCAGAAGCCTCCAACGACGATGCCTTGGATGAAGACGATGGCATGGCCGGCTTCCCCACCGACGGGCTGACCGAAGTGCGCAGTGAAAACGCTGAAATCTTTGTGCCCGAATTGGGCAAATGGCTGGAGGTGCGCTCGCGCTATCTGAACTGGGTGGACGGTCGCTTGGCGCAAATGGTGATTGCCACCGACATCACCCCACGCCGTAACGCCGAAGAACAGTCGCAAGTGCAGGCCGAGCGGGCACAAGCCGCCAGCCGTCTGATCACCATGGGTGAAATGGCCTCCAGCGTGGCGCATGAGTTGAACCAGCCGCTGACCGCCATCAACAACTATTGCAGCGGCATGGTTTCGCGCATCAAGGCCAACAACCTGAGCGAAGAAGAGTTGCTCAAAGCCTTAGAGAAAACCGCCCATCAAGCGCAACGGGCAGGCCAAATCATTCAACGCATCCGCAGTTTTGTGAAGCGCAGCGAGCCCAACCGAGCCCCCTCAGACATCGCGACCATGGTGGGTGAAGCCGTCGAATTGGCAGGCATTGAGATGCGCAGGCGACAAGTGCGACTGACCCAAGTGATGGCCGACCGCATGCCGCCCGTCAATGTGGACCCGATTTTGATCGAGCAAGTACTTGTCAACTTGATGAAGAACGCCGCTGAATCCATCGACTTTGCAGAGCGCCCGATGCAACAACGCGCCGTCGAGCTGAAGGTGTTGCCACGCCGCGAAGAAGGTCAACCCGTGATTGAATTCACAGTCACAGACACAGGGCGCGGTGTCGCGCCTGAAGTGATCGAGCGGGTGTTTGAAGCGTTCTACTCCACCAAGCCTGAAGGCATGGGGATTGGCTTGAATTTGTGCCGCAGCATCGTCGAATCGCACCAAGGCAGACTCAAAGCTGAGAACCTTTACAATGACAAAGAGATAACGGGCTGCCGCTTTTCCTTTTGGATACCCGCCCGATAAGGTTGGAGTTTTTTTTGATGAGTTTGATTCCCAAAAAAGGTACGGTCTATGTTGTCGACGACGACGAGGCTGTACGCGATTCCTTGCAGTGGTTGCTTGAAGGTAAAGATTACCGCGTGCGCTGCTTTGACTCCGCCGAAAGCTTCCTCAGCCGTTACGACGCCCGTGAAGTCGCCTGCTTGATCGTGGACATCCGCATGGGTGGCATGACGGGCTTGGCACTGCAAGACAAGCTGGTCGAACGCAAATCCCCCCTGCCCATCGTGTTCATCACCGGTCACGGCGACGTGCCCATGGCCGTGGACACCATGAAAAAAGGCGCGATGGACTTCATCCAAAAGCCTTTTGACGAAGCTGCTCTGGTGAGTTTGGTCGAGCGCATGCTGACCCAAGCCAACGAGTCGTTTGCCGAATCGCAACAAGCAGCCAGCCGCGACGCTTTGATGGCCAAGCTCACAGGCCGCGAAGCACAAGTGCTGGAACGCATCGTGGCGGGTCGCTTGAATAAGCAAATCGCCGACGATTTGGGCATCAGCATCAAAACCGTGGAAGCGCACCGCGCCAACATCATGGAAAAGCTCAACGCCAACACCGTGGCCGACCTGCTCAAAACGGCCCTCGGACAAAACGCCCCCAAGGCGTAAACCGCACACAGTTCGCGCTGAGCACCTCACCGCGACAAGCGCCAAAGCCAACGCCCGTTCATCACGGGCGTTTTCAATTTCAAGCCCCATTTGTATACACCATGACTGCACAACTCATCGACGGCAACGCCCTCTCCAAACAACTCCGCGCCCAAGTCGCTGCCGACACGGCGGCCCTCAAAGCCAAAGGCCTGACCCCAGGTTTGGCCGTGGTGTTGGTGGGCGAAAACCCAGCCAGCCAGGTGTATGTGCGCAACAAAGTGAAAGCGTGCGAAGACGCAGGCTTGCATTCGGTGCTCGAAAAGTACGACGCCAACATGACCGAAGCTGACTTGCTGGCCCGCGTGGAAGCCCTCAACAACGACCCCGCCATTCACGGCATCTTGGTGCAACTGCCCTTGCCTGCGCACATCGATGCACAAAAGGTGATCGAAGCCATCAGCCCCGCCAAAGACGTGGACGGTTTCCACATTGCCAGCGCGGGTGCGCTCATGACCGGCATGCCCGGTTTCTGGCCTTGCACGCCCTACGGTTGCATGAAGATGCTGGAGAGCATTGGCTACGACCTCAAAGGCAAACACGCGGTGGTCATTGGCCGCAGCAACATCGTGGGCAAACCCATGGCCTTGATGCTTTTGCAAAAAGATGCCACCGTGACGGTGGCGCATTCGCGCACCCAAAACCTCAAAGCCCTCACCCTGCAGGCCGACGTGATCGTGGCTGCAGTCGGCAAGCGCAATGTACTGACGGCAGACATGGTCAAACCCGGCGCCGTGGTGTTGGACGTGGGCATGAACCGCAACGATGAAGGCAAGCTCTGCGGCGATGTGGACTTTGATGGCGTGAAAGAAGTTGCCGGCTACATCACCCCCGTGCCCGGCGGCGTGGGCCCGATGACCATCACCATGTTGTTGGTCAACACCTTGGAATCGGCGCAACGTGCCTTATCTGAGAAGCAACCCGCTTAACGAGTCAACACGATGACATCCAACACCACACACGCCAACCCCCTTCTCGACTTCAGCGATCACCCGCTGTTCGATGTCATCCAACCCACACACATCGCGCCAGCGCTTGACCAACTCTTGCCCGCTGCCGATGCGGCCTTAGAGCAAGTCACCGCCGCCGACTTCCCTGCCGAGTGGCGTGCGATTGCCGCGGTGCTGGACGTGGCCACCGAAAAGCTCAGCCGTGCTTGGGGCGCAATCAGCCATTTGCATTCGGTGGCCGACACCCCAGAACTTCGCGCCGCCTACACCGAGGCACTGCCGCGCGTGACCGAGTTCTACACGCGCTTAGGCGCCGACGAGCGCTTGTATGCCAAGTACAAAGCCATTCCGTTGGCCAGCTTGAACGCCGAGCAGCGCCAAGCCCATGACAACGCCATGCGCAACTTCGTGCTCTCTGGCGCCGAACTGGTCGGCGCCGCCAAAGAACGCTTTGCGGCCATTCAAGAGCGCATGGCCGACGTGAGCCAAAAATTCAGCGAAAACGTGCTGGACGCCACCGACCAGTGGTCGGCCATCGTCACGGCTGACGAATTGGCCGGCGTGCCTGAAGACGTGCTGCACGCCACACGCGCTGCCGCCGAAAAAGACGGCGTGGCAGGCCACAAGCTCAACCTCAAAATGCCGTGCTACCTGCCCATCATGCAGTTCGCCCACAGCTCGGCCTTGCGAGAAAAACTCTACCGCGCCTACGCCACACGCGCCTCCGACCAATCAGAAGCGGTGCAAGCGGGCAAAACTGAGCAAGACAACACGCCTTGGGTGAAAGAAATCTTGGCGCTGCGTCAAGAAGAAGCGCAGTTGTTGGGCTACGCCAACTACGCCGAGGTCTCGCTCGCCACCAAGATGGCCCAGTCGCCGGCCGAGGTGATGGCCTTTTTGCGTGACTTGGGCCAGCGCGCCCGCCCCTACGCTGAAAAAGACGTGGCCGAAATGCGCGCCTTCGCGGCCGAACACTTGAACGTGCAAGACCCACAGCCGTGGGATTGGCCGTACATCGGGGAGAAGCTCAAAGAAGCGCGCTACGCCTTCAGCGAACAAGAAGTCAAACCCTACTTCACGGCGCCCAAAGTCTTGGCTGGTTTGTTCAAGATTGTGGAAACCTTGTTTGAGGTGAGCATTCGCCGCGATCAAGCGCCCGTGTGGCATCCCGCCGTGGAGTTCTACCGGATTGAGCGCCACACCGAAGAAACCCGTGCACGCGGCCTGCCACCGGTGCTGGTCGGCCAGTTCTACCTCGACCCCGGTGCGCGCTCGGGCAAACGCGGCGGCGCTTGGATGGACGATGTACGCGCCCGCTGGCTGCGCCCCGACACAGGTGCATTGCAAACCCCCGTGGCGCACCTTGTGTGCAACTTCGCGGAAAGCGTGGGCAACAATCCACCGCTG
>Ga0213920_1002044_pt1 | contig 10169 bp, 7 predicted proteins | sample McNCre1117MG_FD_161054 | JGI IMG/M metagenome (GOLD analysis project Ga0213920, IMG submission 161054) | Freshwater microbial communities from McNutts Creek, Athens, Georgia, United States - 11-17 MG | ecosystem: Environmental > Aquatic > Freshwater > Creek | place: USA: Georgia | collected...
CATGCTGCTCGATCAAAATTCCGATGAAACGCTCCATGCTGCCCACGATGGCGCGGTGCAAGATGACGGGGCGTTGGCGTGAGCCGTCTTCGGCGGTGTATTCGGCGTCCAGGCGCTCAGACAGGTTGAAGTCGACCTGAATCGTGCCGCACTGCCACTCACGGCCAATCGCGTCTTTGAGGGTGTACTCAATCTTAGGACCATAGAAAGCGCCATCGCCTTCCGAGATGACATATTCGCAACCCGCAGCAGTCAAGCTGTCCATCAAAGCTTTTTCAGCTTTGTCCCACAGGTCATCTGAGCCAATGCGGGCCTCAGGGCGTGTGGACACTTTGTACAAGATGTTGGTGAAGCCGAAGTCTTCGTAGACCTTCTTGAGCACCTTGGTGAAGGTATCGCACTCGGGCAAGATTTGGTCTTCGGTACAGAAAATATGGCCGTCGTCCTGGGTAAAGCCGCGCACACGCATGATGCCGTGCAAACCGCCGGATGGCTCGTTGCGGTGGCATTGGCCAAACTCACCATAGCGCAGTGGCAGGTCGCGGTAGCTCTTGATGCCTTGCTTGAAGATCAAGATGTGGCCGGGGCAGTTCATTGGCTTCAAAGCGTAATCACGCTTTTCAGACTCGGTGGTGAACATGTTGTCGCGGTACTTGTCCCAGTGACCAGTTTTTTCCCACAACGACTTGTCAATGATTTGCGGACCTTTGACTTCGAGGTAACCGTTGTCGCGGTAGACCTGACGCATGTACTGCTCGATGGTCTGCCACACACTCCAACCCTTGGGGTGCCAAAACACCAAACCAGGTGCATGCTCGTCGATGTGGAACAGGTCCAGCTCACGGCCCAGCTTACGGTGGTCGCGCTTCTCAGCCTCTTCTAGGCGCTTGAGATAGAGCTGCAGGTCGTCTTTGCTGGCCCAAGCTGTGCCGTAAATGCGTTGCAGCATTTCGTTTTTGCTGTCGCCGCGCCAGTAGGCACCAGCCACTTTCATGAGCTTGAAATGCTTGAGCTTGCCGGTGCTGGGCACGTGTGGGCCACGGCACAAGTCTTCAAAATTACCTTCGCGGTACAAGCTCACATCTTCATTGCTAGGAATACTGGCAATGATTTCGGCTTTGTAGTGTTCGCCCAAGCCCTTGAAATAAGCCACAGCTTCGTCGCGCGGCAACACACGACGCACCACGGCCTCGTCCTTGTTGGCCAACTCGGTCATGCGCTTTTCAATAGCGGCCAAGTCTTCAGGCGTGAAGCCACGCGTGAACGAAAAGTCGTAAAAGAAACCGTCGTCAATCACGGGGCCAATGGTCACTTGCGCCTCGGGGAACAACTCTTTCACCGCATAGGCCAACAAGTGGGCAGTGGAGTGACGAATCACCTCTAAGCCTTCGGCATCTTTGGCTGTGATGATGGCCAAGCTCGCGTTACTGCTCATCGTGAAGCTGGTGTCCACCACCTTGCCATCGACCTTACCAGCCAAAGCGGCCTTGGCCAAGCCAGCGCCAATCGACGCAGCCACTTCGGCCACGGTCACGGGGCCTGGAAATTCACGTTGCGAACCGTCGGGAAGAGTAATCTGAACCATGTGTATGTTATTTAAATCGCGGTAAAACGCTGATTTTACGCCCCTCACGATGCATCAATCAGTGGATGGGTATCATCTAAAACGACCATGAACAAATACACTGCCCTCACCTGCCTCGGCGCCGCACTCTTGTGCGGCTGTGCCAATAGCTTTCTCAAACCAGCCGAGGGGTCTGAACGTGTATTGCTGATGAAGACCAATCAAGTGGCGCGCTGTCAGTCACTGGGCAAAGTCAACGTCAACGTCGTCACCAAAGTGGGCATCTACAACCGCGACGCAGATGCCGTAGATGCAAACTTGCTGCAGCTTGGGCAAAACAATGCCGTGGAATTAGGTGGCGACACACTGGTGAAAGATGTCACACCTGAGTTTGGCAAACAGATATTTGCGGTCTACAAATGCAAGCGTTGACCGTCTGAATAAAAAAACCACCCAACGCTAGCGCATTGAATGGTTTCAAACCCTATTCAAACTAAGAGAAAACCCTCTCAGGCCATCTCTCAATTGACGTGTTTAGTGGAACTGTTCTTCTTCAGTAGAACCTGTCAAAGCCTTCACAGAAGACGAACCACCTTGAATCACAGTGGTCACATCATCGAAGTAGCCTGCGCCCACTTCTTGTTGGTGTGACACGAAGGTGTAACCCTTGTCGCGTGCTGCGAATTCAGGCTCTTGCACCATGTTGACGTAGTGCTTCATGCCTTCGCCGTTGGCGTATGCATTGGCGAACTGGAACGTGTTGTACCAGTTGATGTGGATACCAGCCAAGGTGATGAACTGGTACTTGTAGCCCAATGCTGACAAGTCTTCTTGGAACGAAGCGATTTGCTTGTCGTTGAGGTTCTTCTTCCAGTTGAAAGAAGGTGAGCAGTTGTAAGACAACAGCTTGCCTGGGCATGCTGCGTGCACAGCTTGTGCGAATTCGCGAGCGAAGCCGATGTCCGGCACGCCTGTTTCGCACCACACCAAGTCAGCGTATGGAGCGTATGCCACGCCGCGGCTGATGGCTTGCTCCAAGCCGTTCTTGACGCGGTAGAAACCTTCTTGTGTGCGCTCGCCTGTCAAGAAAGGCTTGTCGTTGGCATCGTGGTCAGAAGTGATCAAGTTAGCTGCTTCAGCATCGGTACGGGCCAACACGATGGTGGATGTACCCATGACGTCAGCAGCGAAACGTGCAGAGATCAATTTTTCGCAAGCTTCTTGTGTTGGCACCAACACTTTACCACCCATGTGACCGCACTTTTTCACAGCAGCCAATTGATCTTCAAAGTGAACGCCAGCAGCGCCAGCGGAGATCATGTTCTTCATCAACTCGAAAGCGTTCAACACGCCGCCGAAACCGGCTTCAGCGTCAGCCACGATGGGCAAGAAGTAGTCGATGAACTCTTTGTCACCGGGGTTGACGCCACGGCCCCATTGAATTTCGTCAGCACGTTTGAACGTGTTGTTGATGCGGCGAACCATGGTGGGCACAGAGTCGTACGCGTAGAGCGATTGGTCTGGGTACATGGTTTCAGATGTGTTGCCGTCAGCAGCAACTTGCCAGCCTGACAAGTACACAGCTTCCAAACCAGCTTTGGCTTGTTGCATGGCTTGACCTGCAGAGATCGCGCCGAATGCGTTGACGTAGCCTTTCTTGGCGCCGCCGTTGACTTTTTCCCAGAGCTTTTCTGCACCGCGCTTAGCGAGTGTGTGCTCGATAGGCATGCTGCCGCGCAAACGCACAACGTCAGCAGCAGAGTAACCACGCTTCACGTCTTTCCAGCGGGGGTTGGTGGCCCAGTCTTTTTCGAGGGCGGCGATTTGTTGTTCGCGGCTGAGTTGTTCATTCAGTGATTGAGGCATGGTTCACTCCAGAAAGTTAAAAGATTGTCGATGGGTCTACTATAAGTCTTCTATAAGACTCAAACAATGTCTTGTGTCTTATAGAAGAATATATTTTTATTGTTCAAAAACAATGACTTAAAAATTAAATTTTGAAATATGAAATTCATTTTCTCATATCAAGAAAAAATATTGCGGTGCAGCATCTTAATTTTTCACATCCTGAAAACACTTTTCAGAAATGTCTCTGTTTTGAAAAAAGAGAGATCACAAAATTCAAACTCAAGATCAATTCAACGCAAAGTAAAAACGCATTTGAAAAAAACAACATTTAGCAATGAAAAAAAATCGTTTTCCACTTGGAAAGATGATTGTTCTCAATTAGCATCCGCAATGCTCTAGAGCGATATCTCTAAGGGCTTGCAAACAAAAACTTCTAGAAGGAAATCAACCATGGCAACTGCAAAGAAAGCTCCGGCTAAAAAAGTGGCAGCAAAAAAAGCTGCTCCCGCAAAAAAAGTAGCAGCGAAAAAAGCTGCGCCTGCTAAGAAAGTAGCCGCTAAAAAGCCAGCTGCTAAAAAAGCTGCCCCAGCAAAGAAAGCAGCTCCTGCTAAAAAACCAGCAGCGAAAAAAGTAGCCGCTAAAAAAGCGCCTGCCAAAAAAGCCGCTCCAGCTAAAAAGCCAGCAGCTAAGAAAGTTGTTGCGAAAAAAGCCCCAGCTAAAAAAGTAGCGGCCAAGAAAGCGCCTGCAAAGAAAAAAGCCCCCGCTAAAAAGCGTACGCCTAACGCTGCATTCATGAAAGCCCTCACACCCAGCGCCGCTTTGGCTGCTGTGATCGGCAACGCTGCAGTGCCACGCACTGAAGTCGTGAGCAAGATGTGGACATACATCAAAAAGCATGGCCTGCAAGACAAAATCAACAAGCGCAACATCAACGCTGACGACAAGCTCAAGCAAGTGTTTGGCAAAGCCCAAGTCACCATGTTTGAATTGGCTGGCTTGATCGGCAAACACCTGAAGTAATTCAGTGACTGCCAAACAAAAAGGGACCTCACGGTCCCTTTTTTTATTGCACATCTACTTGCCTCATGCGTGAACTGTTCTGCGCCCCACACCAAGCGCCACAAAGACGCTGAGCAGCAACACCAGTGCAGCCCCTAGCAAAGTGGCACCGTACCAGCCATGGTCCATGAACACACCAAAGATCAGTGGTGAAATGGCAAAGCCTGTGTCCAACCCCGAATACACCATGCCATACACGCGCCCTGTGGCGCCCTTAGGCGTGGCTTTCTTGATCATCATGTCGCGCGATGGTCCACCGACACCAATAGCTAAGCCCGTGGCAGCCAAGATGACCATGGTGAACTCGGCACTCAACCAACCACTGCCACACAAGGCCATGCAGATGGCGCCAGCCGTCATACAGCTCGCGACGACTTTGTCGCTGTGACGCGGCCAACGCGCAGCCACAAAGCCCCCAACAAACATGCCTGCCGCTGCACAGAGCATGTAGGCCGTTAGTGTGAAGGTGGCGGCCTCAAATGTGACGTGGTGCAGCGCTTGCAAGATAGAGACCGCAAAACTTTGCACCACCGCCAAGGTCATGGTGGAGAGCAAGAAAAATCCAAAGCACCACCACACCACTGGGATTTTCAAAAATGCCATGGTGCTGTCCGCTTCAGCGGCTTGCTTATGACTCACCACTTCGGCGTGCAACACATCGCGTTGCCACATGAGCAAGGCAAAGATGCCCACAAACAACAATGCCGCGCCCATATAGGCCACACGCCAATCAAAAGCAGTGCTCAAGCCCACCATGAACACAGGCGCCAATGCCCAGCCAAGGTTGCCTGTGAGACCGTGTGCGCTGAACGCATAACCCAAGCGAGGGGCTGACACTTTTTGGTTCAGGATGGTGAAGTCCACGGGGTGAAACGAACAGTTGCCAAGCCCTAGCAACGCCGCGCCCAACATCAAACCCACGTAGCTATTGGCTATCGACACCACCACGCACCCAGCAGCCAATAACAGCAAGGCCGCAAACAACACAGGACGCGCACCCAAGCGGTCCACCACAAAACCCGCCGAGGCTTGACCTAGACCCGAGACGACAAAAAACACCGTCATCAAAAAGCCAAGCTCTGAATAGCTCAAACCGAACGTGCTGATGAACACAGGGAACATGAGCGGCAGCAACAAGTGTGAGAAGTGAGAACTGGCATGTGCAATGCCTACCAAGCCAATGACAGAAGCGTCATCACGCCAAGAGTTAGCGGCAGGGTTCAAAGTGGTCATAAAAAAGCGCTGCAGAAAGAATGCAAGCATCCTAACTGCAGCGCTCATTTAGCGCGGTCGACTGGGGGACAAGCCCCCTCACCGCTCTAGGGTCAAGCTTCGGCTTTGGTAAACGCAAATTCGCCCGGTGCACGCACAGGGTCGACGTTGACCGCAATCGTGTCTTTGGGCAAGAACTTGCCCTCTAACAACAACTTCGACAACGGGTTTTCAATGCGTTGCTGAATGGCGCGCTTCAAAGGACGCGCACCAAACACGGGGTCAAAGCCCACCTTTGCCAACTCAGCCAAAGCAGCTGGCGACACATCCAAGGTCAAGTCCATCTTGGTCAAACGGTTTGCCAAAATTTTGAGCTGAATGCCCGCAATGCTGGCGATGTGCTCGGCATCTAAAGCGTGGAACACCACGGTCTCGTCAATGCGGTTCAAGAACTCTGGGCGGAAATGCGTTTTGAGTTCATCCCACACCGCGTCTTTGATGTCTTGCGCATCCTGCCCCACCATACTTTGGATGATGGGCGAGCCAATATTGGACGTCATCACGATGACAGTGTTCTTAAAGTCCACCGTGCGGCCTTGGCCATCGGTCAAGCGGCCATCATCGAGCACTTGCAACAAGATGTTGAACACATCGGGATGTGCCTTCTCCACCTCGTCAAGCAGCAAAACGCTATACGGATTGCGGCGCACAGCTTCGGTCAAATAGCCACCTTCGTCATAGCCCACATAGCCTGGAGGCGCCCCCACCAAACGGCTGACCGAATGCTTCTCCATGAACTCACTCATGTCGATGCGAATCATGTGGTCTTCGCTGTCGAACAAGAAACCCGCCAAGGCCTTGCACAACTCCGTTTTACCCACGCCTGTTGGGCCGAGGAACAAGAATGAACCTGTAGGACGGTTCGGATCGCCCAAGCCCGCGCGTGAGCGACGAATCGCATTAGCCACCGCGGTGATGGCCTCTTCTTGGCCCACCACGCGGTCGTGCAACTTGTCTTCCATTTGCAAGAGCTTGTCGCGCTCGCCCTGCATCAGCTTTGACACAGGAATGCCCGTGGCACGCGCCACGACTTCGGCAATTTCTTCAGCACCCACTTGCGTGCGCAACAAACGGTTGCCGCCTGCAGCATTCGCTTTGCCGCTCTCACGGGCATTGGCCTCTTTCATGCGTTTTTCAAGCTCAGGCAACTTGCCGTATTGCAACTCGGCCACTTTGTTGAAATCGCCCTTGCGGGTGAGTTCTTCAATTTGATGGCGCAAGCGGTCAATCTCTTCTTTGAGTTGCGCACCACCATGCGCAGAGGATTTTTCAGATTTCCAAATCTCGTCCAAATCGGCGTACTCCTTGCCAATTTTTTCGATCTCTTCTTCGAGCAACTCCATGCGCTTTTGCGAAGCTTCGTCTTTTTCTTTGCGCACAGCTTCGCGCTCAATCTTGAGCTGAATCAGGCGGCGGTCGAGTTTGTCCATCACCTCAGGCTTGGAGTCGATTTCAATTTTGATTTTGGCGGCAGCCTCGTCAATCAAATCAATTGCTTTATCTGGCAAGAAACGGTCCGTGATGTAGCGGTGGCTCAACTCGGCTGCAGCCACGATGGCAGGGTCTGTGATCTCGACACCGTGGTGCACTTCGTACTTCTCTTGCAAGCCTCGCAAAATCGCAATCGTGGCTTCGACGGTGGGTTCACCCACGATGATTTTTTGGAAACGACGCTCTAAGGCCGCATCTTTTTCGATGTACTTGCGGTACTCGTCCAAAGTGGTGGCGCCCACACAGTGCAGCTCGCCACGCGCCAAAGCGGGCTTGAGCATGTTGCCTGCATCCATCGCGCCATCGGCCTTACCAGCACCCACCATGGTGTGAAGCTCGTCGATGAACACAATGGTTTGGCCTTCGTCTTGGGCCAACTCTTTGAGCACGCTTTTCAGACGCTCTTCAAACTCGCCACGGTATTTCGCACCCGCCAACAAAGCGGCCATGTCCAGCGACAACACACGCTTGCCTTTGAGCGAATCTGGTACCTCACCTGCCACGATGCGTTGGGCCAAGCCCTCCACAATCGCGGTCTTGCCCACGCCTGGCTCACCGATGAGCACCGGGTTGTTTTTGCTGCGGCGTTGCAGCACTTGAATGGCACGGCGAATTTCATCGTCACGGCCAATCACGGGGTCAAGCTTGCCTTGACGCGCACGCTCGGTCAAATCCATGCAGTATTTTTTGAGCGACTCGCGCTGGCCTTCGCTTTCGGCGTTGTCCACTTTTTGGCCACCACGCACGGCCGTGACCGCCGCCTCTAAAGACTTGCGACTCAAACCGTTTTGCGTAGCGAGCTTGCCCCAGTTGCCTTTGTTGTCGCACAGGGCGAGCAAGAACAATTCACTGGCCACAAACTGGTCGTCACGCTTGATGGCTTCTTTTTCAGCGGCTTGAATCAAGGATACGGTGTCGCGCCCCACTTGCACCTGCTCTTGGCCTTCGACCTTGGGCAATCGGTTCATCGCGTCTTCGGCAGACGACAACAAGCCCGACACATTGGCACCTGCGCGCTGCAACAGCGACTTGGGGCCATCGTCTTGGCGCAGCATGGCCACCAGCACGTGGGAGGGTTCGATGTAGGCGTGGTCGTTGCCAAGCGCCAAGCTCTGGGCATCACCCAAAGCTTCTTGAAATTTGGTGGTGAGTTTGTCAATACGCATGGAAACTCCGAGAAATTGATTGAATTAACGGATAGCTGAGGCTGTTAGCGGTTATTTCAAGTGGCAGCAAAGCCAATGACCTTGATGTGGGTCAAGGCGCCGCAATTCACCCTTCTGTCAGCCACGCCGTCAGTGCGCTGACACACACCGTTATGGCGCGGTGGAGTTGCTAGCTTCTATGCCCCAACGGGCTAAAGCTTGATCGTCACTCACACGGGCATCGACCCAGCGTGCGCCTTCGGGCGTGACTTCTTTTTTCCAGAATGGCGCTTGGGTTTTGAGGTAGTCCATCAAAAACTCGCAGGCCTTGAAGCTCTCGCCACGATGGGCGGAGGTCACAGCCACGAAGACGATTTGATCTTCGGGATGCAACAAACCCACGCGATGGATCACACGCGCGGCAAAAATGTCAAAGCGTTTCTTGGCTTCGTCCATCATGGCCGAGATGGACTTTTCGGTCATGCCAGGGTAATGCTCGAGTTCCATGCTGGCCACTGAGCTGCCATCGTTGCGCTCGCGCACCGTGCCTAGAAACGAGCACACAGCCCCCACCCGCGCATCGCCCGCACGCAAGACGGCGAGTTCTTGGCTGACATCAAAGTCTTGGGTTTGGATGCTGACGGTGAAGGACATGGTTTGCCTTTGGGTTTAGCCGCCGGTGACGGGCGGAAAGAAGGCCACTTCGCAACCTTCGCTCAATGCGGCAGACGCATCGCACAGGTCTTGGTTCAAGGCCATGCGCACGGCGCGACCATGGGCCAGCGCTTCGGCATACGCACCGCCGCGAGCAATCAGCTCATCACGCAAGGCTTGGAGCGTGGCAGTTTGTGTGCTCACGCTTTCGCTGCCCTGCCCGATGGCTTCGCGAATGGACGCAAAGTATTTGAGGTTCACGTTGTAGGTCACGCTCATGCCAGCCACTCCGCAAAGGAAATAAAGCGAACGTTATCGCCTTTTGAAATCGTTTGCCCAGCGGGGTTATCCACCACGCCATCACCCCATACCGCCGAGGTGAGCACACCTGAGCTTTGGTTGAGGAACAAATCTAGGCCACCATGGGCATTTCGTTTGACACGCAAAAACTCACGGCGCTTGTCGGCGCGGGGCCAATCGAAATGGGCAGTCATGTCGGTGCGTGCGATGTCGGTCTTCGTGACGCCCTGCAGAGCCAACACAAACGGACGGACCAACAACAAGAAAGTCACAAAACTGGACACAGGGTTGCCAGGCAAACCCATGAAGTGACACGCATCACCATCGCGGTTCACCTTGCCATACGCAAAGGGTTTGCCGGGCTTGATGGCCAGTTGCCACAGGTTCAATTCGCCCAAACTCTCCACCGCAGGTTTGATGTGGTCTTCTTCGCCCACCGACACGCCGCCGCTGGTGAGAATCAAATCATGATGCTGGGCGGCATCGCGCAAGGCGGCAATGGTGGCCTCACGTTTGTCGGGCACGATGCCAAGGTCAGTCACCTCGCAACCCAAGCGCTGCAACATGGCACGCAAGAAGAAACGGTTTGAGTTGTAAATGGCACCAGCGGGCATGGCCTCAGGCGCGACGTCACCCGGCATGACCAACTCATCGCCGGTCGAGAAGAAAGCCACACGCGGACGCACAGACACTTGCAACTGTGCCAAACCAATGCTGGCGGCCAAACCAAGCTCAGCAGGCGTTAAGCGAGTGCCTTTGCTCAGCACCGTGGCACCGCGTGTGACGTCTTCACCCGAGCGGCGAATCCACTGCCCTTCGGGCACGGCCTTGTTCAC
>Ga0213920_1002048_pt1 | contig 10140 bp, 14 predicted proteins | sample McNCre1117MG_FD_161054 | JGI IMG/M metagenome (GOLD analysis project Ga0213920, IMG submission 161054) | Freshwater microbial communities from McNutts Creek, Athens, Georgia, United States - 11-17 MG | ecosystem: Environmental > Aquatic > Freshwater > Creek | place: USA: Georgia | collected...
GCCTCAGGATCAGCGGATCTCGCGCTGCATCCGCGATGATGCTGTGTACGCTGAGACGGAGTGGGCCAAGCTGCAGCGCCATGATCCGCTGTATGCGAATTGCGTGTTTGAAGCGGCACTGGGGCTGCGGGAAGACGGCACCTGTGCGCGCGATTGGAACGCGCAGCGCGCGCGTTGCACGTTGCAGCTTGCATGGCTGTTGTGGCGCGCCGCTGGCGCTAGGCTTGGCAGTCTCGGGACGCTGACTGTACGCGGCGTGAGCTTTGAATATCTGCAGCGGATGAGCGCGCCGATCGGCAAGGCGCGGCTGCATCGCAACACGCTCGCGGGTACGCATCGCTCGTACTCGTCGCGCAACGAAGATTGCGGCTATATCGTCGCGCTGCAGCTGGCTGGCGCGCTCGAGCGATTCCAGTATGGCGATCGGCGCGCGGAAAATCGCCAGGTGAATGAATACACGTTGCGCGTTTCGACGCAGAACGAAGTGCAGGCCGCTCAACTCGATCGCCACGAAGCGGCGTATCGCGAGCTCCTACGCAATCGCTGGGAGCGTCTCGCGGAGCTCGATGCCCTGATCGTGCAGACAGGTCAGCAACGCGCGCTCGAGCGCAGGCGCAAGCCGGATGCGCGTGAGGCGGAGCTCCGCGCGATCATTCAAGCGGACACTGGGCCGCCGCCGTAAGCGGCACAAAAGCAGGCATGGGCACCGGAATCCGAAGCACTGAATTCCGGTGCACAGGTGCGTCCGTCTGCTGATCACAGCCGCACTTTTGCAGTGAGAGCGCGCGGGTTCTGGCTCTCCGGCGGCGGCGCGCGCTCGCTCGAGCTCAAACGCTCACCTCGGAGGGCAAAGGTTGGAGCAAGCGGAGCTCCCGTTACTCAATCTTGTGCACAGGGCATGTGCACTCCGCTCTTAACCAACACCTTAAGAAATTACAGACGGGAGCTCCGCTTGCTCCAACCTTTGCCCTCCGAGGTGAGCGTTTGAGCTCGAGCGAGCGCGCGCCGCCGCCGCGCCTGCTATGATTCGGATGCGCCGGAAGCAGCCTTGCGCGCCTGCCTCGAGGTGAGGGAACACGCACCCTCACCTCGAGGCACCCCTGACAGCTCAGCGGCTGACAGCGGTTCGATTCCGGCGCTCCGGCAGAGGTTTGTACGCGCAGTCGCGCGGGAAACGACGGCTTAAGAGGGAAAGAGCATTATCCATGCCCGTACCGATTCAGTTGCTGTCCCGATATCGTGTCGATCGCGCGGATGGTGTAGCCGCAAGCGGCATCGAAAAGCTGGTGGTGCTCGTGCTAAAGCCCAATGAGGGCCTCGAGCAAGCGTTTGCGATATCGAAAGCGGATGCGATGCTGATCGGGCTCGCGTTGCAGGGCGCTGCTACAGACGTTGCCGGGCACTGACCTACACCATCCGACTCCGCAAACGTTATCGAAACAGGGCGCCGGGCATCGCTCGGTGTCCGAAGCTTTGGCGGTTTCGAGTGTTTACGCGCTGAGTTGGTTTGCAGCGCTCAGCGGCGGCGCTCGAGCGCGTAATCGTTTTGTGTGCCAACTGTGTTAGCGTGGTTGTCCTCGCCTCTTTCAAAAAGGACAAACACACTATGGCGAAACGTAAGAAAGCGGCGACACGTTCGCCGTCCGTCAAGATCATCAAAGCGCCAGCGCCGATCGTTCGCGTGAGTGCGGCGCGCGCGCCAGCAAAGCGCCGCCGAAACAGCCGCCGTTCTGGCGGCGGCAACTCGGGTGCTTTGGGCGGCATCATTTCGAGCGAAGCCGTGCAAATGGCGGTGGGCGGTGCACTGTACGGGTTCGCCGTAAAACAAGGTCTGATCGCGAAGCTTCCCGCGATTCCGGTGCTGGGCCGCACTGGCACTGCTGCAATCCTGCTCGATTACTGGGCACGACGCGGCGGCGGTCAAATCGTGCATCGCGCGGCGCGCGCCGCCGCTGCAATCGCAGGCTATCAGCTCGGGTCACAAGGCAAGATCGAAGCCGACGACGACATGCACGGTGATATCACCATGGGCGACGCAACCACGCCCGAATCGCTCGCTGGCGACGACAGTTACTAGATTTACTGACCTCCGAGCAAATCGGAGGTCGCTCTCGTTTGAACGCAAACGAATCGAGTCACAACAAACATTGAAGGAGAAACGAACATGCCTCTAGTTCTCGGTGCTGGTCTCGATGTGGTCGGAGATGACTTGGACGGCGACGATATGGATGGCGACGATTACGGGATCGTAGGCCGGGCGCGCCGTCGCGCCGCTCGCGGCGGCGCGCGCGCCGGCGCCGTTACTGTGCCAACGCCAGCCTGGATGAATGCTACGACGTCGCAAGGCGTTAGCCGCCCACAAGAACAGATGGATTTCTTGTCGTTCACGCCGCTCACGATCGCGGCGGGTCAAACGACAGGCACGCTCACGGCCTCGCCTCAGCGGCCGTTCCGTGGCGAGCGTCTCATCTTGACCGCAACCAACGTCACGGGTGGCGCAGACGTCAGCGGCGCGGCGACGATCAATCCTGCGATTTTCGTCGGCGCAGTGCAGGTCGGAAGCAATCAGGGTGCAACGCCTTTCCAGGCGTTCAGACCCGATGCGTTCGGTGTGCGGTTGTCATGGCCCGCAGCAGGTCAAGGCACAACGATAAATATTCCTGTCGTACTGACCACTGTTGCAGCCGCTGGCGGCGTGTCGGTGAACGGGACCGTGTTCGGCCGCGCGATGCGATGATCGAGAGGAGAGCCGCGATCCGCTCCGCACGAAAGCGGATCGCGGTTCTCCTCTTTGTTCGAGTTTGCAACTGTCTATGACAGCAACAAAAGAGGACGCATGCGCATTCGGCTTTCGATCCCTGATCGGCTTGTGACACCCGAAGCACTCGAGGCAGCGCTCGAGGCTACGTCGCTCGCGAACGAGCAAGCGATCATTCGTGGCGAAGTGCCGCCGCTGACAGAGGCGATCAAGAAAGGCGTGCGCTGGAAGCCTGAACCGTTTTTAGACGGCGAGCACTTCGATCTCGCACATCAGGTCACTGCGCGCAATTGGGGAGACTGCGACGATCTCGCGCCATGGCTCACCGGGGAATTGCGTGCAACGGGGCAAGATCCGGGAGCTCGCAGCCGTGTCTATAAAAGTAACGCAAACACTTGGCACGTCGTGACAGAAACGAGCGACGGTGAAATTTTGGATCCGTCGCGGTGGGCTGGCATGGGCAAGAAATCCGCTCCGAGCGTGAGCGGCGTGCATGCGATCACTGCACGTCCGTTTGCGCGCTGCGGGGAAGGTGCGCTTTGCTGTGTGCCGCACAAGGGTCAATATTGGTCGCGAGTTGACCTGCCGTTTCCAGGCGCGGCAGGACACATCGCCAGTCACTCACGCGCGCGCACTCCGGAGGAGTCGCTTTATCGGGCGGTCGCTGGCGCGATCGCTTGCGGCGAGGAAATCGACAGCGATCTAGTCGAGCGCGCGCGGTTAATGGGTGCCGTGCTACTCGGTGACATTGACAGTATCGAGGGTGAGGAAATCGGGAGCTTTTTCGGAAAGCTCCTGAAAAAAGCCGCGTCATTCGGGACGCAATTTATCCCGGGCGTTGGGCCCGTCGCCAGTAAGTTGGTTGATTCAGGCTTGAACGCAGCTGACAAGGCGATGCGAAAAAAGAAGAAAGGCGCGCCGCAGCCATCGGCTGCAGCGCCGCCGCCTCCCGGATCCAATACGCTTGTGCGCGCGCTCAGCAAGGGGGGCGGCGAAGCGCGGCCTACTGCTGACACGGTGCGCCATGAGCCAACCGGCGCAGTCAGTGTGCCGATTGCCGCGGCGCCATCAGCCGCACCTGGCGCGATGCTCTATTACCACCCCGCAAATGCAAACGGACCGGTCGTGATGCGGTTCTGACTGAGAAAACCCCCAAAAACAAGGCGAAAAAATGGAAGATCAAGATCTGGCCTCGAAGATTGTCGAGGCAGCTCCGGCCGATGTCATGACAGTTGTTAGGGACCATTTGACCGAGCAGAAAGCCGCTCTGCTCGCTCGCGTGGTCGAGCTCGAGGCGTTTTTGGGCTTCATTGACGCGAGCGGTGATCTCGCCGTGCGCGTTGGGAAGCTCGAACACTTCACGGGGATCCACCGCTAAATGGCAACACCTCCCGCGCCCGAGTGGTCACGTGTGCCCGGCGCGCAAGCACTCGTGATGCCTGTCGGCGATCCCACTGTTTGGAGCGGCACTGTCACTACGCAGATTGATAGCGATCCTCTGCTCGGCAACACGGCGCGTGTTGTCGGCGGCGGGCAAATTTTGCTGGCTCAAGGAGCGGATCGGTACGCGCGCAGCTGGACGATCGTTGGCGCTCTAACGATGGTGCCCGGGGCATGGCAATTGGCGCGCAGCTCCCTAGTGCCAGGAAATCCCTTGGACACTGTAGAGAACGGAGACACGCTATCGGTGTGGCTTGAGGTCACTCAAGGCATTGGACAGGTGTCTTTGACGCAATTGGTGCTTCTGAACGTTGGAGATGATTCTTCCGGCCTCGGACTCGTACACGATCAATGCGTGGTAAACGGCGGCGTTTACGGGCAGACCTATCCGGCTTTTTCTGCTGTTGTGCCGGTGATCAATCCATTCGGATCGCCTCTTGCGATCAGCAGATCGTTTGCCTGCGTTGGCGCTTGGGTGGGGAACACTGTCAGCGTGCGCGCGCTTTACGCGCGCGGCTCCGATGGCGCAGGTGGAATTCTGTCACCTGGAGCTGTCCCGAGTGCCACGCTCTCTTTACTCATGACGCCATACGCGCCAGGAGCTGGCATATGAATCTGCTTCACTGGCTGAAGAAAACGCCGCAACCCGTGTGCGTGGTTGCGGACGATCAAAAGATCCCAGTGCCGCGCAACGCGCGCGCATACAAGGATCTGCTCGCTACGATCAAGTCGCTTGCGCCGTCCAAGCTCTCGTGTTTGGACAAGGATGGCAATGTGATCAGAGCAACCGTGCTTGAGGATGACGCGGAAAACGCCGCCGCGGCCGCGGTGGTTTCGGCTGAAATGAACGATCTGCAAGTGTTCGCGCGCCTGCTCGCTGAAGCTTACGATCGTGGTGCGCGCACGAATCAGCCGCTTGTCGATAGGGCGATGGAATTCGTGGAGCGGAACGCGGACCGAATCGCAAAGACCGAGGTAGAAAACGATCGGCTTCGCGCGCAGATCCACAAGATGAGCTTGCAGTATTTGGAGCTCAGCAGCTCAGCGCATGAGGTAGAGCAGCAGCCTGCAAGCGGCGATGATTCGCTTATGGGCGCAGTCGTTCAAGGCGTCTTACAAGCGCAGGGATTGTCCGGGTTGTCCGCTGTGCCGAAACCAGCCGCCGCAAACGGCAAACCATCAGCAGTGGCAGGAGCGAAATCAAAATGATCGATGTGCTTCCCCTGTTTTTGTTGTGGGCTGCAACTAAGAAAAGCAACGGAAAGAGCGCGGCGGTGCAGCGCAAAACGCGCGAGCCGAAGTGGCCGACGCCGTCCAGCCCACCGCCGATTCCTGCCTTTCAGCCGCGGCCGACTCCCACCGCTGATCCGGGAGGCACTTCAACGCCACTGGCCGAACTGCACGCCGCTCCGCCGACGGTAACTCCAGCCAATGCCATCGAGACAACCAAGCAAGCGGCAAAGCCACAAGCGGCAAAGCCACAAGCGGCAAAGCCACAAGCGGCAAGGCAAGCGGCGACGGCGGCGCTACGTAAGCGCGCGCCGTCGCTCGTTCGACAGGGCGCGCTTAGCCTAAACCCCTTTGCTGCTAAGAAAAAACCAGCGCCTCCTGCCACGTCCAGTGCGCTTGTGTCGCAGCTGCAGAAGATCCTAAGTAGTCATGGCGTGCGAGTGACACGCGACGGGTTATACGGCCCGAAAACCGCGACCGCGTGGTCTGCGCTTGCGCGTAAAAAGGGGCTCGCTCCTGCGATCTCGCGTGAGGGTCCGAAAGTCGCGAAAGTTGTCACACAAACATTTGAACAACTCTCAGTGCCGCCGATACCATGAAAAGAGAGACTGAATATGCGTTGCTGGCTCTGCTCGGGATCTACGTGCTGAGCAAGCTCAAAGGAATCGGCGATCAGCTCGACGCCTCGCTCGCTGCGCCGCTTCGCGAAGCTGGCGCGCGTTTGTACGAAACGCTGCACCCGGATGAGGCAGGGCACAAAAACGATCTGCCGGAAAATCCCAAGCCAAACAAGGGGCCGCGCATGATGCCTTCCGCGATCCTTGCGATCGCGCAGCTTGTAGGCTTTCCCGATCCGAAGCTCGCGACAGCGATCGCCATGGCGGAGTCTTCTGGCTTCCCCAAAAACGTGAACAGTACGCCGCGCGAATATTCGTGCGGTCTTTGGCAAATCAACACAAAGGTGCATCCGTACACACCCGAACAGATGTTTGATCCGCTGGAAAACGCGCGCGCCGCGTACGCGATCAGTCGCGGCGGTCAAGACTGGACACCATGGGGTGCGTACACCAGCGGTCGCTACAAGCAATTCCAGCAAGGGATCCTTGCATGACACAGCCGTGGATATGGCCACCGAGCAACATCAGCGCGCAAGAGGTCCAAGTCGCTTACGCCAAAGCGATCACGCTCGTGCCCGGTGTTGCAGGCGCAGTCGGCCGGCTCACTGTGGACGCTATTTTGGAGACGCCCACAAGCTTTGCTTACGCCGCAAACGTTGCTCTCGATGTGGGCGTAAAGAACGACTACGTTTGTAGTGGAACCCTCACGGGAAATATTACGTTCACGTTCACGAATGCGGCCAATGGCCGACAGGGTCTGCTTGCGGTCAAGCAAGATGGCACTGGAGGCCGCACCGTGACGTTTACGGCGCCAGCGGGCTGGACAGCGTTCCGTGATTCAAACACTGCAAATCTTGCCGCCGCGAGCGGCGCCAATGCGATCACCCTATATTCGTACGCCTTTCTATCCGTCGGCGGCACGCAGATGTTGTTTATCGGCAAGCTGACCCCAGTGACGCCATGACACGGCCTGGGCAGAACGCGCTGCTTTACTGCTCGGTTGCGCCGCAGCTGAGCGGGGTTCATCTAGTGATGAATCCTGCGGATGCAGCTGTAAGCGGCGGACAGATCGTAACGTTCAATGGGCCGCAAACGATCACGCAAGCGAGCGCTGCGTTGCGAGCCGCGTACACCGCGAGCGATAGTGATTTCGCGGGAAACCCGAGTGCTTCGTTTGACGGCGACGGCACGACTACTTGGAACACTTACCCGCTTTCGCTCACCGGGCTAACACAGGTCGAAGTTTTTGCCGTGCTGCGCAGCGCGAACACGGGATCGGTAGGCGGAAAAACGGGGCTGTGGACGATCGGCAGCAGCTTCGCAGCTGTTCACTATGCGTGGCTTGACGGCGAGTGGTACGAAGATACTGGCAGCACTGTGCGCCGTGATGTTGGCGCGCCGGGTGCCGCCGTCAACACAACGCATTTGCTCAATATCGCGAGCGGCGCCGGTTCGTATAACATCTGGCGTAACGGATCGCTTTTTTTCTCAACGTCCACAAATACCGTGGGCGTCAGCGGAGCCGCGCAATTCGGCAAGTCGTCTGGAAACTACTGCTACAGCGGCAAGCTCGCTTACCTCGTCTTGTGTAGCCAGCTGCAATCGCAGCCGCAGCGTGACGCACAAACCGCTTTCTTGAAAGCGCGATACGGCATTCCCTGATATGCCGTGTGCATGCGTGATTGCTTGCAAAGCCTCTTAGATCGGGTTGCCCCTGAAGGTTCGTTTCGCGAGATGCTTCTAGCGCTTGTTTTGATGTTGTTTCGTTGGGGGTAAGCCCTGGAAATCGACACATCAATGATGATTGCCGTGCTCGTGAGTCAGGCGTTGCAGACTGCGCAGCTGTGGGCTGTCGGTCGTCAGATACGCCGCAGTACTGTCATGCCCCCGCCGCCTAGACTGCATCCGACGCAGCTAGCGGCGGCGTACTGTGCCAACTGTGGCAACCTATGCCCCGCATCCGACTTGCGAGCCGGGATGTGCCTCACGTGCTTGGGGAATGATCACACGGCGCCGCCGCCGCCGCGGCGCCGCTGAAATTGCTATATGCTTGAGTGTGCGAGGCGGGAAACGTTCGAGGCCCCTAAGACTCGGATTGCTCTCGCCTCGCCTCTGGAGCTCCCCCCCCTTACGTGGTTTCGAGCGCTGCCAGCACCGCTTGACGAGTGGCGATGTTTACGAGGCTGAGGACAGCCTCGAGCGCTTGCTCGGACTGCACACGCATTGTGCACTCGAAATAGACGCGGTCGTTTGCAACCACCTGCACGCGCGCGTCCCCCCCGCGATCATCGACGCTCGCGAGCCTGATTTCTACGCTATGAACTACGCCGCGCTGCATCCGGGGGACCTCCGTTGCGTTGTCATTGAGCCGCCCGTCACAGGTTGTTTTTGCGAGAGCGGCAGTCTCTGCATAGCTCGTGTAGCAGCGACTTTTCTGGCACGTGCTTGCCGCAGCGTTTACATCTGCGATAGGTGATCAGCTTTGGGTCGCTCAACTGTCGCAGCTCCGTCTGGCGTGGGTCTTTGCGGCCCGATCGATATTGGCCGATCACTGTGATGACCCATCGGCGAACCTGCTCGCTTTTCGAGATGCCGCGTTGCGCGGCAATTAGGGCGAGATCGTTAAACTCGCTTTCGTAGAAGTAGATCTGCACGGGTCGGCTGCGGCGGCGGCCGAGTTTTTCGGGGTGCGCTTGCTTGCGTGGCGGCATGATTTTCTGTCATGACACGCTGTCATGACAGACAGCAATCCACAAGACGGCGATATCGAAGTTGTCGAAATGTCGCCGGAGCAAGCGCGCGCTCATAACGAGCCGCTGATCGAGCTCGTGCAATCCGTTTGCTTGGCGCTTGACGCTCGCGGCTACGACGCGGAGGCGTTGCTGACGGTTGTGCGGTTCTGCCTGATTAACTACGCGCTGATTCTCGATGAGAGTTGGGGTAACGGCGGCGAGGCGATACCCTCCAAAGCGAGCGTGAAAGAGACGCTGGGCATGGTTGCAGGCTTGCTCCGCATGAATGGTGATATGTGACCGATGTGGTGACGTGGTTGACGCTTGTGACTGCGCTGGTAGGTGCGGCGGTTGTCGCCGCGTTGGTTGGATGCATGCGCGCGCTTTACGCGATCGCGGCAGAGGTGCGCGCGCTGCAGCCGCCTCCCGTGCGCGCAGCGGACTCGCGATGCCCGGCCTGTGGCGCTCAACATGCGCCATGGGCACTGTGTTCCCCCTGAAGATCGCCAAAGCAATTCGTTTTGCCGGCGATTTTCGGGCCGCGATCCGGAAATTCGTCACCTGCACATGTGTGCATGCAACCACTTAATCGCTCACGATCTCGCGGGGTTGTGCGGAATCTGTAAGGTATCGTGTGTGCTGTCGCTGAATTCTTAGCGTTCCAAGTGCCGGGAACGCTGAGTTAAAAGCGGAGTGCTTACGGCGCTGTAATCGCCGCAAACACTCTGAGAGCGCAAGGGGTTTTCCCTTGCTGGGCTCTCTCGCGGAGCTGCGCCTAAAGGGGCGTCAGCAGCACCACTTGAGACAAGGCATAACACAGTCCGGGGCAGGGGGGAGCGAGAAAGCTCGCGAGCGGCTCTCTGCGCTTTCTGCGGGGCTTTTAGAGCGCTTTTGCGGCGAACCGTCTGCATCCGAGACGGATCGCTGTTCAGTGGGCGAGATAGAGACTACTGAACAGCAAACGGCGGGGCCTACCTGTACAGCTGAACAGGTGCCCCCCGTTCTCGAGCCGGCGCCGGAGCACGTGCCGCCGCACAAGCTCGAGCGGCGCTCGAGGCGCATGGTTGCCGCCGTGCTGCGGCGCGCGGATGCGCGTTTGTATGATTGGGAGAGCGCTGATCACGCGCACTATTCGCCGGCCGAAAAAGCGGCCATCGATGCACATCGCAAGCGCGTGCTCGAGAATGCAGCGCGCGCCGATGGTTCGAGGCTCGCTCGGCTCGATGGCATGCACACGCCTCAGGATCAGCGGATCTCGCGCTGCATCCGCGATGATGCTGTGTACGCTGAGACGGAGTGGGCCAAGCTGCAGCGCCATGATCCGCTGTATGCGAATTGCGTGTTTGAAGCGGCACTGGGGCTG
>Ga0213920_1002050_pt1 | contig 10135 bp, 8 predicted proteins | sample McNCre1117MG_FD_161054 | JGI IMG/M metagenome (GOLD analysis project Ga0213920, IMG submission 161054) | Freshwater microbial communities from McNutts Creek, Athens, Georgia, United States - 11-17 MG | ecosystem: Environmental > Aquatic > Freshwater > Creek | place: USA: Georgia | collected...
GCTGCTCGTAGGTACGAGGAGTTGGACCGTGGGAGACCCAACCGCCACGCATCTGTGGAGCACGGAGGCTACCCTGACGAGCGCGACCGGTTCCCTTCTGCTTGAAAGGCTTCTTACCGGTACCCGAGACCTCAGCGTGACGCTTGGTGCTCTGGGTGCCCTGGCGAGCTGCAGCAAGCTGAGCTACTACTACCTGGTGAATCAGTGGGATGTTTGCCTGGACGTCGAAAAGGTCGTCTGGAAGCTCGGTGGTGCCGGACTTCTTACCCTTTACGTCGAGAACGTCGATGTTTGCCATCAGAGTTACGCTCCCTTAACTGCGTTGCGGACGAATACGAGAGATCCCTTAGGACCTGGTACTGCACCCTTTACTAGAAGCAGACCGCGCTCGGCGTCTACAGCGTGAAGGGTGAGGTTAAGAGTGGTGACACGGTCCGAGCCCATACGGCCAGCCATGCGGGTACCCTTGAAAACGCGTCCCGGGGTGGTGGTGGCACCGATCGAACCAGGCTTACGGTGGTTGCGGTGTGCACCGTGCGATGCAGCAACACCCGAGAAGCCGTGGCGCTTCATGTGACCGGCGAAGCCCTTACCCTTGCTGGTGCCGACTACGTCGATCTTTGCGCCAACCTCTAGAAGGTCAACGCCCAGCTCCTGGCCAACCTCGTAGGAGGAGGCGTCTGCGGTGCGGATTTCGGTGAGGTGACGACGAGGGGTTACGCCTGCCTTGGCAAAGTGACCGCCAGCTGGCTGGTTTACCTTGCGAGGGTCGATCGCACCGTAGGCAACCTGAACGGCGTTGTAGCCATCGGTCTCTAGGTTCTTGATCTGGGTAACGATGTTCGAGCCGGCCTCGATAACGGTTACAGGGATGAAACGGTTGTTCTCGTCCCAAACCTGAGTCATGCCAAGCTTCTTGCCTAGCAGGCCTTTTACAATCTTGTTTTCGGTAGACATTCTGATCCTTAGAGCTTGATCTCGATGTTGACGTCTGCCGGGAGGTCGAGACGCATCAGGGAGTCAACAGCCTTAGGAGTTGGATCGATGATGTCGATTACACGCTTGTGGGTGCGCATCTCGAAGTGCTCGCGGCTGTCCTTGTACTTGTGAGGGGAACGGATTACACAAACCACGTTCTTCTCGGTTGGCAGAGGCACTGGGCCTACAACGGTCGCACCGGCACGAGTTACTGTGTCGACGATCTTGCGAGCCGAAGTGTCGATGACCTCGTGGTCGTACGACTTAAGTCGAATGCGGATTTTCTGTGCCGCCATCTTGACTCTCTTTCGTTCACACCGATGGCCGTTTGGCCAGCGGACGCTTTAGTAGCACTACTGAAGTTGCACCACTTTTTTGTTTTCAAATCCTCCGGAATACACACCTCAATGTTTGAGGGGTAGGAACCCGGAGGGGTACTACTCTTCCCACCCACGCTGTCGGGCGTGTCGGCTAAAAAACCGACGCACATAACCACGTTTATGGATGGATACACTTTTGTTCTTGCTGCGGCCGGCCCCACCTTCTGGTGGTTCACATTGCCAACAGTGAAGCGTGCAAGACAGCACGCAAATTTGCGAACCTGTCTATTCTGCCAGTATTCATCGTGTCATTGCAAGTTTTTGTTTGCGCAATAACTAAAGTTCTTGGTTTTGCGACTCCGACTCACATCCTGTGCCCACGCTGTCGGGCGTTTCGCGGATTTTGGGGTTGCGACGCAGCTTCTAGCCGCGAATGAACTCGGCCATCAGATCGAGAGTGTGGCCAGCGCCCGGTGTCTTGGCTGGATCAAAGTTGAGGTAGCCGTGGTTGGTGCCCTCTTCCTTCGAAACCTTGACCTGCACGCCCGCCTGGGCAAGATCTGACGCCCACTTCTCGCCTCCGGTACGAAGCGCATCGTTGTCAGCATTGATTATTAGGAATGGCGACTGCCCGCCTTTTTCGGGGCTGTCCCCGGGGAAACAGTGATGGCTGTCAATCTCGGGTGTGTAATCGGTAATCTGCTCCAGCAGCCAGGGATTGTGGAGCACCATGAAGTTGTCGCCGAGCGGTTCTTCGGCTCCCATTTTGGCGAGTTTCGGTTCGGTGTGCTCGGGTGAGACTCGGTGTGCAACCGGATAGATTGGCAGCACCCCGGCAAGGCCGAGCTTGCGGTCGCGGGCCATCAGCGAAACCGAGCCGGCGATACAGGCACCGGCGCTTGCTCCTCCCACGAAGAGCCGAGCAGCGTCTGCCCTTAGTTCCGCCGCGTTGTCTCGGGCCCAGACCACCGCGTCGAATGCATCCACCTGCGGGGCTGGAAAACGGAGATCATCGTTGGCCAGTCGGTACTCCACCGAAATGACGACAGCATCGGCTCGAGCGGCTAGCTCATAGCCGGGATAGAGCGACTCTCCCATCTGGTAGCTGCCGGCAACGAATGCGCCGCCGTGGAACCAGACGAATATGGGACGAAGCCCAGTCGCCGGTGTCGCCGGGGTAAAAATCTTGATTGGGATGTTGGTCTCACTACCGCTAATCACCCGATCCTGAACAGTGACCGCGGGCGGCGTGTAGGCGGCCAACTGCTCTTGCTCCATCTTTTGCATCTCGATGAAACGCGGTGATGGGTTGGTAGGAAGTGCTGGTGAGGGGGTCATCTCAACTCCGTATCTGGGGCCACGATGCCCCAATTTCACACTAGCGACTGCGCAGCGCCACCAATCATAAGAATTGCCTATTGCCACCTGCCCAATGTCGATGATTCCACCATGCGCTGTTGAACCCGTGGGCAAATAGTGTGGGATAAGGCCGAGTGGACCAATCCCGCTGCGGCAACCCAGCCTAAGGTGACCGATGTACCCCAGCCCAATCATCCACGGTTTCAACCCGGACCCTTCAATCTTGCGCGTCGGAGACGACTACTACCTGGTCAACTCCACCTTCGAGTATCAGCCGGGGATTCCAATCCACCACTCTCGTGACCTCAAGTCCTGGACCAAGATTGGCCATGTGGTCACGCGCAGCACCCAAGCTGACCTCACCCAGACTCCAACTCCTGGCGGAGCCTGGGCGCCGGTAATCAGGCACCACAACGGCATGTTCCACGTTGCGGTCACGTACATGTTTGACAACCGAACCATGATTTACAGCGCGGCAGACCCCGCCGGACCCTGGAGCGATGGAGTTCGGGTTGAAGTAAAGGGAATTGACCCCGACCTAGCCTGGGACGAGAACGGAGATTGCTACCTGACCTTTTCGGGGCTCAACGTCAACGAAGACCTGAGCGGGCACCAGGCCATCACCCAGGTTCAGATTGATCTGGAAACTGGTGAGAAGCTCGAGGAGGTCCGCAGCCTCTGGCAGGGATCGGGCGGAATGTTTCCCGAGGGTCCGCACCTGTACAAGATTGGCGACTGGTGGTACCTACTTACGGCAGAGGGCGGAACCGACCGAGGCCACCTGGTGGCATTCGGCCGCAGTCGCAGCATCCGTGGCCCATTCGAGAACAATCCAAACAATCCGGTGCTGACTGCCCGCAGCTCCAACTCTTCCGTACAGAACAAGGGCCACGGCGACCTGGTGCAACTATCTGACGGCTCCTGGGCGATGGTTTTCCTGGGTGTCCGCACCAGAGGACTCACCAAGGGATACTCGCCACTCGGCCGCGAAACCTTCATTACACCCATCGAATGGGTGGATGGCTGGCCGGTTGGGCAAAACATCGAGGCTGACCCGGCAGAAAAATCCCCTGCTTTTGAGGACGACTTCCATGAAAGCGGCTTCAACCTCGAGTGGATTGGGGTACGCAGGTTCCCAACAGATTTCGCTGAGCTGGCCGAGGGGTCGGTCACTCTGCGGGGCGAGGGCCGCGACCTGGATCACTCGCTGCCCACATATCTGTGCAAGCGACAGCAGATAATGCTGGGCACTTTCACGGCAAAACTGCGAGTGGCGGGCAGGGCCGGCATCTCGGTGCGTTACAACGAGGACGCCCACTACGACCTAGAGGTGTCGGAAGGCAAGATCTATGCCCGATTCCGAGTGGTGGGAATGACCACCGTGTCTGAGGCCCTGGAACTTCCAGCCGGCGATCTACCCATCAGGCTCTATTCCCGCTTTTGGCAGACCGAGTTTGCGTTCAACGCGGCCAGAGTCTCACCCGACCAAATCGAACTCGGCTACTTAGCCGCCGATGGAACCAACGTGGTGGTTGCCAACTATGACGGCCGCTACCTGAGCAGCGAAGTGAACAGCTCGTTCACCGGTCGTGCGATCGGGGTCTACTGTGTCAGTGGCAGCGTCCAGATTCTGGAAGTTTCGGAGCGGGCCTAAGCCAGGTGGCAAGCGGCCTTGGACTCGCCAATTTGGCGCAGCTCGGGCATTTCGGTGGCACAGCGCTCAATAGAGATTGAACAGCGGTTGTAGTAGGGACAGCCAACCGATTCACGGGAAACCTGAACGCTGAAGAGACTGGTAGCCGCATTTTTGCGCTCCTGCAGCTCAAGCCACTGCTTTCGGCGCTCGGCCTGCTCGGCTGGGCGCGGAACCGGAGCTGCCGCAATCAAAGACTTGGTGTACGGGTGCAGTGGGTTGGTTACCACCGCATCGGCGGGGCCGACCTCCATGATCCGCCCCTTGTACAAGACGACAATGCGGTCCGATAGGAACCTCACCACATCGAGGTCGTGGGCAATGAACAGGAAGCCCACGTCTTCGCTCTTGGCCAGGTCTGCCAGCAGGTTTAGCACCTGCGCCTGCGTGGAAAGGTCGAGCGCGGAGACCGGCTCGTCCAGAACAATCAGTTTGGGATCAACGATCAGGGCCCGCGCGATAGCGATTCGCTGGCGCTGACCGCCACTGAAGTTTCGCGGCAACCGGTCGACCGAATCGGCCGGCAATCCAACCTTGGTCAGCACCTCTCGCGCCTTCGCCCAGGCCACATCCTTGGCCACTGAGTTGATGCGAAGCGGCTCGATCAAGGTTTCGCCGATTGTCATATCGGGGTTTAGAGACGAGTACGGGTCTTGGAAGACCACTCTCAGTTCGGTGGCGCTGCTCTTTCGCTCTTTCAGCGAATGGTGAGTGATGTCGCGGCCAAGGAAGCGGATCGAACCCGTGTGGGCTTTTTCCAAACCGAGAATGGCCTTACCGATGGTCGACTTACCCGAACCAGATTCGCCCACCAGCCCCAAGGTCTCACCCGGAGCGATCTCAAGCTGAATGTCGCTAACGGCCACGAAGGCTTTCTTACCGGAGCCATAGCGGACCGATAGGTTATCGACCGAGAGCAGATTTTCTGAATTTGTTGTCATTTTTTCTGCTCCGGATTAGTGACTTACCGTCAGGTCTAGTTGGCCAAGGCGGGCACACTGAACCGTGCCATTCTGGTGCGCCACCTGAATCTGAAGTGGTTGGCGACAAACATCGGTGGCAAAGGCGCAGCGATCTGCAAAGCGACAACTGCTGGTCCAGGTGGCCGGGGCAGGCACACTTCCCAAGATCGATGCCAGCCGCTCGGGTCGGGCAACAGACTCCGGGATGTGGGGGTCGGCACCCAGTAGCGCTGCCGTGTATGGGTGCGCCGGGTGGTTCAGCACTTCTGCGACGCTGCCAGACTCAACAACCTGACCCGCATACATGACCGCCACCTCATCGGCGATGTCGGCCACCACACCGAGATTGTGAGTCACGACGATCATCGACATACCCAGGTCGCGAACCAGACCGCGAAGCAGTTCGAGGATTTCGGCCTGAATAGTTACGTCGAGCGCAGTGGTTGGTTCATCGGCGATCAGCAACTTTGGCTGGCCCGTGAGAGCGAGGGCAATTGCAACACGCTGCGCCATTCCGCCAGAAAGTTGGTGCGGGTAAGACTTGAGAACTCGTTCTGCGTTTGGAATGCCCACTTTGTTGACCAAATCAAGTGCAGCCGCCTTGGCCTCCTGACGCGAAATCTTGCGAAGGCGGCGAAGTGGGGTCACCAGTTGGCTTTGCACCGTGAACATTGGATCGAGAGCGACCATTGGCTCTTGCGAGATGTAGGCCACCTCACGTCCGCGAATGGTGTTCAACTGGTTCTCGCTCCAGCCCGTAAGGTCCTGGCCAGCCAGCACGATGGATCCGGAATCTACTGCGACGCCCTTGGGTAGTAGCCCGAGAACCGAAAGTGCTGTCATGGTCTTGCCACAGCCCGATTCACCGACGATTCCAAGCACCGAACCCCTGCGAAGCTTTAGCGAAACTCCGGTGACCAACTCCGGGCCGTTCTCTACTCGAACTCTCAGGTCACGCAGCTCGAGGATGTTTTCGGGATCGGCAGGATCTGTCGCCAGACTGGCCGCCGGAGTGACCTTGCGCACCACGTTCTTGATCAGAATGGTGAATGGTCGAGCACTGGCGGGGTCGCCCGCACCCACGACATCGGCGATGTGGTTTGCAGCCAGCACCGTGATAACCAGCATCAGACCCGGCGGAACCATCATCCAAGGAACGTCGTAGATGTGAGTGTTGCCGGTGGCGATCATCGAACCCCAGCTTGGGTTTGGCTCCTGGGGACCAAGACCAAGGAAGGATAGACCGGCCTGCATCAATAGCGAGATCGAAAAGATCATGGCCACTTGCACGGCGATAAAACGCATAAGTGCGGGCAAAACGTGCCGCACGTTAATCGCAAACGAGGACAGGCCGTTTAGCCGAGCGGCGTCGACGTAGAGCCGCTGACGAACCGCAATAATTTGCCCGAGCATGATTCGGTACATGGCAGGCGCGACTAGGAAACCGAAGAACGCCATGACCAATTCGGTCTGGTTACCGATGGTGCCTATGAGCGCAAGCAACATCACGGTGGCTGGAAGCGCAAAGATCACATCTACCAGGCGGCTGAGTATTTCCTCTACTCGGCCACCCTTTTCGGCTGCCCAAAGCGCTGCCGGCAACCCCAGACCGAAAGCCACCGCCATTGTGAACAGCGAGTCATAGAGCGATTGCGCCGCCGAGGTGAAAAGCCTGGTGAAGATGTCTCTGCCCAGGTCATCGGTGCCCGCCAGATGCTGCCAGGATGGACCCTGCAGCTCATGTCCCAGGCTTGGAGTAATGGGGTTATAGGGCAGCCACAGTGGCCCCAGAATCGAACCGAAGACCAAGAACGCCAGCCACAGCATGGCGATTACCGACGCAGGCTTGCGCAGGTAGAACGGAATCTTAGAAACTAGCGACTTCACTTGGTGCGCACCTTTGGGTTCAGATACATGATGACCATCTCGGTCACAAAGTTTGTGATTACCACCACTAGCGTCGTGGTTAGCACCACTGCCTGAATCATGGCCACATCATGGTTGGCAATCGCGCCCTGAGCGGCATCTCCCAGGCCCGGCAGCACAAAGAGCTGCTCGATCATCACAGTGCCACCGAAGAGAATGACAAACTGCATACCGATCATGGCCACAATCTGAACGCTGGCGTAGCGCAACGAATGCACGAAGATGAGCCGCCACTTTGGTGTACCCATTGAGCGCAGGGTTCGAATGTAGTCCTGCGAGAAGGCATCAAACATCGCGGCTCGGGTAGAGCGAGCCAGTCCCGCTCCCGCCGGTATGGAAATTGCCACGATTGGAAGCACCAGCGACTGGGCCCAACCAGCTAGATTGTCGGTGGGAGGCACGTATCCGGTTGCCGGCAGAATGGGATTGAAGACAGCGAAAATCAGGATCAAAAAGATGGCCAGCCAGTAACCAGGCACCGCGAAGAAAACGTTCGAGCCGGTGTTTAGGATTCGGTCAATCCAGCCACCCCGGATGGCAGCGGTTACGCCCACCAAAACACCGATGACAGCGGTGAGAAGAGACGCACCGATGGCAAGAGTTGCTGTTAACGCAACTCGGTCTGGAAGCACCGACATGATCGGTGCCTGAGTGCTGGTGGAGACGCCCAGGTTGCCCTGTACTAGGTTCCCCAACCAGATGAAGAACTGCTCCCAGAGCGGCTTATGCCAACCGATGCCCTCGTCGTACACCCAGATATCGTGTTTGGTGGCCCCAATGCCTTTGACGATAAGGCCCGGGCTGCCCTTCATGGCGTGAACCAAAAGGAACGAGATCAGTGCTGCCGCCAAGAGGGTGAGGAGGCCGAGCAGCAGGCGCTTGCCAATCAGTCGCAGAATCATTAGTTGGCCTTAGATTGAAGCGACCGTGGAGGCGACAAGCGCCCCCACGGTCAGTTACAGATTTACTTACTTGAGCTTGATTGCAGAGAGCATTGGGTTTGCTCCGTCTACACCAACAGCAGGAGCCTTCACGGTCTTTTTGTTGTAGCCGGTGTAGCTGTAGCCCTCACGAAGTGGCATTAGCCAGGCCTCGTCAACCAACGCACGGTTTAGCTTCATCAGGTTTGCAGGTGTTGGCGAACCCAGTGCTGCGCCCAGCGATGAGTTGACCGCTGCGTTCTGGGTGTGCATGAAGTTACCAAAGCCATTGACGAATACTCCAGCGGCCAGACCCTGAGGGTTGGCAACGTTGGTCTGGAAGTAGCCGAAGGCTTCGGAACCAACTGCGGCGAACAGTTCGCCGGTGTTAGCTGCCAGGTGTGCCTTTAGAGTGACTCCAACCTTTGCCCACTGGTCAGTGAGCGCCTGGAACAGTGGGGCCTGAGTTGGGTCGCCGTAGACAGTTTCCAGAGTTAGACCAGTCACACCAGCAGCCGAGAGCAACGACTTTGCCTTGGTTGGGTTATAGGCGTAACCAGAGTCGAGCGATGGATCGAAACCAGGCTGGCCCTTAGGGATGTAGTTTGCGGTTGCTCGGTCGCCCTTGTTTAGAGCGGTAACAAGCGCATCGCGGTCGGTGGCGTAGCTGAGTGCAAGACGCACGTTCTTGTCGCCAACCAGAGGCTTAGGACCAGGAGGGTTTTGACCACCGTTCCAGAAGACCAGCATCGAGATGTAACCGCCTAGGCTGACGAGCCCGGCCTTGCGTCCCTTTAGGAAGTCGACGGTGCTGCCGGCAACTGCCACTGCGACGTCTACCTGACCGGTTGCCAGTGCGTTGGCACGGGCCTGTGGGTTGGACAGAATCTTGTAGGTGAGAGTGGTTGCTGGGTAAGCAGCGCTGTTCCAGTAGGACTTGTTCTTGGTTAGCTTGTAGGTGTTTCCCTTGATGGTTCCACCGGACGAAAGACTGTATGGTCCAGAGCCGTCAGGGCTGAGAGCCAGCGAGTTGCTGACCGCAGCCTGGGCCTTGGCGACAATCATTCCGGCCTCACCGGTGAACAGGGTTGGCGCGGTTGGCTGTGCAGCCGCAAAGTTGACAGTCACATCGTTGCCCGAGGTGGTCACGCTCTTGATCTCGGCGCTGCCCTTGGCAACAAAGATCTGCAGCGAGGTGTAGTTGGTCTTGGCATCGGTGAAGACGCGGTCGAGGTTTGCCTTGACTGTTGCTGCGTCGAGTGTGGTTCCGTCGGAGAACTTGACACCCGGACGAATGGTCATGGTGAGCGAGGTCTTGTCTGCGCTCTGAGTGTAGGACTTAGCTAGACCAGGAAGAGTGCCACCCTTGCCATCTGGGTAGAAGAGGGAGTCGTAGAGCGACTCCATGAACAGACGCTGTCCGGCAGCGTAGAGGGCTGGGTCGTAGCCCGAAGGTACTGGGTCGGAGTCGTATCCGATGGTAAGACTGGTGGTCTTGGAAGCCGCGTTGGCCGGAGCTACAGTGCCCGAAACCCCCACTGCAACCAAAGCGAATGCTGCCGCAGCGGCAGCGATGCGCTTGAATGATGCGTTTGTCATTCTCTCTCCTTGTGTGCTTCTTTGCGCTAAAGGTGGTGCGTTCCCAAGCGGCATTGCACTCGGGTTAATTCCAACTTAGTTGGCGGTCAGGGGCATTAGAAGCCCAAGGAAAATGTCATTTTGGATAGGTAGTATCCCCTGCCTTTCTAGTTATTGAAACGTTATAGGGATCTGAGCAAAGAGAGCCTCAAAGAAGTGAGCCGGGCATGCAAAAAGGGCCCCAGCCGAAGCTGGAGCCCTTTTCGAATCTTGAGTAAGAAGACTTACTTGTTGATCTTTACAACGGTACCTGCACCTACGGTACGTCCACCCTCACGGATGGCGAATCGTAGACCCTCTTCCATAGCGATTGGCTGGATGAGCTCTACGGTCATCTCA
>Ga0213920_1002056_pt1 | contig 10111 bp, 14 predicted proteins | sample McNCre1117MG_FD_161054 | JGI IMG/M metagenome (GOLD analysis project Ga0213920, IMG submission 161054) | Freshwater microbial communities from McNutts Creek, Athens, Georgia, United States - 11-17 MG | ecosystem: Environmental > Aquatic > Freshwater > Creek | place: USA: Georgia | collected...
ATCCGCGCAGGCGGACGCGGCGTGCAAGGCGAAATTCAGCTGACAGACGGTATTGCAGGTTTGCTGGCCACCGAAAAAGTGTTGGCCTATTCTTACGAAGGCAAGCGCTACGACTGCGGCAGCAAAGTGGGCTTCTTGCAAGCCAGTGTTGAACTGGCCTTGCAACACCCTGAAGTAGGCGCAGAGTTTCGCGACTACCTCAAGCAACTCAACGTCGCTTGAGAATGTGAATGAAGTCGCTACCTTCAGTGGTTTGCGACAACAGCTCATTGCCGGTTTGTTTGGCAAAGGCCGCAAAGTCGCGCAAGGAGCCGGTGTCGGTGGACACCACTTTCAGCACCTGACCACTCGCCATCGTGGTGAGGGCTTTTTTGGCTTTCAAAATCGGCAGCGGGCAATTCAGGCCGCGCGTGTCCAGTTCGACATCGATGTTCATGCTGGGAACACCCCTGTCGACAAGTAGCGGTCACCACGGTCGCAAACGATGAAAGCAATCGTTGCATTTTCGACCTGCTGGGCAATTTGCATCGCCACCCAACATGCGCCAGCGGCTGAGATGCCCGCAAAGATGCCTTCTTCACGCGCCATGCGTCGGCACATGTCTTCGGCATCGTCTTGACTGACGTAGACCAGCTCGTCCACGTTGCTGGCGTCGTAAATTTTGGGCAAGTACTCTTGCGGCCATTTGCGAATACCAGGAATGCGCGAGCCTTCTGAGGGCTGTGCGCCGATGATGCGAATGGCTGGATTCTTCTCTTTCAAATAACGCGACACACCGGTGATGGTGCCCGTGGTACCCATAGCGCTCACGAAGTGGGTAATGCGCCCCTGCGTCTGTTCCCACAGCTCAGGGCCAGTGGTTTCGTAGTGGATACGTGGGTTGTCTTCGTTGGCAAACTGGTCGAGCATGCGACCTTTACCCTCGGTTTGCATGCGCTCAGCCAAGTCGCGGGCGTATTCCATGCCGCCGCTCTTGGGCGTCAAAATCAGCTCAGCACCAAACGCTTTCATGGTTTGTGCGCGTTCAATCGACAAGTCCTCGGGCATGATGAGCACCATGCGGTAGCCCTTGATGGCCGCCGCCATCGCCAACGCAATGCCGGTGTTGCCAGAAGTGGCCTCAATCAAGGTGTCGCCAGGCTTGATGTCGCCGCGCTCTTGGGCACGTTGGATCATGGACAACGCGGGGCGGTCTTTGACAGACCCTGCAGGGTTGTTGCCCTCAAGCTTGCCCAAGATCACATTGCCGCGCTTGGCATTGTCAATCGCGCCAATGCGTTGCAAAGCGACCAACGGGGTCTTACCAATCGCATCTTCAATCGTGGGATAAATCATGTGTGAATTCATAACCCACACTGTGCCATAAGTAGTACCCATCACTTGGGCCAATCCTCAAAAAGCCTTCGCTAGAGACCTGGCTCTAAAACAAACCAGGTTCACCTTTTTTTCAAAATACGCCGATAACATTCCCCTTATCAAATTCAACCACCGAAGGAACCCCTATGCAAAACCAAATCAAACCCCAAGTTGAAGCCTCTCTCCAAGCCGCTTTTGAATTGGCGAATCTGTCGTTCGCACAAGTCGAGCGCATCACAGAGTTGACGCTCGAACAAGCCAAAGTCAACGCAGAGTTGGCACAAGATCAACTGGCCTCTGTTTTAGATGTCAAAGATCCCACTGCAGCGATTGAGTTGCTCAAAGCGCAATTGGAAACATCAGCAAAAAGTTTGGCTGGTTTTGCCGCAACAGCTTTCGAATTGGGTCAACAGTTCCAAGCAGAAGCCGCAGCATTTGCAGAGGGTCACTTTGATCAAGCCCACGCAGCGGCCAACAAAGCGATCACCGACAACCTGAAAAAAGCTCCCGAAGGCTCTGAAGTGGCGGTGCAAGCCGTGAAGACAGCCGTGGAAGCTGGCAACAAGGCACTGGCCGAAGCACGCAAAAATGCCAAAAAGACCGCTGAATTGGCACAAGAAGGCATTGCCAAGCTGAAAGAGCATGCGCCTAAAGTGGCCAAAGCACCTGTACGCCGCAAAGCTCGCGCTTAAGTCGTAGTCGGCCTCAAAAAATAAATCCCCGTGTAAAGCAATCTACACGGGGATTTTTTATACAACTTCAGCCGCCTTGATTGGCCGACAGTCACCACAGAAGAAATGGCTTTTGTCCAGCAGGCGACGAAATGATCCCAAAGCGCGAGGCTTATGCAAACCGCACTTCATACAACTCATGGTGTTGATCATGTTGCCCGTTGCGCCAAACGGACTACCGCCCGCTTTGGATTTGTAGCGAAGACCGTCGCTGGCGATTTTGGTGGTGATGTCGTCTCTGCTCATTTGTAGATTTTATCGAATTACCCACAAGGGTAAATGCTTACAAAACCAAATCTAGACAGCGTGGCGAATTGTTGCCGTTCCTCAGCGCAAAAACGGCAAGGTCTGTTTATTGCTTAACTTCTATCAACCCGAGATGGAAGAAAAAAAATGACAGTCAACACCATTGGACAAAGCACTTACGCCAGCGGATTGCAGCAGAAGCAGCAAAACATGAATAACCTGTTTGCTGCGCTGAAGTCTGGCGACATGGCCGCGGCTCAAAAAGCATATGCATCCTCGGGCATGCCACCCATGGCAACCAACAACACCAGCCCGCTCGGACGCCTTTACCAAGCCTTGCGCCATGAAGACTTGGCGGGTGCACAAAAAGCAGCGCTAGACATGCAAGGAAAGAACGGAAAAAGCGCCGGTACGGCAACGACGCCCGCCCAAAAAGCAGCGGCGGCGTTAGCACAAGCCGACCTCAAGGTCCAACAGTCCAGTGTTTGGGCGATGTTGGGACGCGGTACCAACGTCAATACATGGGGCTGAGTAGAAATAGCGCGGTGCATGAGCAATAAAAGGCGAATAAGCCAGTTTTTTAAAGAACACCTTCGTGATTGCCAGACTTAATGACTAGGCAGTAACACGCTAACTTTTACAAAGTTAGGTTCTGAAGTGGTGAGCTGGATATGTCCCTTATGCGCTTTTACTATTTCGTAACAAAGACTCAACCCGAGTCCAGCCCCAGGGATTTTTCGCCCTAAAAACTCATGACTATGCACTTTACGAAAAAAGCGTTTGAAAGCATTCGCTTCCATGTTGTCAATATTTGAAAACGTCGTGTTAGTTATGGAGAAAAAGACCGCATCTCCTTTTCTCTCAGCTTTGACTTCCAGCAAACCATTCGGCATATTGAACTTAATGGCGTTGTTGATCAAATTGTTCACAAGTTGCCAAATCAGCGTGCCATCACATTTGACAATCAGGTTAGGGGCAATGTCTGTTTTCAATGTCAATGAACCGTCAGTCAAGGTCACGTCATCGAGTAATTCAGCTAACAACTCGCTGATATTGGTATCTTGCATATCCAATGCGATGCTGCCTGCATCAGCTTGAGAAAGCTTGAGCAACTTATCGCTGATAGAAATCAATCGCTCCACCTCATTGGCGATCAATGCAACTTGCGCTTGATTTTCAGAGCTGTCTGGTAATTTATTAATCAGCTGATCGAGGTAAGCACGAACGACCGTCAACGGCGTTCGAAGTTCGTGTGCGGCATCACTCGAAAAACGACTCGCTTGATCACGGCTTTGCTTTAATTTTTCAATCAGCTCATTGAAATATCGAATGAAATCAGAAAACTCTTTGTAATGACTTTCATCATCAATAACTTGCGCAATGCCCTGATGGAACAGTAAGCGCCGTGATGACTAATCTAGCAAGTTGCTAGCTTGAGACGCTCACAGAAAGGAAATATGACCACATTTGCCAACCAGCTTAAAAACGAAATCGCCCGAATTGCCAAAAAGGAAGTTCGTGCGGAGACAGCTCAACTCAAGCAAGCATCTGCCAAGTTCCGCAGTGAGATCGCTGCTTTAAAGCGTCATATTGCAACTCTAGAAGCTGCTGTAAAACGACTGAGCAAGTCACAGCCCAAAACGCCCAAGATGGTCGGAGCACCAGTTGAGAACTTGCGCTTTCGTGCAGATGGCTTTGGCACACTTCGTAAAAAGCTGGGACTGTCAGCTGAGCAGATGGGCAAGTTGATCGGCGTTTCTGCACTGTCCGTTTATCACTGGGAGCAGGGCAAGTCTCGTCCTAGAGCTAGTCATTTGCCAGCTATTGCCGCTGTTCGTAAGCTGGGCAAGAAAGAGGCGTTGGCGAAACTGGGCAAGCCATAACTAAACTTAACTTCCTCACTGCTTTCTTAGATTAGTGACTGTGCAACCTTTATTTCTGTAACCAGTGTTGTTATCAATGTAACTTTTTGCAGCCAACGCCGCTTGAGTTTCACTTGTTGCGCTGACATATGTTGAGTTGGTAAGGTTTGGAGATCCTTGGCATTTGAACTCTGCTACATAACTAGCCTCGCTATTGGAGGCGCGGCTAGAGCTTCCGCCATTACCCTTAACTTCAATAACACTACAGCCTTTGTTTTGGTAGCCGGTATTGTTGCGTATGTATTCATTTGCTAACGCTAGCGCCTGAGCATCGTTGTTTGCACTTACATATGCTGTGTTGGTTAGGTTCGGACTGGCCGCGCACTTGAAGCGAGCTTCGTACGATTGATCGGCGAAGGCATTTGTAGCCATCAACATAATCAAGCTAAACGTAATTTTGAATTTACACATTTTTCTCTCCTAACTAGTCTCATGCGGCAAATTTACTTGCCTTGTTTGTTGTGCTTTGGTTGGAGCTTCTTTATCAATTGCGCTTCTAACTTGCGGGCATCATCAATGCTAGCCATTTGATGAACTTTCATTGTTACGGCTCCCGGCGTGGCATCTTTTTGGCCCGGCAGATGTTCTTGCAAACGCTCACCTACACGCCCACGTTTTGCTATGCCAACATAGGTGATGTCATTGCTCTTGTTAGCTAGTTGATAGACAATCGGTTTGTTCTTTGCAATTTGGGCTATGCCCTTTTCTGTGAATTCGGATGTTTTCTTAGTTGCCATCTCTTGCCTCTACTCTTTCCTGAGTTGTGGGTAACGTTTCAAACAGCACAAGATCAAGAATAACACTTATTAAAATAATATTCTACGGATAACTTCTGCTGGAATTTGAACTGATACATGTTTGCCGAATGGCAACAATTAATACGACTAAAGTCATCCGCGTGCATTGCACAGGATTTCATAAACAGCATCTCTCAGCTTGTCATCAAAAGCATCTTGTCCGACCCTATCTGCTTTGAGAAAGTCTGCAATTGATTCAACGAACGCAGACTTCCCCCAGAGCTGATGAACGAAAATTTCAAAAATTAGATGATCTAGCAACGAGTCGTTGATGAAGGATTTCTTGTCGCGTAATGGACGTCGATCATCAATGAACATCTCGCAAAGGTGCTTCACCAGCTCAGCGTGTAAGTCTTCAAATTTGTGTTCCATCGCTGCCTCTAAGGAAATCAAGCCAACCTATCAGCAGCCATGGTGGCAGCCCTTGTCCAAAGGTATCAATCCACCCTGCTCTATCTAAAACGCAGCCAAAGTGTCTGTCACTTGATGAACTGACGGGCGTAAGAGCGGCATACAAACCAAACGAATACTCCTGAGCATCAACTTGTTCTCTTTCGAGTCCAGGAAAACCGCCAATCAAGATGCCTGCACCTTCTGAGACTTTTTCAGGTGGCCAACTAGCTGCCCCGTAGCATACGTGTTTATTGAGTTTTTCGACTTCCTCAAGCTCAATGCTAAATGTCGCTATATCTAATCTCTTTGATCCAAGGCACCCAATACATCTAGCCTTTAGATCAACTTCCATGCTCCCTAGAAAGCAACGCAGATTAGGGTCTTTCAACTTTGCTTCTACGTAACCTTCGTAAACATGAGCTGCAGTAACAAAGAATGTGGCAGCACCCAGATTCAAAAAAAATGCAGTGCCACTGTTATGTATCTTGTAATTACCGTCTTTGTAATCCCCCCACGCCAACGAAGTGACGTAGTTCATCATGTTCTTAAGCAGAGCATTTCCAAAGTCACCTTTTAACAAAGCTACCTTGACCGTATTTGTATCTCTACTGCCCGGCCATTCCAAGGTAAGTTCTTTGCCTCGGTGCTTTTGAATTTGTAAATGAGATGTACTCCCCTGTATCCAGAAGGCTTAGGGGCATCTACGTAATTTTTCTCTCTAACAAATTCGTGATTCTGAGTGCTGCTCTTAAATGATTCAACGAGTTGAAGCGTTTTAGCAAGGCTCGGCATGATCGCCCTGCAGCCTGCTATGTCTTGCATTCGACTTAAAAGCATCTCGTTTTCACGTTTCAGCTTGGCAAAAATAGCTGGAGCACGTTTCAACCTACGAGCAAGGAGTGCATTTTTATCAACCTTCTCGGCATGCCGACGTAAATTGATAGCTAGGTATTGCAAAGGGACGTGATGACTAGCCCTCCAGTTTTCGAGCATTTCCCATGCTTTTTCATTAGTTACATGAACAGCACCCCGCGCCAGCACATCACCAGCACGGTCAATTTCGCCACGAGTAAATTTAAGTTCTTGATTTGACACCCGTCAAGTTTAGGCTCTCGCAGCAGCCCGCCCCCAGCCAATACATGCAGAGGACTAAATCATCCCTGCACCTAGGGCCCCCTCTCAAGACCGCCCCGCTCGTGTCGATACAACAGACAAGCATGAACCCCAAACGGTCTTGCACAGTCCAATCGCTGCCCAACCCACCAACCTTTCAAACTCATCTATCACCATGACCCAAGTTTTTTCACCGCAGCGCCAAGCCTGTGAAAATCTGTGTCATAATATTGGTCTTCTATCCCGTGCCCGGGTGGTGAAATTGGTAGACGCAGGGGACTCAAAATCCCCCGCCGCGAGGCGTGCCGGTTCGATTCCGGCCCCGGGCACCATCGGTACTCTTTACCGTCCTGACTCGATAGCGCGCCATCAAACTTATGAATGACGACGACTTTTCCGGCTTAGTCAGAAGTGGCTCTCAGCACAGCGTCTCGGTTTCCGAGCACACAGGCAACGCCAAAACTCCAAAAAATGTTGTGGTCTCTCACGAAGAAGAGACCGAAGCGCGCAAACGTGCGTTTGAAGAAAAAGCACTGGCAGCTTCAAACGCCGAAAAGGCACTCGCCGCCGCACTTGCAGAACACACCGAAAACAGGGCGTCAGACGACACGACTGCTGACGCAAACATCCAAAAAGCAGCGGTCAGCAATGCGTCCGTCAATCGACAAGGCGTTCCTAGCGAAGGTGCAGCCAAACCTAATGTCCAAAACGTTTCCAACGATGTGCTTGAAGCCAACCACCAAAAGGTAGGCACTGACAAGCTTCAAGACAACATCCAGTCGGTAAGCAACGGCAAAGACATGGCTGCGAATGTGCAAAATGTTTCAGCAGACGTGATGGCAGCTAACCAGCAAAAGCTGGCGAGCGAAAAAAGCATTGGCACCAACAAGCAAGGCATCCCGACCGATGTGCTTGCCGCCAATCAGCAAAGTGTGAGTAATGGCAACATTGCAGTCAACAAACAAAACATTGCCGGCGAGAAAGCAATTGAAACCAATCGACAAGGCATCCCAACTGATGTGATTGCACCTAATGTGCAAGACATCAACGGCAAGCCTCTCACTGCGAACAACCAAGCCATCGCACAAGAGGCACTGGGGTTCAATCGCCAAGGCCTTGACAACGGCCCTGCTGCTGCAACCAATTTGCAAGCCTTGCCCAAAAACGATGTGGCCGCCAATCGCCAATCGCTAGGCCAAGATGGCAACGCCAAAAACCAGCAAGGCATTCCCACAGATGGCACCAGCACCAATGAGCAAAAGCTGACCAAGCTAGGCTTGCAAGGTAACCAACAAGCGCTGGCCTCCGGCACGGCACCTAACAACCAAAGCATCGGCTCAGACGCGCCCACACTCAACCGTCAAGCAGTGCCACAAAACGCCCCACCCGGCACAAACCATCAGGGCGTAGATAGTGGCAAGATTGAATCGCATTTCGAAGCCCTGCCCTCGGGCAAGGTTGTTCGCGAAAAAGTGGACTTTGCCGCACAAGCCGCTAACCTCAAAACTGGCGCAAAGCCCGCGGCCAAACCCAACATTCGTGCACGCGTCCCACTCACAGCAGCTGGCCAGCAAGAAGCCAAGCTCAAGCACGACAAAATGATGGACGAATTCCACGGCCGTGTGGCCGGTATCAAACACAACGTGGACGCACTCAACCACCGTTTGTCTGACTTTGAAGAAAAAGTGCATAAGGAGGATGCCAACCTGATCAAAGGGGCATCCGAAAACTTTGACACTCATCGTGACTGAGCCAGTTGTCTCCCATTTGCCATGGGATTGACCCAGACCTGATTACGATTCTTGCCTGCCGCCTTCGCAGGTTTTTTTGTTTTGGGAGTTTCTTTGAGTCATCTCTTTTCTGAATTCACGCTCACGTCGCCACGCGGCCCCCTCACCTTGGCCAATCGCGCCATCGTGGCCCCCATGTGCCAATACTCAGCCGAAAACGGCCAAGCGACCGACTGGCATTTGATGCACTGGGGCAATATGCTCAACAGTGGCACCGCCATGTTCATCATCGAAGCGACTGCCGTTGAGCCTGAAGGACGCATCACCCCCCTGTGCTTGGGACTTTGGGACGACGCCACGGCTGGCGCACTGCAAGACAAACTGAACCGTGCCCGCCAATTGGCACCCAAGGTACCTGTGTGCATTCAACTCGCCCACGCAGGCCGCAAAGCATCCAGCGCAGCGCCTTGGCAAGGCGGCCAGTTGCTCACGCCTGCACAAGGGGGTTGGCCAACCGAAGGCCCCTCGCCTATCCCGCATTTAACGCAAGAAGCAGCGCCCCACGAACTCGACGCCAAAGGCTTGACGCGCATCCAGCACGCCTTTGCCAAAGCTGCACAACGTGCGGAGGCGATGGGCATTGAAGCCATCGAGCTGCACGGGGCCCACGGCTATTTGTTGCACCAATTTTTATCGCCTGTGGCGAACCAACGCACCGACCACTATGGCGGTAATTTTGACAACCGCACACGCTTCCCCATGGAAGTGTTTGAGGCTGTGCGTGCTGTCTACAAAGGCTCGCTCGGCATGCGCATCTCAGCCTCGGACTGGGTAGAAAACGGCTGGACGCCTGAAGAAACTGCAGATTTTGCATTGCGCTTAAAGCTCGCAGGCGCAGACTTTGTACACATCTCATCAGGTGGCGTCGCCGCTCAGCAAAAGATTGCCATTGGCCCCGACTACCAAGTGCCATTCGCCAAACTAGTAAAGCAAAAAACTGGCATGCCCACCATCGCCGTGGGCCTGATTACCGAGCCTCAGCAAGCCGAAGATATTTTGGCGCGCGGCGATGCCGACTTGATTGCCATGGCACGCGCCTTCCTCTACAAACCCCGTTGGGTGTGGGAGGCCGCAGCAGCTTTGCACGGGACGGTAGAAGCCAGTCCGCAGTATTGGCGTTGCATGCCACGCGAAGCACAAGGCATTTTCGATGCCGTGCGCATCGGTCAACGTTAAAAACAAACCGGAGACAACCCATGAAACACCTCACACGTCGCAGCCTCAACGCGGCTTTGATGGCCGCAACGGCCATCAGCACAGGCGCATTGCTGGCCCCCTTCGCAGCACAGGCACAAGCCGAGGCCTACCCCAGCAAGCCCATCACCTTGGTCGTCCCCAACCCACCGGGCGGCTTGGTGGATACCTCAGCGCGTTTGGTGAGCGAGCCCTTGTCACGCGTCACCGGCCAGTCGGTGGTGGTGGACAACAAGCCCGGCGGCAGCGGCAACTTGGCCTACGCCAACGTGGCACGCAGCGCCAAAGACGGCTACACCGTGCTGGTGTCGTACTCGGGCTATCACATCGCCAACCCCATCTTGATGGACAAATTACCTTGGGAGTTGAAAGACCTCACCCCCGTGGGTCTCATCACGGTGGCGACCAACGTGATTGCGGTGCACCCTTCTGTGCCAGCTAATAACTTGAAAGAGTTCATCGCGTGGGCCAAACAAAACCCAGGCAAGCTCAACTACGCCTCGCAGGGCAATGGCTCGGTGTCGCACATCGGCACAGAAATTTTCAAACAACAAACCGGCATTGAAATG
>Ga0213920_1002057_pt1 | contig 10110 bp, 10 predicted proteins | sample McNCre1117MG_FD_161054 | JGI IMG/M metagenome (GOLD analysis project Ga0213920, IMG submission 161054) | Freshwater microbial communities from McNutts Creek, Athens, Georgia, United States - 11-17 MG | ecosystem: Environmental > Aquatic > Freshwater > Creek | place: USA: Georgia | collected...
GCTAAAAGGACGCAACCTTGCTCATTGCCTGATCGAACACCTGACTGAGTGCCGGTGCCGCGATGGTCCATATCACGACCACAAGCGCTGCGGTCATAAGCGTGATGAGAACCCAACCCGGAACATCACCGCGGTCCTGATTCAACAGCGCCTTCACTTTTCCAACGATTCGATTGATTATTGACATTATTTATCTCCCTTAGAAACCGACCTGCAGAAGTTGCAGACTCGGAAAAATGGCAAACAGGATGGTGACGGGCAAGATCAGAAAGACCAGTGGCACCAGCATTTTGACTTCGTTTTGACCGGCGGCCTTCAGCTGTCGAATTCGCAGCTGACTCCGCGCCGATTCGGCCAGCAGGTTCAGCTGGTCGGCAAGTTGACTTCCACGCCGGAGGCTGAGTACAACCTTGTTTACAAACTCGGCAACGATGGGCGATGCGCACTCGCTATCCAGCATCAGAAGTGCCTCCTCCAGGGACTCGCCCAGTTGAAGCCTTCTTGAAAGCCGCCCTAGCGCCTTTGCAAAATCCCCCTGGGCCTTGGAATGCTGGGTGAGAACTCCGTAGATGTTCTCGCCGTTGGCTAAGCGGGCGGCGATGATTTCGAGGTGCTGGGGAACCTCATAGAGGTAAGGATCTGGTTTTGCCACCCGGAATCGCAGCGACACCATCGAGAAGTCGCGAAGTTTTAGCGAGGTTTGAGGGTTGAGTCGTTTTTCCAGCAAACTCCGATTCATTGCCCAAATACCCTTCTGCTGGCTGGCATGCGGCCAAGGATTCCAATGAGCAGGTAGGCGAAGAGGCAAACCCCTAGGCCGGTGATCAAAAGGGTCATGCCCACGGCCGAGTTATAGAAGCTGGAGTTCTGCCCGCGCAGTCCAAGTAGGTACACGATGGCCCATGGGGCAGCCAGGGCCAACTTTGCCGTGCCGGTAACCCAACCCTGTTTGGCCTGCAGTTCGCCGTGTAAAGCCACCTGCTGGCGCAGACTGCTGGCCAGCCTGCCCAAGTTGCTAACGAGGCCAAAACCACCGCTCTTGACGCTTACGCGCAGCAACTGAACCAGTTGATCGGCATAGACGTTAGAGAGTTCAACCGAAAGCCAATCCAAGGTTTGGTCTGTAGGAATGCCCAGCTCATCCAGACGAATCCAGGCCTCAAATGATTTGCGGGTGGTTTTTGGCCCGTTGGCGGCCAGATCGGCTATTGCACTGTTGAGTTCCTGGCCACTTGCCACCGCCGACGCCAAGGACTCGCAAACCTCTGGCAAGGCCCCAATCAGCGCGTTGTATCTGGCCTTGGCAACTGACTTCAACATTTCGATGGCTAGGGCAAAACCGAGGAAGAATGCCGCCACACCAATGCCCGCCAGGCCGGTGAGCTTGGCAACCGCCAAAGAGGCAAAGAAAAGCGTGGCAATCGCCAGCAGCCCCAGCCGCATAGCAGAAAAGTGCCCGAGCCCAGCTTCGGCAAGAAGCGACTTGAACCACCTCACAGGACTACCGCCTTAGCCACTGGATGGCCATCGTGGTTTGTCTCCACGGTGCAAATCTCGGTGACGCGGCGACCTTTCGCGCCAAAGTTTGAACACTGAACCACCAGATTGATTGCCTGCGCGGCCGTTTGGCGAACGAAATCGCCTGAGATGTTTGGACCGGCCAAAAGTGGCAGCGTGCAGAGCTTGATCAGCGCAGCCTGCGCGGAGTTGGCGTGAATGGTGCAGGCCCCAGGAATGCCGCTGTTCATTCCGATCAGCAGATCCAAGGCCTCGGCTTCGCGCACCTCGCCAATCACCAAATAGCCTGGGCGCATTCTTAGGGCTTCCTTAACTAGGCGACGCAAAGGAATATCGCCCCTGCCCTCCAGGTTGGGCTGTCTGGTCTGCATCGGCACCCAGTCGGCTAGTTCACTGCGGATCTCGAAGGTTTCCTCGCAGGTGATAAGCCGAGTGTTCTGGTGCAGTTCGTTCAATAAGGCGCAGAGCATCGTGGTCTTGCCGGCCTGGGTGGCCCCCGAAATCAGGATGTTGCTGCCCGCCAAAACCTGCTCTGTCAGATACTGGGCTTGAGCCTGGCTTATCGATTCAAGCTCAACCAGTTGACGCAGGGTCATGATTCGAGCCGGAAACTTTCGGATGTTCACAGACCAGTGCTTTGAGGTGACATCGGGGATGACAACATGCAGACGCGAACCATCGGGCAACGCGGCGTCTACGAACGGCATGGAGGTGTCGATTCGGCGGCCACTGTTGCGAAGCATCCGCAGCACTATGGTGCGCAGGTCCTCTTCGCTGAGGTTTATTTCGAGGGTTTCAACTTTCGAGCCTCTGGCCACAAAAAGCTGGTTAGGCCGATTTATCCAAATCTCTTCGATGTCACGATCTTCGATGAATGGTTGCAACACGCCGAAGCCACTGAGCTGTCGAAGGGCAGAGGCTCGAACAACCGTCTCATCCCCGATTTGATGGCCTTCGAGAGCCATGGAATCAAACAATTGGTCGATTGCAGACTGTGGCGAGCGGTCTCGGTCCTCCACCAAAAGCTCGCGGGCACCCCTGGTTAAATCCTGAATTAGTGACATTTCCCCTCCATTCGAAACCAACGATTTCAGTTTTTGGCGGGAAGGTTAAAAAGTTATCCACAAATTCAGGTATGCTTTATGGGTTGCGGGAGTGGCGAAATGGCAGACGCGCTGGATTTAGGTTCCTGTGTCGAGAGACGTGTGGGTTCAAGTCCCACCTTCCGCACCAAGTAGAAATAGCCCTGATTTATCAGGGCTATTTCGCATTTAAGCGGGGTTTAGGTGCGGGGCCGGATCTGCCTTGGCCAGCCTTGGCTATTGTTTTGCCTGCGTGCCTAGTTCATCTTGCTGGCAGCATCAACAGCAGCACCTGCATTGACAATGCCAATGCCACAGCCGGTGCGCGTGTTTGGAACAGCGGTGGAACAGTCCACCGAAAGATTTCCATTGTTGAGGACAGATTTCACCGCTGGGAACGGCGTGTAGTTACCGGCGTCACTAAGCGCATGCCAGACCTGGTCGAAGTTGATGTTTGGCTTCACCGAATAGAGCAAAGCAACCACACCGGCAACCATCGGTGCCGCCATGCTGGTACCCATCTCATCCTTGTAGGTGGGGGTGGCAGCCAGCGCTGGAGGCGCATTTGAGGCAAGGTTCTCGCCTCCGGTGTTCCATGTGCTGAGGATTCCGCTGGTATCCCCCGCAGGTAAGTCGGCCGGTACAGTTTGGTCTCCACCCGGCGCAGCGATATCCACGCCCACTCCGAAGTTGCTGTAGCTGGCAATCTTGCCATCGTAGGTTGAGGCTGCCACGTTGATGGTTGGGAAGCAGTTACCCGGGTAGGAGATTGCTGCCTCGTAGGAATCGTTTCCGGCTGCGGTGACAACGGTGATGCCCATGTCCTTGATGGCACCGAGCACCGAGGTGGTTCCGGTGTCGCAGGAGCCGTTGGCATTACCAAGCGAAAGGTTCATGACCTGAGCTGGGTGCAGGTTCTTGGCAATCACACCACAGGCATTGGAGGTAGGGATGTCTCGTCCCGAAGCCCAGTTGAGGCCAGCGATTAGGTCGGCGCTAGAGCCGCCGTTGCTACCCATGACCTTTACCTCTAAAAGCTTGACGCCCGGCGCTACCCCCACAACGCCCTGATCGTTGGCAGCAGCCGCAATGATGCCCGAAACGTGGGTGCCGTGCCATTCGTTGGCACTGTTTGGGTCTGTTGGGTTGGCACTGCAACCTGGGCCGGTTGGGTCTGAGGTCTTGGTGACGAAGTTATAGCCGTAGACAGTGCCATCGGTGTTGCGCCAGACCTGCGAATCTAGGTCTGGGTGGGCCGAAATGCCACTGTCCAGCACGGCTACGGTGACGTTTGAGGTGCCGTGAGTGTGCTGCCAGGCCGATTCGATGTTGATGCCGTATTTGCTATTGAGCGCCCACTGCTGCTTGTAAAGCGGGTCGGTTACCTGGAAGGCTCCGACGGCCTTACTGCTGCCATGAACGTTGGAGGCGAATACCTTGACGGTGTAGGTGATGCCAGGCGTAAGGCCCGCAAAGTTACAGGTGGTGGTTGTGCTCTTGCAAACCACATCGTTTTGGCCAACCGCGGAAGCTGTGGCGGTAAAGGTAACCGGCAAGCCACCCGCATCTGCCAAGGAATATGCCAACCAACTTGGCTTTTGAGTGGCAGATGCCAAGGCAAGTGTGCTGAAGGTTGGGGCAACCGGGAGCGTTGTTGGGGTTGCACTCTTCCAAGCGCTGTAGGCACCAACCTTGGAGACGCCACGGTACTTGGTGATGGCCGCAACACGGATGCTCACCGGTGCGCCTGCTGTTAGGCCATTGTTGATGGTTGTGCGGGTCTGGCTTGGAGTGAGCGAGATCAGCTGATTACTGATGGTCTTGCCCCCATCGAAGCTGGCCTGAGCCTGATAGCCGGAAATGGTGCCGCCGTTGAGCAAAACCGGCTTTTTCCACTTGGCGGTTACCGCCGCGGTGTTTGGGTCTGCTGCACTGAAGCCATCGTTGACTGTGACCGATGCAGGAGCCGAGGCAGGCTTGAAGGCGGCAGTCTTGGTGGTTCCAACATAGGCGCCACCAAGTGGTGCCGCAGTGGTAGCAACCGAAGGGGCTGCTAACTGCGAAGGAGTGTGGTTTAGAGCTGCGGCGCTTCTGGTGAATCGATCGATGCCACCAGATATGACGGCAGGGTTGGCGGTAGCCAACTTGAGGGCAAGCAGTGCCTGATCTGTTGTGGTTGGAGTCTGGAAGGTAAGCGCGTGCCAACCGGTGCCCAAGGGGCGGTCGCTGGTTACGTGGATTCCGAGATTAGCCAGCTGAGCCGAAATGTTGAATCGCTGGGTGGTAGCGATTGTGCCGGCGCGGTAGTGAAGATTGAGGCCCACGGCTGCCCCGTCGGCTGGTATCGAAACCGGCATCGAACTGGCCTGCGCCGACATTGGAGCTATAGAGGCCACCACTGAGAGGGCGGCCACTGTCAAGGACGCAAGGATTCCGCGCTGAAAATGCTTCACCGTTCAACGGTATCTATTTACTTGCAAAATGGGGTGCTAGAAGTAGCGTTTACCCCCATTTTCACAAGAGACATTCAGACTCAGAGAGTCTTTTGTAGCAGCACCGTGCCCAGCCAACGGCCAAACTTGAAACCTACCTTGCCAAGGTGCCCCTGGTGGGTAAAGCCAAATCGCTCGTGTAGCTGTATGGAAGATTCGGCGCCCTTGTCTGAAATGACGGCAACCACCTCTTTGACACCGGCCTTTTTGGCCTCATCCAGCAGTGCCTCCATGAGCCTGGTACCCAGACGCTTGCCCATGGCAGCGGGCCTCAGGTAGATGCTGTCTTCCACGGTGCGCTTGAAGGCAGCCTTCTGACGCCAGGGTGCAACATAGGCGAAGCCTAGAATCTGCCCCGATGGACTGACACACACTAGGAAAGGCAGAGCCAGACCCTGAATCCAGCGGAACTTCTCTAGCCAGTCGCCCAGGCGCATGGTGTCGATGTCGAAGGTGACCACGCTGTTCTTGATGTAGTAGTTGTAGATCTCCAGCACCTGGGGCATGTCGGATTCGTTGGCCTGCCGGATGACCGGGTCACCTTCGGGCTCCACCGGGGTGGCTTTGGCCTTGCGAGCTAGTCGCCAACGGGTTTCTGAATCTAGTGCCAAGGTGGCCTCCTACCGATTCCAATTTATCGGTTGCTGCCCCAGATTGAGCAGGTGGCGGTTTACTGCGCTGAACGGCTTGCTGCCAAAGAAACCACGGTGAGCCGAAAGCGGGCTGGGATGTGGGCTCTCTACGATGACAACGTGACTGGCCGCATCGGCGAGCGCCTGCCCCAAAGTCTTCTTGATGCTTTTCGCCTGCGCACCCCAGAGCACCAGCACAATCGGGTTTCCAAGAGCGAGCAGGTGCCTGATGGCCGCATCGGTGATTACCTGCCAACCTGCATCGAAATGGGCGCCCGCAGTGCCTGCAATGGTGGTTAGGTGTCGGTTCAGCAACATGACACCCTGCTGCTGCCAACCGGCCAAATCCACCGAAGGCAAAGCTCCACCCACATCAGTGACCAATTCGTTGAAAATGTTGCGAAGACTGGCCGGCAACGGTTTGGTATCCAGTGAAACAGCGAAGGCGCGCCCAACTGCAACTCCCGAGGTTGGGTAAGGATCCTGCCCCAGGATCAGCACCCGCACATCGGCTGGAGCAACGCTGAACGACGCCATTACAAGGTTGGATTGCGGTGCCAGACCGGGTTCACCGGCCAGTTCAACTTCTAGTTGGTGCAGGTGAGATTTATGCGCCGACAGGGCCAACTGCCACTGAGGATGCATCTGCTCGAACCACATAACTCAAGCCTAGGTGGTGGCAAACGGGGGCCAATTGCTAACATCGAAGCATTGCATCTGCTGTTTCAGGCTTGGTGCGTTACCGCTTCCCACCAAGTAAGGCATCAAACTCGCATGGAGTTTCAGACCCCAGAAGACACAGTCCCATCGGCGTTTATCACCGATGAGATGAGCCGTCAGCTAATTGGGCGTCCTCCTGCTTCGGGTGCCTGGCGCGACGGCGACCCACTGGGCGACCGCGAGCTGATGCCAATCGCAAATCTGCACCTAGAAAGCGGACGCGAACTTCACGGCGCCAAAATCGCCTACGAAACTTGGGGAACCCGCAACGAGGACGGCAGCAATGCCGTGCTCATTCTGCACGCCCTAACGGGCGACTCGCACGCCATCGGTGGCTCGTCTAAGGCACACCCAACCGAGGGCTGGTGGAACGGCATCATTGGACCAGGCCTGGCCGTAGACACCGATAAGTGGTTTGTGGTGGCCCCTAACATGCTTGGTGGCTGTCAGGGCTCTACCGGTCCGTCCTCATTAGACTCCCACGGACACGAGTACGGTGCCCGTTTCCCATTCCTCAGCATTCGCGATCAGGTGAATGCCCAGAAGCTCTTCGCCGATGCGCTTGGCATCAGCCAGTGGCACGCGGTAATCGGTGGCTCGATGGGTGGCATGCAGGCACTGGAGTGGGCCGTGATGTTCCCTGATCTGCTTCGAAACCTGGCCGTCATTGCTGCTCCACCGATTTCAACCGCAGACCAGATTGCGCTCAACTGCGTGCAGATTGAGGCCATTAAGACCGACCCAGCCTTCAAGGATGGCGCCTACTACGAGGCTCGTGCCGGACAGGGACCACACCGTGGGCTGGCTTTGGCGCGCCGCATGGCCCTACTCAACTACCGCTCCCCTAACGAGCTGAACGAGCGCTTCGAGCGCAGCTGGCAGTCATCGGTGAACCCGCTGGGTGGCGGCGGACGCTTTGCGGTTGAGTCTTACCTTGATTTCCACGGCAACAAGTTCACCCGTCGCTTTGATGCCAACTCTTATATCACGCTGGTAAATGCTATGAACTCTCACGATGTCTCGCGTGGACGCGGCTCGTTGGCTGAGGCGCTTGGCCAGATCAAGGTTCGCACCCTCATTGCCGGAATCGATTCGGACCGACTCTTCCCGCTAACTGGACAGGCTGTAATTGCTCAGAACCTGCAGTGTGAGGTTGTCGGTGGCGGACTACAGGTGATTGAGTCTGCCTATGGTCACGACGGCTTCCTCATCGAGCGCGAAATCGTTGGGCCGCTGCTTACTACGCTACTTGAGGGCTAGTCAAAGCACTTTTGCAAGTTTGGGGCTGAAGCTCTTAGCTAACCGACTTCTTGCCCCTGAGGTGGAACGAAGCCAGCTCAAACAATCGCACATTGCTGAAGATCAGCAGCAAGACAACCAGCGCATCGCGAATGGTTAGCACTCCTGTTGCCCAGGGCTGCGAAGACAAAATGTGGTCGTAGATGATTGGGTAGATCAACCCGGTTATGCCAAAGATCAGCCCAAGCCAGATGGTGACGATCTTCCAGTTTGGAACTCGTTCGATGTTGCCCAGAATGACCGGGATGATCAGCCAGCAGTAGTACTGCGGCGAACCCACCTTGTTGAAGACGATCATGTCCAGGATGGCGGTAAGAACGGTCCAGGCAAACACCTCGTTGCGGCGGAAGGTGTCTTCCACATCGCCGCGACGGATTACAAACCAGCCCATAAAGATGGTGATGGCTAAGGCCAGGTACATGAGTGGGCCAAGTAGCGCTGCAACCTGCATCACTCCCACGCCTCGAACTTGGAAGGTCTGGAGGGCTGTTGAATAGTAGGGGCCGGTGTCTGGCCACTTGAAGATTCTGCCCCACAGCCAAGGCACCGCCCAGGGAGATTCAATCTGGATGCCACGACCAGTTTGTTCGAGGACAAACGAAAGCGAGTTGTGCGCGCCGCCAACGATTAGTCCGGCTACCAGCACCAGCAAACCAGTTGCCAAACCTGCGATAGCGGCTGGACGCCACTTTCTGGCCTCCGCAACCGTGGCCATCAAGATGGTGATTGGCCAGACCTTGATCCAGGTTGCAATTGCAAACCAGATCGCGGCAACCTCGGGCTTAGCGCGCAGCCAGGCAACCAGACCAACCACGGCAACGGCCACCGAAATGGTGTCGAGGCGGCTGATTGACACCGGACCAAGCAGCAACTGAGCCATGATCCAGGCCCAGCCGGCAACTACGCGAGCCTTGTCGTACTTCTTTGGCCAGAAAAGCAGCACGAATAGCGCGGCCAGTTCGATGGCGCCGGTCATGAAAAGCCAGTTGTGCTGATAGTTGGGGCCGAAGTATGCCGGCAGCAAAACGAATAGCAAGTTTGGGTACGGATATACCCAGGGCACCGTCAAACCCATAAAGCTGTGGGTCTTGAACATCTCGATTGCCCACGGGTGATAGGCAAAGATGATGTCGCCCATCGGCCAACCCAGGCCCTTGAGGCCGGTCCAGATCAGGTAGAGGTGGGCCATGATAAAGGCGACGACAACCGTTGGGCGTGCCAAAGCCAGGCGCTTGAGCAGTGGGATCATGACCTCAACAATTCATTGATTGCCTGATAAAGCGCTGAAGCCACCAAACTGGCCGTTGGTGTTGCTGTTTGAGCTGCTATTTCGGCAGCCCGAGAATGCAGAGCGATTCCCAGGTGTGCGATATCCATCCACGAGCCTCTAGCCAACTCAGAATTCTGAGCCGCGATTGCTCCGAGGAGTCCAGCCAGGACGTCACCTGTGCCTGCGGTTGCCAGCAACGGCGAGTTGGGTCCAACTTCAAGCAGTTCGCCGTGTGAATTGGCAACTAGGGTGACGCTGCCCTTGAGCAAAACAGTTTGCCCAGTCAGTTCGGCTAGTGTCACGGCCGCCCGCTTGCGGTAATCAGGGTCGTCGAAGCGCTCGGGGAACCAGCGCACCTCACCGGCATATCGGTTGAGTAACCCCATGGCCTCGCCATGATGCGGGGTTAGCAGGAGGCTGGAGTCTTGCAGTCGCGAGAAATCAAGGACACTCAGGGCCCCGGCATCCACCACGGCAAGCAGCGGTTCTCTGAAGATTGCCCGCAGATCGTTGGCACGCGCCTCATCCTTGGGGTTGATACCCGAACCAAGCACCCAGGCCTGAGCTCGGGCGGTATTGGAAATTTCCTGGGTGACAATAACCTCTGGGTGGTTGACCAGAACCAAATCGGAAACCCTGGCCGGCCCCTGAAAGCGGATCATGCCGATGCCAGCCTGCTGGGCGGCGGAGATGCCAAGGATTGCAGCGCCCGGATACTCGTTTGAACCAGTTACAAAACCAACTGTGCCCCGACTGTATTTGTTGTCGCCCGCAGCCGGAAGCGGCATCAGTAGGCGCAAGACGGCTGGGATCTCCATGCCTCCACGCTAGCCCAGAATGCCCGCTAAGCAACTGCAATTGACCCGCCAACCTGAACTCAAAGTGCAGCCGGGAATACTTTGCCGCGCGATTAGGCTGAGAGAAGTAACCCAGGTAATCAGGAGCAGTTGTGTCAAAGCTTTTCACCCCTATCAAGATTCGCTCCGTCGAATTCCGCAACCGCATCTGGATTGCCCCGATGTGCATGTATGCCTGCGACAACCGCGACGGCATCGTTGGAGACTTCCACTACGTGCACCACAACACCTTTGCAAACG
>Ga0213920_1002058_pt1 | contig 10098 bp, 9 predicted proteins | sample McNCre1117MG_FD_161054 | JGI IMG/M metagenome (GOLD analysis project Ga0213920, IMG submission 161054) | Freshwater microbial communities from McNutts Creek, Athens, Georgia, United States - 11-17 MG | ecosystem: Environmental > Aquatic > Freshwater > Creek | place: USA: Georgia | collected...
TAGTGGCCTTGGGGTTAGGTTAAGCCCAGAAATGGTTGGTTCGGCTAAAGAAACACCAAACAAAAGGTAACGATTTGACTGCTACTACTTGGTGGCGAGGCGCACAAAGAACACGTTTGGCGTGAAGATCTTGGCCAGTTTCACTGTGTCTCCCACGCGCGGTGCGTGATAGAACAGGCCGCTTCCGGCATAGATGCCATCGTGGGAGAGGTCATTCAGGATCACGAGGTCACCCGGAAGTGCGTCTGCCTCCTTGACGATGATTCCCATGTGCGACTGGGCGATAACCGAGTGAGGTAGGTCGAGGCCGAAGTGCGCGAACACGTAGCGAACATAGCCCGAGCAGTCGAATCCGGATGGGTTGTCGCCGCCGAATACGTACGGGGTGCCCACAAACTTGGCGGCTACCTTCATTACGGTTGCGGAGTCGATAGTGGAGTAAGGCGGGTTCAGAACGATGTCGGCCGCGCTTGGACCAGTGTAGGAGCCAACGCGGGCCTTGGCGATTTGATCCGCGATGCTCTGCGCAGAGGTGCTCTGGTAAGAGTTGCGGCCAAAGTCCTGAACCACGATGGATGCAACCGTGGTGCTCTGAGTTCCGGCCATTGCGCTTAGCGATGCTGCGTTGATGGTGCTGAAGCCGGCGAGCGCCGAAACCTCGGGGCTGAATGCGTAGGCAGGTAGCGCCATGGTGCTGAAGATTCCTGCGGCGATGGCCATGGTGAATCCCGAACGTACCGAGCGACGGCGGTACCACTTGGTGGCTGGTTTCCCGGCAACGATGTAACGGCCGGTGGGAATGAGTTCCTGGTTTTCAGAGGAAATTACTTCGGCAACCTTGCGGGCGCGACGAAGTTCGCGCTTTGCTGCGCGCGACTGCTTCTTACGCTCTGCCTCACGGATGGATCTCCGCGAGCGCAACTCCATCGTCTCGAAAACGTTTACTTCAACGTTTGCGCGATGGCGTCCGGTGCTCTGCTTGGCCAAAAACTAGCCTCCAGGTTGATTTAGGATCACCCAATTTTACCAAACTGTGACAAATGATTGCCAGACAATTCACGCCGTATTCAGTGGATTAGGAGGTTACTTTCAGGTTTTTGCCTGAAAAGTAGGGGGTTTAGGCCTCCACAAAAAGGTGAGCGGCGTCGTCAATTACGAGCGATTCACCCTCGTTGGCACCCTCAACCTTGATGAAAACCCGGCGGGCTTTGTGTTCAAACGTGAGCTTTGCACCGGGGACAATGCCTAGTTGTCGCAGGTCGCTCAGCAACTGGACATCCACCTGCAGCGGTTCGCCGATACGCCTTAGCGTGTAGACGCGGTTGGTGTCTGCAAAATCCAGGTTGGCAACGCTCACCACTCCATCGTGGAATTTTGGAGACTCCTTGAGCCCTAAATCCTGCAGGCCAGGGATGGGGTTTCCGTAAGGCGAGACACTGGGGTTTTCCAGAAGGTGAACAATCTTTTGCTCCACGTGGTCGCTCATAACGTGCTCCCAGCGGCAGGCTTCCTCGTGCACAAACTCCCACTCGAGGCCGATCACGTCGGCCAGAAGGCGCTCTGCAAGGCGGTGTTTGCGCATGACCTTCACGGCCTCGGAACGCCCCTCGGTCGTGAGCTCAAGGTGGCGGTCGCCACCGAGCTGAACCAGCCCGAGACGCTCCATGCGAGCGATGGTCTGCGACACTGTAGGGCCGCTGTGGTTTAGCCGCTCCGAGATGCGGGCGCGCATCGGCACTTGCCCCTCTTCCTCTAGTTCGAGGATGGTGCGAAGGTACATCTCTGTGGTGTCGATTAGGTCGGTCACGGGGCTTCCCTCTTGTCTCGCGGCGCTCGCTCTATTATCGCTTGCCCGCTCTGCCGTGGCCTGCTGTTGCGTAAACTTGACACATGGCTGACATCAAAATTCCTTCCGAACTCCTGCCCTCTGACGGCCGTTTTGGCTGCGGTCCATCCAGGGTCCGCCAGGCTCAGATCGATGCCTTTGCAAGCCACGGTGCCGCCCTGATGGGCACATCGCACCGCCAGGCTCCGGTCAAGAATCTGGTGCGCCGGGTACAGGACGGCCTTATGGACTTGTTCCACAATCCCGAGGGCTACGAGATCGTCCTCGGCGATGGCGGTTCTACCGCATTCTGGGATGTCGCATCCTTCAGCCTTGCCGAGGGCAAGTCGCAGGCTCTGGTGCACGGCGAGTTTGGCAGCAAGTTTGCCACCGCACTTAAGGCCCCATGGCTGACGGCCCCGACCGTGATCAACGGAACCCCTGGCAGCCGCCTCGACCTCCAGGCAGAGGCCGGCGTTAGCCTCTACGCCTATGCGCAGAACGAAACCTCAACAGGCGTTGTCACCCCGGTGAAGCGCCTCGCTGGAGTTGACGAAGGCGCGCTGTTCCTGACTGACGCAACCAGCGCTGCCGGTGGAATCGACTTTGACCCGACCGAGACCGACGTCTACTACTTTGCGCCTCAGAAGAACTTTGCATCCGATGGCGGCCTGTGGCTGGCACTCATGTCGCCGGCGGCCATCGAGCGTGCCGAGCGCGTGGCTTCAAGCGGCCGTTACATGCCAGAGTTCCTTAGCCTCAAGACGGCAATCGATAACTCTCGCCTCAACCAGACGCTGAACACCCCGGCAATTTCCACACTCTTCCTACTCGCCGAGCAGGTTGACTGGATGAACGAAAACGGAGGGCTAGCTTGGGCGGACGCCCGCACCAAGGCGGCATCCCAGTTCCTATACGACTGGGCAGATACTTCGACTTTCGCCACCCCGTTCGTTGCCGACAAGGACCACCGCTCGCAGGTTGTTGTCACCATCGACTTTGATGAATCGGTTGATGCCGCGGCTGTCGCCAATGTTCTGCGCGCAAACGGCGTTGTAGACACGGATCCGTATCGCAAGCTTGGTCGCAACCAGCTTCGCGTTGCCACGTTTACCGCAACGGAGCTCGACGATGTCAAGCAGCTGACCCGCTGCATCGACTACGTGGTTGGGCAACTGTCGTAGGCTAAACCTAGCCAAACGGTTCAGGAAAGGTTCAGGGATGGTTCGCTTCTACCTAAAGCACGTTGAACGACGCCCGGACCCCGAGCCAGTAAAGGTAAACCCCAAGCTCGCGATTGCAGTTGGCTTGGTCTTTTGGGCGATTGCGCTACTTACGCTTCTTGTTGCCCCGAATAGTCTTCCACTTGAAGAGCCCCTTGCCTTTTCCACCTGCGGCGTCGGCATCGTCCTCGGCTTCTGGGGCCTCTGGCACGTTCGCAACCGGTAGCTGGGCTTCGGCCTCTGGCAAGGCATCCTGGCTAACTTCTGGCTCCTCAGCTGCATCAACCGCATCCTCGGCGTCTTCAACCTCGGCTGCGTCGTCAGCTTCCTCGGCCTCAAGCGCGGCAGCGGCTGCCGCCTCCGCCTCTAGAGCAGCTTGAAGCGCCTTGTAGTCGGCCAGACGCTCACTCCACGGCACCCACTTTGGTGCAACCAGGCTGGTATCGCCAGGCACCAGAACAACCTCGGACACCGTGGCATCCCAGCCATCGATGAAAAGCGTGACGGCGATCTGCCAGTCTGGGTAGCCCTTCAGTTTGCTGGCAAAGAGGTAGGTGAGGACGCCGTCCTGGTTTTCCTGCACGGTGCGGCCGAAATCGCCAACGGCCAGGTGGCCGTGGGTTTCAACTGCCGCAGCGCGAGCAAGCTCCAGGTAGTTAGTCATTACGCCTCGAGTTCGTCGGCAAGCTTACGCAGCAGGGTTGCGATTTTCTTGCCAGCTGCAGACTCTGGGTGACGGCCGTGCTTTAGGCCGCCGTTGATCTTGTCCAGAACAGCGATGGTGTCCTCAACGATGACTGCGAGGTCATCGGCAGGTTTGCGGTGAGCCTTTGCGAGACTCGGCTTTGGGTCAAGCAAACGCATCGTGAGAACCTGCGGACCCTTGCGGCCATCGACGATGCTGAACTCAACGCGCGAACCCTTGCGCACAGTGGTGACACCGTCTGGCAGGTTTGTGGCGTGCAGAAATACCTGCTGACCCTCATCGCTCTCGATGAAGCCATAGCCCTTCTCCTCGTCGAAGAAGCGAACTTTTCCGGTAGGCATTAGTCCTCTTTCGTAAAACCAACCCATAGTTTACCGCAAGGCAACTTGGCGGCCTATGGTTGGCGTTCATCCCAGTATTAGGCTAGAAGGATGCGCGAAAACCGTTTCGAGAACACCCTGGCATTCATGGCTGCCGGAACCATCGGACTTTCCATCCTGGCTATTGTCATCACCGTTCTGTCGGCGCTGTTCAAGTTCACCATACCCGGCGCAATCGTCTTGATTCCAATGATCGGCCTGCCGCTTGGGTTCGTGCTGGTTTTCACCTTGCTAGTGGTATCCATGATTCGTAAAGCTCGAGAAAACAAATAGCTCACGCTATTTGGGGGCAATACGATGAGCGATCTGCTGAATCTGGCAACAAACCTAAAGGCTCGCGACGATCAAAACCTGGTTGAGCTCCTGGAACGTCGCGGGCTAACCGGGGCGCCTAAGGATTTCTTCGATCTCGCTCAATCGCTTCTGAGCGCGCGAAGCATCATGTCCACGCTGTCCACCCTGACAGTCGGCGAAGCCCACCTGCTGAATCAAATGATGAACGAATCGGCCATCGATGACTCCGAAATAGACGGCGAGATCAATCAATACCTTCAGGCTTTGGCCGACCGAGCCTTATTTGTCTGGACGGACACAGGTCCAAAGGCGCTCACTGCGGTAATAGAACTTGCAGAGCCGCTCCTGAAAAATCTCGGCGAGGCGATTTCTCCTAGTCGGCCCAAATTTCGCTTTGATTACGCCGTGAAAGAGGAAACCGACTTAGGCCTGGCTGCCATCGCGGCATTTGAGACCCAACAGGGCCTTTACGAACTTCTACTGGATGCCGAGCAGCACCAGATCAAGCACACGGGCAAGACCGGCTTTGGGGTTGGCGACGTTAAGCGCGTGGCCGGCCACCTCAACCTAGACAATGGGCAAGTAAGGGCTCTCTACCGCCTAGCGGCCAGGCTAAACCTACTGCAGTTGATTGGCGAAAACTGGTGGTTTACACCGGCAGCCCGAAACTACGTGGCCTCTACGATCCTTGACCGTTGGCGGATTTTGGCCAATCAGTGGCTGGTATCGCTGGGCCCGCTCGGTTCATCAGCGCTGGCGCAGGAAATTCACGTTCACCCCGTGGAGACTCTCGCCGAGGCACTGCTGAGAGTTTTCCCGCTGCGCGACGACCTACTCGAAGAGCAGATCGAAGACCTGGCGTCCCAGGCAGATGCCCTAGGGCTCACCATCGCTGGCTCGCCGTCCCCTTTGCTTTTGCTTTCCCTCGAAGGTGGGGTGGATTTGGCGTGCGACATGCTGCAACGTCATCTGCCGGGACTCCAACACAACCTGATTGTTCAGGCCGACTTGAGCCTAATTGCACCTGGGCCGCTGGACGCCGCGACCGAGGGCACGCTTCGACTGTTTGCCACCGTGGAACAAGTTTCAGTTGCCAACACCTATCGACTATCGGCGCAATCCATCAGCCACGGCATGGAATCTGGGCTTTCCATAGATTCGATTCGCGGGGCTCTGATGGAGCTGTACGCTCGCCCGCTGCCCCAGCCAGTCGAATACCTACTCACAGACACCGCCGCAAAGTTTGCAAAACTCAGGATTTCAGCCGGGCCGGGCGGTGGAGAAAAGTCGGTCATCACTGCATCCGATGCGCTGCTGCTCACCCAAGTGCTTAACGATTCCAGGCTTCGCGCGTTCGCCTTCAAGGCTCCAACCGCGTCGTCAATCGCCACTCGGTTTGAACCTGATGTTGTTTACCAGGCGCTGCGCGAGCAGGGCTATCTTCCCGTGGTTACGGACTCGAACGGGTCCATTGTGCCACCGCGCCGAATCATCGCGTTGTCCGGGGGTTTGGCCGATTCAACCGCCAACCCGCTTCAACTGTTGGTTCAGAACCTGCGCGAGGCGGATCGCCGCGTTGGCAGCCAGCCTGACGACCAAGACATCACACGCCAGATTCAACTCGCCATCAAGGGCAAGGTGACGCTGCTGATTTACGCAACAGACCGCGCTGGCAATGAGGTTGAGTTCACCATATTGCCAACTGCTGTTGCCAACGGCCGCCTGCGCGGCATGGACAGGCGCAGCGACGTGGAGCGTACGCTTCCACTCGAACGCATAGTGCGCGTGGAGTTAGGCTAGAACCTATGTCTGCCGGCCCGCTCATCGTTCAATCTGACAAGACTGCCCTGCTTGAGGTGGACCACCCCGATGCCGCGGATGCCCGCCACGACCTGAGCATTTTTGCCGAACTCGAGCGCGCTCCAGAGCACATTCACACCTACCGAATCACGCGACTCGGCCTGTGGAATGCTCGCGCGGCGGGCCACGACAGCGACTTCGTCCTTGCGGTTTTGGACAAGTACGCCAAGTTCCCGGTGCCTGCGGGTGTTCGCAACGACATCACCGACACAATGAGCCGCTACGGCCGACTCACCATCAACCGCAGCGAGGCAGGCGACCTAGAGCTGCACTCGGACTCTCCCGCCATCCTCATCGAGGCATCGCGCCAGCGCAAGATCAAGGAGCTCCTAGAGGGCCAGGTATCCCCCACATCTTTCAAGATTCTCCCCTGGGCTCGTGGTCAGGTAAAACAAGAACTCCTCAAACTGGGATGGCCCGCCGAAGACCTCGCCGGCTACACAGATGGCACCCCTCACGAGATTGACCTCGCAGAGTCAGACTCGTTCAAGATTCGCGACTACCAGAAGGCTGCCGTGGAGCGATTCTGGGATGGCGGCAGCGGCGTTGTAGTCCTGCCGTGTGGTGCGGGAAAGACCATCGTTGGCGCCGGCGCAATGAGCGTTGCCAAGACCAACACCTTGATTCTCGTTACCAATACGGTGAGCGCCAGGCAGTGGAAGAGCGAGCTCGTGAAGCGCACCACGCTCACCGAAGATGAGATCGGCGAGTATTCGGGCAGCACCAAAGAGGTAAAGCCAGTCACCATCGCCACCTATCAAATCCTCACCACAAAGCGTAAGAACGAGTACACCCACCTGGCTTTACTGGACGCAAAGGACTGGGGACTGGTGGTCTATGACGAGGTGCACCTGCTTCCCGCGCCTATCTTCAAGTTGACCGCCGAACTTCAGGCCCGCCGCCGACTCGGCCTCACGGCAACTCTGGTGCGCGAGGATGGCAAGGAGGGCGACGTCTTCAGCCTCATCGGCCCAAAGCGCTACGACGCTCCGTGGAAGGACATCGAGGCGCAGGGATACATCGCTCCCGCCGCGTGTTTTGAGGTTCGCATCAATCTGAGCGAGGACGAGCGCCTGGAGTACGCCATCGCCAACCAGGACGAGCGTTACCGCCTTGCCGCCACCAGCCCGGTAAAGATTGGCGTCATCAAGCAGCTGCTGGAACGTCACGCTGGCGAACCAACGCTGATCATTGGCCAGTACCTCGACCAAATCGCTACGGTTTCCGAGGAACTCGGCATCCCAAAGATCACCGGCGATACGCCTGTTGATGACCGCGAGCGCCTGTTCCAGGAGTTCCGCGACGGCAAGCTCACCTCGCTCGTGGTGTCAAAGGTTGCCAACTTCTCGGTCGACCTGCCGGAGGCTTCTGTTGCCATCCAGATTTCGGGTTCTTACGGCAGCAGACAGGAAGAGGCCCAGCGTCTTGGCCGCCTGCTACGCCCCAAGGCCGACGGTCGCAGCGCTTCTTTCTACACACTGATTGCCCGCGACACGGTGGACCAGGACTTCGCACAGAATCGCCAGCGATTCCTGGCCGAGCAAGGTTACTCTTACACAATCCTCGACGCCACAAGTCTTTAGGGTTTCGGCAAGTTCGCTGTAGCAAAATCTCAATTTTCCCCCAGCCGTCTCTCAGGAAACTCACAGACACAGGGTGGAAACTTGAAGCATGAACAATGCTGACGGCGCAAATATCAAGGTTCTAGTAGTGGACGACGAGGCGAGCATCCGCGACCTCCTCACTCGAACCCTCAAGTTTGAGGACTTCGACACCATGTCGGTTGCAAACGGCGCCGACGCCATCGATGCGGTTGCCAGCTATGAGCCGGACATCATCCTGCTCGACGTGATGCTGCCCGACATGAACGGCTTCAGCGTCACCAAGAAGATTCGCTCACAGGGCGTGACCACTCCGGTACTGTTCCTCACCGCCAAAGACGAACCTGAGCACAAGGTGCAGGGTCTCACCGTGGGCGGCGACGACTACGTCACCAAGCCCTTCAGCCTCGCCGAGATCGTGGCCCGCATCCACGCCATTCTTCGCCGCACCAAAGCCACCCGCAACGACGACTCCATCCTCGAGGTTGGCGAGGTCAGCATCAATAACGACGCTCACGAGGTGTTTGTGAACGGCAACCTCATCGACCTCAGCCCTACCGAGTACAACCTGCTGCACTTCATGATGAGCAACCCAAACCAGGTGCTCAAGAAGGAGCAGATCCTCAACCACGTTTGGGAGTACGACTTCGGCGGCAACACTGCAATCGTTGAGTCATATGTCTCTTACCTGCGCCGCAAGCTAGACGCCGAGACCATTGAGCCGGTCATCGTCACCAAGCGCGGGGTGGGCTACATGTTCCGCTCCAACAAAAAGGCATAGTCGTGTTTGTAAGGCTGGGTCGAGCCTGGGAGAGCGTCTCACTCAGGGCCAAGCTAACCGCGATGAGCGTGTCAATTATTGGCTTGCTCATTCTGGTATCCAGCTACGGCACCATGACCATGATGCGCAATTACCTGCAACAGAACACGGATGTGCAGCTGGCAAGTACCGCGCAATCTTTGATGCACGAAAACCCGGCCTTCCTAGAGGCCAGGCTCTCTACTCAGCAGGTACAACTACCTCGCCTCCCGAACGACTACTACATCGCCTTCCTGGACGACAAGACCAACCTGATCCTCGGACTGGTTTCGTCAACTCGAAGCACTCAAGACACGCCAGATCTGCACGCGCTGACCCCTAGTTTTGTGATGAGCAAGCACGGTCAGGCCTTTGACCTTAGTTCCAAGACCACATCGGGTTCTTTCCGAACCTGGCGCGTCATCGCAGCCCCCACAGAGGGTGGCGGCGGCGTGCTTATTGTTGCCATTCCCACCACTAGCGATGACGACATTCTGGATCGAAACTTGCGGATTGGTGTTGGCTTCGGTCTTGCACTACTCCTGTTCAGCGCCATCGCAATCTGGTACACCATCAGCCAGGCTCTAACACCGCTTGGAGAGGTGGAGCGGACCGCTCAGGCGGTTGCCGCAGGCGACACCGGCCGTCGACTCCTGGAACGTCCAGGCAAGACCGAGATGGCGCGCCTGAACCGTTCGCTCAACACCATGCTTGACTCCATCGACGGCGCGCTGCGTGGTCGAAACCAGACCCTCAAGCAAATGCGTCAGTTTGTTGCGGATGCAAGTCACGAGCTGCGCACGCCACTGGTTAGCATCCGCGGCTACGCCGAGCTCTACCGCATGGGCGCGTTGAAAAAGCCTTCCGACATTGCCGAGGCAATGGAGCGGGTTGAATCCGAAGCAATTCGCATGACCGAATTGGTGGAGAGCCTGCTTACCCTCGCTCGCCTGGACGAGTCTGCCAAGTTGGAGGCGAATCCAGTTGAACTGGTTGACCTCGCCACTGTTGCGGCCAAGGATGCCTCGGTTGCAGACCACAGCCGAAAGATCGACATCGTCGGCTTGGATGGCAAGCCGCTCGCCAAGACTGCCGAATTCGTGGTTCAAGGTGACGGCGCACAGCTTCGCCAGGTTCTCACCAACCTGCTGGCCAACGCGTGTCGATTCTCCCCCGAGTCTGCAGCTGTCGAAGTTGCTCTTGGGCGCGACGGAAAAAGCATCGTCCTCGAAGTCCGCGATCACGGTGAGGGAATCCCCGAGCAGCTGAGAGACAAGGTCTTTGAGCGATTCTTCCGTGCCGACAACTCGCGAAACCGCGAGACCGGCGGTTCGGGTCTGGGCCTTTCCATCGTTGACACCATCGTCAAACACCACGCTGGCAGCATCAAGGCATTGGAGACTCCCGGAG
>Ga0213920_1002059_pt1 | contig 10086 bp, 9 predicted proteins | sample McNCre1117MG_FD_161054 | JGI IMG/M metagenome (GOLD analysis project Ga0213920, IMG submission 161054) | Freshwater microbial communities from McNutts Creek, Athens, Georgia, United States - 11-17 MG | ecosystem: Environmental > Aquatic > Freshwater > Creek | place: USA: Georgia | collected...
CCTCGATGGCCCGATGTCGAACTTCGACCTAGACGCCATATCGGACCTCGTCGTTACCGCCCACACCGATTGGAAGGCCGGCAAGCGAGTTCTAATTCGATGCCAGGCTGGCATCAATCGCTCATCGCTGGTTATGGCACTCGTGCTTATCCGCGATGGCCTCAACGCCAAGGCCGCAATCGACATCATGCGTCGGGGTCGCGGTATGGCTGTTTTAGCCAACCCTCACTTCGTGGATTGGCTCAGCCAGCTCGACGTTCGAAAGTGGCGCCCCTAGTTCTAGGCCTGCGCCACAACAGGCAATTGCCGCCTCGCATTTGGGCAGCAATCGGCCTTGCAGAAATCGCTCCAGGGCCCAAGCTCGCTCATTGCCTTCTTTTCACCGTTGCTCTGGCGTTCCAAAATCAAGTCCGCGATACCATCGACGAACTCGGCAGCTGTGCCACTGGTGCGCACCCGATCAAAGGCCAACCCGAGGTTCTCGCAGGTCTCCTTCGCCTCGTTGTCTAGGTCCCACACCACTTCCACGTGATCGCTAACAAAGCCAATCGGCACCACAATGACGCCCCTTGCGCCGGCCTCGGAAGCCGCGGCTATTGCATCGTTTATGTCAGGTTCAAGCCAAGGCATGGATGGCGAACCCGAGCGACTCTGGTACACCAACGCCCAGTGTGGGGCTTCCACACCTGGGTGAGATTTGGCCAGCTCCGCCTTCGCTATCTCCATGGTCACCCTCGCAGCGGCAAGGTGCTGCGCAGCGTAGGCGCCACCAGCGGCGCGAGTCTCGTTCCACGGGAGCGCCTTGCCAAGCGCACGAAGCGCTGCTTCGCCATACTGGTCGGGCGCCATCAAGGCGGCCTGCTGCATTTCATCGCGGCGGTCTGCCGGGCCGCTGGTTTCGCCCATCACATTGGGAATCGAGTGGGTGGCAAACATGATCGCAATCTCGCTGGATGCGATGCCTTCGTGCACCATTCCTGAAACCGCACGTGCTAGGTCGGCTCCAATGGGTGCTATGAATCCTGGGTGATCGAAGTAGTGGCGAACCTTGTCGATTTTCATCGAATCGGCGAGGCCGGTCTCCTCGAGTGCAACCGCGAGGTTTTCGCGGTACTGACGGCAACCGGAGTACGACGAGTATGCACTGGTTACGAATGCCAGGATGTTGCGGTGGCCATCGGCGTGCATTTGCTGCAGAACGTTGGAGAAATAGGGTTCGCTATTGCGGTTGCCCCAGTAGATTGGCAGGTCTATGCCACGCTGCGGAAGGTGCTCTCGAAGGGCAGCAAGCAGTTCGCGGTTCTGCTGATTGATTGGGCTTACGCCGCCGAGAGCCAGGTAGTGGTGAGAAACCTCAACGAGGCGCTCGTGGGGAACACCGCGTCCGGCTGTTACCCGCTCGAGGTATGGCATCACTTCATCCGGGCCCTCGGGTCCGCCGAAGCTGGTTAGCAGAATTGCGTCATAGGTCATGCGAAGTGTCCTCCAAGGTCGGCGATTTCAAGGCGGCGGCCGGTGTAGAAAGGGGTCTCTTCGCGCACGTGGCGGCGGGCGTCGGTGGAACGCAATTCGCGCATCATGTCGACCATCTCGTGGAGGTCGTTGCTTTCGAGTGCCAGCATCCACTCATAGTCGCCAAGAGCGAACGCAGCAACTGTGTTAGAGAGAATGCCGGTGAAGGTGCGGCCAGCCATGCCGTGTTCCATGAGCATACGGCGCCTGTCTTCTTCCGGCAGCAGGTACCACTCGTAGGAACGCACGAATGGGTAGATCACGAGCCAGTCGCGTGGTGCGGCTCCTGCCATGAATGCAGGAACGTGGCTCTTGTTGAACTCGGCGGGGCGATGCAGGCCGGTTCCGCTCCATACCTGCGAAAACGCGGATCCGAACTCGGTTCGACCAAAGGCGCGCATCGCAGCCTGAATATTCTCGGCGGTTTCGGCATGGATCCAGAGCAGCAGGTCGGAGTCCGCGCGGAGCGTGCTCACATCGTAGGCACCGCGCAGCACAACATCGGAGCTGGCAAGGGCCGCGAAGAACTCTTCCAGTTCGCTGGTCAGACTCTGGCTAGCTTCGTACTGCCCAATCTTTTTTAGCGCCACCCAACTGGTGTATCTAATGGTTTGGTTGATTTCGCGTGCGGTTACGCGCTCTGCGGGCTGTTCAATCTCTACTCGCATCTAAATGCCGATCCTCTCAAATTGCGCATTTGCCGTTGCCAAAATTCCTGTTATTCCGTTACCGCCAAGGCCAGCACCAACCAGAGCTAGGCTTCGGTATTCGCTCTGTTCCCGCGCGATTGCCTGCGCGAGGCCAAGGTGCCCGGTCTTCGCTTGAATGAGCGACTGCGGCCAAGCCTGAATGACTGCAGCCTCTATTTCGGTTTCGGCCACGCCGTAGAGCAGCGCTGCATCGGTGCGGGCGGTAGCAAGCAAATCCTCCGATGGCGGCGGCGCTTGTCCATCGCGGCCGTAGGAGAGCCGAACAAGGTGACGCCCGATGCCAAAGGCCTCGGCCTGAAACGCCCACTTGGCCGTTGTGTGGGTGCTGGCCTTGGCCTGAACTCGCGGGTCGCCCGGGGCAACCAGTACACCCGAACCCAGCGGAGCGGAATCGAGAATGGGACTAGCAATTTCAAGCGCCACAACCGTAACATCCACGGATTCAATCTTGGAAAGCGGTTCGGAGATGGCCGGGATTTCGGTGAGGATTGTTGCTGCAATCTTTGGCGGGGTCGCAACCACTAGCAGCTGGGTCTGTGTCTGCGCACCGGACTCAAGTTCGATCTTCCAGTCAAAGTCCGCGCCAGTTGCTCGCCTCACCGGAGCCTCGGTCTGAACCTCAACGCCAAGGCTGGCTAGGGAAGCGGCGAGCGCCTGAACCAGGGTAACCATGCCACCGTTAAGCCCCATCACAGCCGCACCGGGCCGGGCCGCGCCCGCCCTGAGCGCTTTGGCTGCCGCAACCAGTGACCCAAGTTCTTTGGCCTTGCCAAATAGTCCTGGAGCAACCGCATCTATCTCGAGCAAATGCGGGGAGCTGGCGTGGACACCAGCAAGCACCGGCGCAACCAATAGTTCTAATACGGCCCCACCTAGGCGAATCTTCACCAGTTCCTCAACGGTTCCTGCCGATTCCAATTGCCATGGTTCGGCGTCTCGCGCCACCGCCTCTGCCACCGCCTGCGGGCCAATCGCCTCCAAAAGGGCAGGGTCCGCTAGATCGCTGGGAACACCGAGAACCCCGTGCGGAATCTTGAAAGTCCTGCCATCGTGGCGGATTCTGGCCTCGGCAACTGCGGGCTCGATCAGCAGCTCGCGAAGACCCAAATCAGCAATGAGGTTTAGGGTGGCGGGCCTGGCTACGGCAAAGGCCTCGGCGCCAACGTCGATGCTGTGACCGCCAATTTCTGCTGCGCTAATGAGCCCACCCAAATCCGAGGATTTCTCATAGAGCGTTACATCGTGGCCGGCAAGCGCGAGGCGTCGGGCTGCAACCAGCCCGCTAATTCCTCCACCGATGACCACAGCGCGCATTAGTCCTCGAATCTGTGTTCGTGAACGTGAGCCACCAGCCGAGTGAGGGTGTCCGGGTTGGTGTTTGGCGGAACGCCGTGACCCAAGTTCACAACGTGACCAGGGGCGACGCGTCCCTCGTTCATCACCGCGGTGGCGTGGGCAGCGAGCGATTCCCAGGGGCCATCCAAGAGACTGGGGTCGATATTGCCCTGCAATGGCACCGAGCCACCGAGAATCCGATTAGCCTCTACCAAGCTTGTCTCGTAGTCCACACCCATTACGGTTGCACCGGTTTGATGCATGGCCATTAGCAGCGGCCCCGTGTGAACACCAAAGTGCACCTTGGCAACCGGCAGGTCTTGCAGGTCCTCAAATACGCTGGCAGATGCCGGCGCGGCGAAACGCTGGTAATCCGCAAGGCCCAGCCTGCCCGCCCAAGAGTCGAAGAGTTGGAGCGCACTCGCGCCTGCTAGAACCTGCGCCCGGATGAATGCGGCAGTTACGCGGGCACAGTAAGCCAGGATGTCCTCGAAAAGTTTGGGGTCGCCAATCATCATGGCCCTGCAGGTTGGGAGGCTCGTACTTGGCCCGCCCTCAATTAGGTAGGAGGCCAGCGTGAACGGGGCTCCTCCAAAGCCAATCAGGGGAGTAGAGCCGAGTTCTGAAACGGTGAGCTCAACAGCGCGAGCAATCGGGGCTAGGGCAACCGGGTCTAGCTCTTCGAGGCGCTCGAGGGCTGCCCTAGTCTGAACCGGCTCTGCTATAACCGGACCGATTCCCGGCTCAATGGTTACCTCCACACCCGCGAGCTTTAGAGGGACCACGATGTCGCTGAAAAATATGCCGGCGTCAACCTTGTGCCTGCGCACCGGCTGCACCGTGATCTCTGCCGCCAAATCGGGCATGAGGCAGGAATCGAGCATGGCGATGCCCTCGCGCACCTTGCGATACTCGGGTAGCGAACGACCTGCTTGGCGCATCATCCAGATGGGCAGTTGCGCCTGACGTTCGCCCGCGTAGGCACGCACGAGAGCCGAACCTGAGGTTAGACCCGTAAGCAGTGGGTGGTTTTGGGGAAGTGGCACGAAATCATTATGGGCAAAATGTAGTGCAGGCACCCTGACGTAACTGTCAGTAACACTTTCGCGACAATTCCTAGAATTGCCATGTGGTGTTCGTTCTGCTCGGTGCAAATTTCAACGACATCCCTCTGGATCAGCTCGAGAGTCTCGAGCGTCACACGGATGCAATCCGCGAAACCCTGCTTGGTTCGCGGACTCCTTCCGCACCCAACTCCTCCGTCGGCTCGGAGCCTAAGCCTGCCATTTCTGGCGGTGTTCTCATTGGCACCTGCAACCGATTTGAGGTTTACCTCGATGCCGAAAACTTTCACGACGCGGTAGCTGCCACTATCTCCGCAGTTAGCAGCGTTGCTGGTCTCGAGCCAGACTACGTAAGCCAGGCTCTCCAGGTTACCTACGGATCAGCAGTTGCCCAGCACCTTTACTCGGTTGCCTCGGGCCTCGAATCGATGATTGTTGGCGAGGCGGAAATCTCTGGGCAGGTCAAGCGCTCGCTCCAGGTGGCCCATGAGTCTGGGCAGGCCACCCCTGCCCTGCAACACCTGTTCCAAACCGCATCGTCGGTGGCGAAGAGAGTGACCACCGACACTGGACTTGGCGCTGCCGGCAGGAGCATTATTTCTGCAGCGATAGACATCCACGAGAGCAAGTTTGATGCCGTTGCCGGCAAGCAGGTTTTGATCATGGGTACCGGCGCATACGCGCGAGTCATTGTGGCAGCGCTTCAGCGTGCCGGTTGCCGAAACATACTGGTTTACAGCACCTCGGGGCGGGCGCAGTTGTTCTCGGACAACCACGACACCTGCGCCATCGAAGAAGACGAACTTGCGCAGGCCTTGGCCAGAGTTGACCTGATTATCACTGCCTCAGGCACTCGTGGCTACAGCATAAACCTCAAGCAAGCTACCGATGCACTGGCTTTGCGTGGTGTGCTGGGTCTGCCAGCGGCGCTTCGCATCATCGATGTGGCCCTCGCTGCCAGCGTAGCCCCGCCGGTTTACGACCTACCTAACGTTTCCGTTCTCGACCTCGACTACATTCGTTTGCATGCCCCAACCGAACACTCCGAGGCCATTTTGGCCGCGCGAGAAATAGTTGTAGGCGCCGTGGAGGAATTCGAGGCTGAGCAAATCGCACGTAGCGTTGACCCAATGATCTCGGCACTGCGGGCACATGTTGGGGTTTGGGTGGCCGATGAAGTTGAGCGTGTGCGCCGAAAGGAAGGCGAAGCGCGGGCCGAAGAGGTAGCGAAGTCGCTGGTTCGCGTAACCAACGCTCTACTTCACGCGCCCAGCGTTAACGCGAAAGAATTAGCTAAGAGCGGCAACCATGAGGACTACGCTCGAGCAGTGAAGACACTTTTCGGTATAGATCTCACCGCGATGGAAGGCGGGGCCAATGACTAGGCCGCTTCGCTTGGGCACCAGAGGTTCGGTCTTGGCGCGAACCCAATCGGGGCACGTTGCGGATGCCGTGGCTTCCCTGCTCGGCCAAACTCGCGCAGCGTCGGTCACCGAGGTGATCATTCGCACTCAGGGCGATGACACTACAACGCCACTGAATGAGTCCAAGACTCCGGGGTTGTTTGTAAACGCACTTCGCGATGCCCTCCTCGCCGGCGAAGTGGATTTCATAGTCCATTCGTTCAAGGACCTCCCGAGTGGCCCCGTGGCTGGCATCACCGTCGCTGCCGTGCCTGTGCGCGAAGACATTCACGATGTACTGGTGAGCCGCGAAAACCTTAGGCTGTCCGAACTTCCAGCAGGCGCCGTAGTTGGCACTTCATCGCCGCGCAGGGCTGCCAGAATCCTTTCGGCTCGCCCCGACCTACTGGTACGGCCGATTCGAGGAAATATCGACACCCGCATTGCAAAGGTTCGCGACGGCGAGTTTGATGCCACTGTGCTTGCAGCCGCCGGGCTAAACCGAGTTGGAAGGCAGGACGAGATCGCCGAAGTCCTCGACCTCAAACTCATGCTGCCCGCTCCGGCTCAGGGCGCTCTCGCGGTTGAATGCCGCAGCGATGACGACACCACTCTGGCTTTACTGCAGCAACTCGACGACCCTGCCACTCGCCTCATTACAACTGCGGAGCGAGCCCTGCTAGTTGGCCTCGCCGCCACCTGTAGCACGGCGATTGGTGCGGTTGCGCAAATCAGCGATGGCAATCTTACGGTTACGGCTGAACTCAGCGATCCAACTAATTCGACAGTGGAGCGCCTGATTGTAGAGGCGACTCTGCCGGGCGTAGGTGATGTCTCTAGCGCCGAGAGTGCGGCGCATCAGCTGGGTATGTATGCCGCTCAGCAGCTCTTGACAACAGACCTTGGCGTACGCGTTGCGCGACAGATCCAAGCGGAACGCGGCAATGGCTAAACCTGTCTTGTTGATTCGCCCATCTGGCAATGAGGCGGACGCCAAGGCGCTGTCCAACCTGGGACTGGGGTCTACCGTGAGCCCGTTCCTGATTGTTTCCGCACTCAAAGGCTCCGATGGCATAGCAAATGCCAGCTACCTGCTTGCAGGTGTTTCCACCACCGACTGGGTGATTGCCACGAGCGCAAACGGACTATCCCGGTGGGGCCAGTTGGTTGGCAACGATGTCTTGGCCGAAGCTTTCGCTGTTGGCAGGTCAAACGGGGTTAGGTTTGCCGCGATTGGCAAAGCCACAGCCGGCGAGTATTCCAAATTTGGCATAGACGATGTCTTTATGCCAAACGCGGCATACGGCGAAGAGTTGGGGCGGGAACTCGCGGCTTCTTTCATGCCCTCCCGCGCAGTCATGCCGGTTGGAACCCAGGCTCTGGGCGGCACTTCAGAGATACTCGAAGCCGCGGGTTGGAGTCTTAGCACCGCCGCGGTCTATGAGACTACAGTGGTGGACGACGAACCAGTCGCTGTTCAGGCAGCACTCAGTGGCGGGTTTTCATTAGCTGTGTTGCGTAGTCCAAGTGCGGCCCGCGCAATTCATCGGTGGGTTGGCAACACGCTGCCGGTAGTTTGCGCTGGCAAGACTACCGCGATAGTTGCCGCAGGCCTTGGGCTTCGCGTGCTCGGCGTGGCCGATGCCCCCACCCCGGCTACCGTTGCGCAGTGTGTACTTAGTGCTCTAAATGAAACAGAGGAGAACTGATGTTCCCGAATCACCGCCCTCGCAGGTTGCGTGCAAACGCAGCCCTGAGAAACCTTGTTGCCGAAAATCGGGTATCGCCTGAGCAGTTGATTCTGCCGGTTTTCGTGAAGGAAGGTCTGGCTGCTCCGCGGCCCATCAAGGGACTTCCCGGCGTTATGCAGCACAACCTCGCGAGCCTGCCCGCAGCAATCGACGAAGCACTGGCTGCTGGAATCGGCGGCGTCATGGTGTTTGGAATCCCAGCCGAACGTGACGCCCTGGGCAGCCAGGCCTGCAGCGCCAACGGCATTCTGAACGTTGCTATCAAACAGATTCGCCAACAGGTTGGCGATGCTCTAGTGATTGTGGCTGATCTCTGCCTCGATGAGTTCACCGATCACGGACACTGCGGAGTTTTAGCCGAAGATGGATCGGTTGATAATGACGCGACGCTTGAAGCCTACGGTCGCATGGCAGTCGGGTTGGCCAAGGCCGGCGCCCACATGGTTGGTGCAAGTGGAATGATGGACGGCCAGGTTGGCTATGTTCGCGGCGTGCTGGATGACGCTGGCTTCACAGATGTGAGCATTCTCGCTTACGCGGCAAAGTACGCCAGCGCGTTCTACGGCCCGTTCCGCGATGCAGTTGAGAGTGAGCTCAAGGGCGACCGCAGGACCTACCAGCAGGACCCTCGAAACCGAATCGAGAGCCTTCGAGAGATTGAGCTAGACCTTGCCGAAGGTGCCGACATTGTTATGGTGAAGCCTGCACTCAGCTACCTAGACATCGTTAGGGATGCGGCGGAGATTGTAAACATTCCAGTTGCGGCATACATCGTCTCGGGCGAGATGGCTATGCTCGAGTCTGCCGCTGCTGCCGACCTCATTGATAGAGAACGAGCGATTCTCGAGGTGATCCACAGCGTTCGCCGTGCTGGCGCAACCGTGATTTGTACGTATTGGGCGGTTGAGGCCGCGAACCTTCTTAGGAGCGGCAAGTGACCGAACAAAACATTGCAGAATCGCTGGCCTGGCACGCTCGTGCACAGCACGTAATTCCAGGCGGCGTATCGAGCCCGGTCCGAGCATTCAAAGGCGTTGGTGGCAGCCCGCGCTACTTCGTTCGTGGCGTTGGATCACGCGTCTGGGATGTCGACGATAACGAGTACGTTGACCTAGTTGGTTCGTGGGGTCCGATGATCCTTGGGCACGCGCATCCGGCCGTGGTTGAGGCTGTTCAAGCCAGTGCGGCGCTGTCCGCATCATTTGGCGCCCCTAGCCCAAACGAGGTTTTGCTGGCCGAGGAAATCGTCCGACGTATACCTACTGTTGAGCGCGTTCGTTTTGTTTCAAGCGGAACCGAGGCAGTGATGACCGCGGTGCGCCTTGCGCGCGCCGTTGCTAGCCGGGGTGGTGTGCAGCGAAATGTGGTTGTGAAGTTTGCTGGCTGCTACCACGGCCACTCCGATGCCCTACTTGTGCAGGCTGGCAGCGGTGTAGTCACCCTTGGTTTGCCAAACTCTCCGGGTGTCACTCCTGGCGCCGCCCAAGACACCGTGGTGCTGCCCTACAACGACCACGCTGCCCTCGAAGAACTGTTTGCCAAGCGCGGTGCCGAAATCGCGGCGGTTATAACCGAGCCAATGCCAGCCAACATGGGTGCCGTTCCGCCGGTAGATGACTTCAACGGCAAGATTCGCGCGCTCACCAAGCAGCACGGGGCCCTGATGATCCTCGACGAGGTTATGACTGGCTTCCGCATTTCGTCTGGTGGTTGGTTCACCAAGTTCATTCACCCAGATGGCTGGGCTCCGGATCTGTTCACTTACGGCAAGGTGATCGGTGGTGGCTACCCGGTTGCCGCAGTTGCCGGTGGTGCTTGGGTGATGGACGCGCTGGCGCCCATCGGTGCGGTTTACCAGGCAGGCACACTGAGCGGAAACCCAGTTGCCACGGCCGCTGGTCTTGCTACTTTGCAGTACTGCGACGACGCACTCTATGCCGCCCTCGATTTGCGGGCAGCTCAGATTGGCGATGGCATCAGCGATGCATTGACGGTTGAGGGTGTCGCGCACAGCCTTCAGGCAGGCGGAAACCTGTTCAGCTTCTACTTCACCGATTCGGTTGTGACCAACTTTGCGCAGGCGCAGTTGCAGAACGTTGCGGCGTTCAATGCGTTCTTCCACGCCATGTTGGAAAACGGTGTGAGCCTGCCGCCGAGCGCCTTTGAGGCGTGGTTCGTTTCTGGCGCAATCACCGATGCAGACGTTGAGAAGATTGCTGGAGCCGCACGCATCGCTGCGAAGGCTGCCGCTCGGGTTTCCTAGGCGAGCATCTCGCGAACCAGCGGTACCACCTTGGTTGCGTAAAGTTCG
>Ga0213920_1002062_pt1 | contig 10075 bp, 9 predicted proteins | sample McNCre1117MG_FD_161054 | JGI IMG/M metagenome (GOLD analysis project Ga0213920, IMG submission 161054) | Freshwater microbial communities from McNutts Creek, Athens, Georgia, United States - 11-17 MG | ecosystem: Environmental > Aquatic > Freshwater > Creek | place: USA: Georgia | collected...
TGATTTGATGGCTCTATTAGCAGTTAGCGTTACTTTTAAAGTTCCATCGCTACTTTGTTCGTCTATTAGGACTGAGTCCAATCTTTTTTTAGTGTCTTCTATTTTTTGTTGGGTTTCTCTTAATTTACCCATCATTCCCATTAAATCCATTTTGTGTCTGTTTATTAAGTTGGAGTACAAAATTAGCACATTCCTACTGTAATTACATAATAAAATAAAGTTAAAATAGCAGAATTCTCTATCGTCTTTACCTTATTTTTGTACCTTCATTAAATAAACAAGATCTTAAAATGTCGGTAAATCCTGAAGCTCCGAAAGCTAAAATAATTCCTAAGAAATTAAAGAAACATAACGAAATCCGAATTGATAATTATTTTTGGTTAAACGACAGAGAAAACCCTGAAGTAATTGATTATCTGAATCAAGAAAATGCCTATTACGAATCGATGACGGCGCATACCAAAGATTTCCAAAAGGAACTTTTTGAAGAAATGAAAGGCCGCATCAAAGAAGACGATCAATCAGTTCCGTATTTATACAACGGTTATTATTATATCACTCGTTTTGAAAAAGGACAAGATTATCCTATTTACTCTAGAAAAAAAGGAAGTTTAGAAGCGAAGGAAGAAATTTTATTTGATTGTAATGAATTAGCCAAAGGACATTCTTTTTTCCAATTAGGAGGTTTGAGTGTAAGTCCAGATAATCGATTTGCCTCTTTTGGGACTGATATGGTAGGAAGGCGTATTTATACCATAAAAATTAAGAATTTAGAAACTAATGAAATTCTTTCGGATACTATTGAAAATACAACTGGAGGTTCGGTTTGGGCGAATGATAACCAAACACTGTTTTATACCAGACAGGATAAAGTAACCCTGCGTGCCGACACGATTTACAAGCACAAACTAGGTACAGACGCCAAAGACGATGTTTTGGTTTACGAAGAAAAAGACGAAACCTTTAATGTGTCAGTAGGAAAAGAAAAGTCTAAGAAATACATCGTAATTGGTGCTGAAAGTACTATGACTACGGAATATAGGATCTTAAATTCGGATACACCAGATGCGGTGTTTAAGGTGTTCCAGCCTAGAGTTCGCGGACTAGAATACAGTATTTCTCATTTTGGAGATTCGTTTTATATTTTGACCAATAAAGACAAAGCGACCAATTTCAAGTTGATGAAAACTCCTGAAAATGCTACTGAGAAAAAGCATTGGAAAGAAGTTATTCCGCATAGAGAATCAGTGTTGATTGAAGATATTGAAATTTTCAGGAACTATTTGGTAGTAGAAGAACGCGCTAATGGATTGAATCATATTCGCATTATGCCTTGGAATGGGGAAGAGGAGTATTACTTGCCTTTTGGAAGTGAAACGTACAATGCGTACACGACTACAAATGTTGATTTTGATACTGATGTTTTGCGATACAGTTATCAGTCATTAGCAACACCTTCTTCTGTAATTGATTTCAATATGAAGACGAAATCAAAAGAAATCAAGAAAGAGCAAGCGGTTTTAGGAGGGAAATTCGATAAGAATAATTATATAGAAAAACGCATTTGGGCAACAGCCAAAGACGGAACTCAAATTCCTATTTCGTTAGTGTATCATAAAGATTTGAAGAAAGACGGAACGAATCCATTATTGTTGTATGCGTACGGTTCTTATGGTGTTACTATGGAGCCTTATTTCTCAACTACACGATTGACGTTGTTGGATCGCGGATTTATTTTTGCCATCGCCCATATTCGTGGAGGAGAAGATTTAGGAAGACAATGGTATGAGGATGGGAAGTTATTGAAAAAGAAAAATACCTTCACGGATTTCATCGATTGTTCACAATTCTTAATTCAAGAAAAATATACCTCTCCGGCTCATTTGTATGCTGAAGGAGGGTCAGCAGGTGGATTATTAATGGGAGCAATTATTAATATGGCTCCAGAATTGTATCATGGAGTCATTGCTCAAGTACCATTTGTTGATGTAGTGACTACTATGTTAGACGATAGTATTCCGCTAACTACAGGGGAGTATGACGAATGGGGAAATCCGAATACGAAAAAATATTATGATTATATGTTATCCTATTCTCCGTATGATAATGTAAAAGAACAAGTTTATCCTAATATGTATGTATCGACAGGATTACACGATTCGCAAGTACAATATTGGGAACCAGCAAAGTGGGTAGCTAAATTGCGTACACATAAAAAAGGAGATGCAGTTTTGTATTTGAATACAAATATGGATGCGGGACATGGCGGGGCTTCTGGTCGATTTGAAGCAATTAAAGAACTAGCAAAAGAATATGCTTTTTTGTTAGATTTAGAGAAAATAAAAAAATAATTAGAAATTTATTGTTAAATTTGCTCAAAGTTAGGGCGATCCAAAAAATGTCCTTAATCACCTTTTTTTATGAAAGAAGAGATAAATGCTTATGATTCGGTTTTAGACTTAATTGGGAATACCCCCCTAATTAAACTAAAAAAAGTAACTGAAGGTATAGAAGGTAATTTCTACGCTAAGGTTGAAGCATTTAATCCGGGACATTCTTCTAAAGACAGAATTGCGTTATACATTATTGAGCAGGCAGAGAAACAAGGAATATTGACTCCTGGCGATACTATAGTAGAAACTACATCAGGTAATACTGGATTCAGTTTGGCTATGGTGAGTATTATTAAAGGATATAACTGCATTCTTGCTGTAAGTTCAAAATCATCTAAAGATAAAATTGATATGCTTCGTGCTATGGGAGCCAAAGTATATGTTTGTCCCGCACACGTTTCGGCAGATGATGAACGTTCGTATTACAGCGTTGCAAAACGTTTACACGAAGAAACCAAAGGCTCAGTATATATCAATCAGTATTTCAATCAGCTTAATTTTGATGCGCATTACTTGAGTACAGGACCCGAGATTTGGAAACAAACCAACGGTAAGATTACTCATCTTGTAGCTTGTAGCGGAACAGGAGGTACTATCTCAGGGACAGCCAAATATTTGAAAGAGCAAAATCCTAACATTAAAATTTTAGGAGTTGATGCATTTGGTTCTGTGTTAAAAAAGTACCACGAAACTAGAGAGTTTGACAAAGATGAAATTTATCCGTATCGAATAGAAGGTTTGGGTAAAAACCTGATCCCATCGGTTACTGATTTTGAAATTATTGATAAATTCATGAAGGTAACGGATGAAGAAAGTGCGCATTCTACTCGTGAATTAGCTAAAACAGAAGGCTTATTTGTAGGATATACTTCAGGAGCCGTACTTCAAGCCATAAAACAATATGCCGAAGAAGGAGAGTTTGACGACAATAGTAATGTGATTGCAATTTTTCCAGATCATGGTTCTCGATATATGAGTAAAGTATTTAGTGATGACTGGATGAATGAACAAGGATTTTTTGACAGCATTAATCAAGAAGAAGCTCAACGTATTGAATTTATAAAATAATACAGTTTTAAGTAATAATAAAAAGCTCCAGAATTTCTGGAGCTTTTTTATTTTAGTATCTATACAAATGAAAAAACTCTCGATGTAGTCGAGAGTTTGTATCTGAATTAATTGAGGCTTTAACCAATAAAATAATAACAATAATTATTCTTCCATAGTATGATATACGTTCATTACGTCATCATCTTCTTCAATTTTTTCGATGAGTTTTTCTACATCAGCCACCTGATCTTCAGTTAGCTTTTTAGTAATTTGAGGGATTCTTTCGAAACCAGAAGATAAAATTTCAAGACCTCTGTTTTCTAATTCTTTTTGAATAGTTCCGAAACTTCCAAAAGGAGCATAGATTAAAATTCCGTCTTCGTCTTCAAAAACTTCTTCAGCTCCAAAATCAATAAATTCTAATTCCAATTCTTCAGGATCTAAACCTTCTTTTGGAATACGGAAATTACAGGTATGATCAAACATAAATTCCACAGAACCTTGCGTTCCCATAGTCCCATTACATTTGTTAAAATAACTACGAATGTTAGCTACCGTTCTATTATTATTGTCAGTAGCAGTTTCAATTAAAAGAGCAATTCCGTGAGGTGCATAGCCTTCAAACAAAACTTCTTTATAGTTAGCAGTATCTTTTTCTGTTGCTTTTTTAATAGCACGCTCTACATTTTCCTTAGGCATATTAGCAGCCTTCGCATTTTGTATTACTGCTCTTAATCGCGAATTAGCATCAGGATTTGGCCCTCCTTCTTTAACTGCCATTACGATGTCTTTACCAATTCTAGTAAAGGCTTTGGCCATTGCCGACCAACGTTTCATTTTTCTTCCTTTTCTAAACTCAAACGCTCTTCCCATTTCTGATATTTTTTTAACGTTGCAAAAATACTATTATTTTGCAGTTTTCACAATCCTTGTTATTTTTTGTAAAATGGTAGTTTTACCACTTTGGCAGGCACATCATTTTTACGAATTCTAATATAGATATCGCTATCCACTCCACTAAATTCAGAACTCACATATCCTAAACCAATTCCTTTATTCATAGAGGGTGACATAGTACCTGAGGTTACAATCCCGATACCATTTCCTGATGTATCTACAATTTCGTAATCGTGTCTAGGCACGGCACGTTCTTGCATTTCAAAACCGACTAATTTTTTGGTTACACCCGCTTCTTTTTGTTTTTTCAAATTGGCTGAATTGGTAAATTCTTTATTGAATTTGGTTATCCAACCCAATCCTGCTTCTAAAGGCGAAGAAGTGTCGTTGATATCGTTTCCGTACAAACAGAATCCCATTTCTAGACGTAAAGTATCACGAGCAGCCAAACCAATCGGTTGGATATTGAATGCTTTTCCTGCTTCAAATACTTGGTTCCAAATGTGTTCTACATCGGCATTTTTACAGTAAATTTCAAATCCTCCAGCACCAGTATACCCTGTAGCTGAAACAATCACGTCATTCACTCCTGCAAAATCGCCTACTTGAAAATGGTAGTATTCAATTTGTGACAAATCCAATGAAGATAAACTTTGCATAGCTTCAACTGCTTTAGGGCCTTGAATCGCTAGTAATGAGTACTCATCTGAAAGGTTTTGCATCACTACACCTAAATCATTGTGTGAACTGATCCAATTCCAATCTTTTTCAATATTAGAAGCGTTTACAACCAATAAATACTCCTCTTCTTTCATTTTGTAGACCAATAGATCATCTACAATTCCGCCCTCAGCATTAGGCAAACACGAATATTGCGCTCTTCCAATAGTTAAAGTAGCTGCGTCATTAGAAGTGACTTTTTGAATCAAAGCCAAAGCGTTCGGTCCAGAAAGAAGAAATTCTCCCATGTGTGACACGTCAAATACACCAACGCTAGTTCTAACAATTTCGTGTTCGGCATTAACCCCTTCGTAAAGAATAGGCATATTGTATCCGGCAAACGGAAGCATTTTGGCTCCCAAACTCTCGTGAATGTGCGTTAAAGCAGTATTTTTCATCTAATTGAAGTGATTTTTTTGATGGCGCTAATTTATTGCTTTTTTATGGAGTGGCAAAAAATATACGAAACGGATTTCGAAAGCTATTTTTGTTTATTTTTAAATTGAATTTAAAAACTGAACTCAAATGAAATCCATTTATTATAGCGTACTTTTAATTCTATTTTTTAGTATTTCTTCCAAAGCTCAAAAGGTGTTTTCGGTCAACTATCAAAATCAAGCTGACGTAAAAGTAGTGGTGGTCAAATATGAAAACCAAGCCGATTTAAAAGTGTATAAAGTAAAGTATCCCAATCAAGTGGGGCAAAATGATGGACGTTGGTTTTTTACCGACTATCAAAATCAAGCCAGTAAATCTATTTTCTTTGTGGACTACGAAAACCAAGCTGACTTAAAAATATTTTTTGTGTCTTACGAAAACCAAGCAGGTTGGAGGAATAATGCCAAGAGACATTTGATGTATTAAAACTCAATTAAATTCATCTGTTTGTTATATTTACACTGTTAAAAGTGTAAATTGGCTCAAAGTCAGGCGGTTTTGCGTAGCGGGGGAGCAGGGGACTTTTTTAAATTATATAACCACGCGAAGGGATTCGCGCGGTAGCGGTGGGCTGATGTTGATTTTGAATCTTATTAAAAGTATTTATTAAAAAAAAATTAAAGTAATAAAAAATGGAAAACCAACCTCAAAAAAAGCAGCACTTGAAAATATATATTAAAACCCTATATTTTTTATTTATGATTAATTTGATACTTAGTATTTGCAAATTATCAAATAAAGAATTTATTAACAACGAATACCTAGAGGTTGTTTTTACTCTTATTTTTGGATTAACTATACTATTATTCTTCCTTATTTTTCGAGAAAATTTGATTAGTAACAAAGAAAATACTATCCGAAATTTAAAAAAAATCGGAAAAATACTTCTTACCCGAATATTGTTTTTTGGCGGACTTTTTGCTGTACTTTATTATTTTCTGCACAGAAATTAATACCATGACAAAGAGTTTTACCCCACCTCACTGGCGCGAGCGAATCACTCGTGCTTAGACATAAAAATTAATTAAAAACAATTTTAAAAGAGCAACTTCGGTTGCTTTTTTTGTACTGAAAAATAAACGGGTATTCTAGCCCCGATAGCAGCGGTATCCCCCGCAAGGGGATATAGCGAATAGCGGGACAGTATGGGTTAAGAAGATAAAATGTGTGCTACTAAGAACTTAACAATTGTAGTGCGCTTGCAAATCCATCTCAGGATTTGAATTATATTATTAGTCCCCCCCCGCTCCCGCGCGAATCCTTTCGCGTGGTATGTATAGATAATCTAGTAATATATCAAAGTGAGTGATGAAGGAATAATCGATAGTTAATATTCTGAAAATCAATTGTATTTTTAATTGTGCATTTGTCGTTTTTATATTGGTTCTGTTTTTACTTTACGTCCGAAAAGGGCAAAATACAAAACAATTACAAAGCATACTAAAGGTATGGTATAACCAGATTGGATGTCATCATGGTTCATATCGATTAGTGTTCCCATTGCATAAGGCAGAATCCCCCGCTCCCGCGCGAATCCTTTCGCGTGGTATGTATAGATAATCTAGTAATATATCAAAGTGAGTGATGAAGAAATAATCGATAGTTAATATTCTGAAAACAATTGTATTATTAATTTAAAAAGAAAAAAGAGAAGCTATGGCTTCTCTTTTTTAATTGTGCATTTGTCGTTTTTATATTGGTTCTGTTTTTACTTTACGTCCGAAAAGGGCAAAATACAAAACGATTACAAAGCATACTAAAGGTATGGTATAACCAGATTGAATGTCATCATGATTCATATCGATTAGTGTTCCCATTGCATAAGGCAGAATCGCTCCACCTACAATAGACATTACTAGCCAAGAAGAACCAGTTTCTGTATTTGATTGTAGACCAACTAATCCTAAAGAGAAAATAGTAGGAAACATAATTGACATAAAGAAACCGATAGCTCCTAAAGCATAAATCACAGTGATGCCTGTTCCATAAATGGCAACCACACATAATAGAATACTAATTACACAATAGATGGACAGTAATATATAGTCTTTTACAAATCGTAAAAAGAAGGTGCCAATGAATCGCCCCGCCATGAATAGAAAACCATAGATTCCTAAATAGTAAGCAGCTGTTTTTTCGTCTAGTCCTGCTCCTTGTTGTGCAATTCGGATGAAGAAACTAGTAACACAAACTTGTGCGCCCACGTAAAAAAACTGTGCTACCACAGCCCAACTCAGATGTGAAAATTTTAGAACGGAGAAAAAACCTGGTTTTATTTCTACTTCAGCGTGTTTTGCTTTCATTGTAGGCAAATGCATAAAATAAAACAAGATGGCAACTAATACTAAAACTACTCCTAAAATGATATAAGGTAGTTTTACAGCAGATGCTTCTTCTAGTAGCATACTTGCTTTGGTAGTCTCTGGCATAGCAGCTAATTGTTCTGGAGTAAGTGTTTTTCCTGAAAGTATAAATAATGATCCAATTATCGGGGCAATCATTGCCGCTAATCCGTTAAATGAAGCTGCTAAATTCAGTCTTTTAGAGGAAGATTCGGCTGGGCCAAGTATGGCAGCATAAGGATTAGCACTAGTTTCTAGAATAGTTAATCCACAACCAATTATGAATAGAGCTAATAAAAACAATTCATAGGTTCGAGTGTTAGCTGCTGGAACAAAAAGAAATGCACCCGTTGCAAAAACTAGCAAACCAGTGATAATACTATTTTTGTAACCTATTTTTTTGATTAATATTCCTGCAGGGATTGCCATTATAAAATAAGCAAAAAAGACAGAGGTATCAATAAGCGTAGATTGACGATTATTCAATTCGCAGGCTTTTTTAAGATGAGGAATTAAAATAGAGTCTAAGTTGTGTGCCATTCCCCAAAGGAAGAACAGACAGGTGATTAAAATGAAAGGTAAGAGGTAATTAGTTCCTGTTCCCTTTTCTTCAGGAGCTTGGTGTTGATCTCCCATTTGGTTAGTTACTTGCATAGTTTTGGTTTTAAGTGGTTATTTATTTCTTTTTTACTAATAGTAAATGGTCACAAACCAAAACGACTTCTCCTTTTTGGTTGATGATTGCTACATGTTCTGTTACGGTACCCATGTCATCCCTTTTGGCTTCTCCTTTTTCAGTGATAGTGATCTCAGAATGAATAGTATCCCCAATATGAACAGGTTTTACAAATCGTAAACGATCGTAGCCTTTGGAAAAAGCTTCCGGGTTAATTTCAGAAGCAGTCAAACCGATGCCAATACTGAATACCATGGTACCGTGAGCAATTCGTTGCCCAAAAGGTTGTGTTTTACACCATTCTTCGTCCATATGGTGTGGAAAAAAATCTCCCGTATGTCCAGCGTGAACGACAAAATCAGTTTCAGTTATGGTTCTACCAAGTGTCACTCGTTTATCGTTAATTTGGTAGTCTTCAAAAAATAGTGATTTAAAATACATAGTGTTGTTTTTTATAATTCGTCTAATAAGATTCCGCCTTGAGTTGTACTTCTATAACAGGCTTCTACAATTTTCATGGTATCTAATACATCTTGTACACTAGCGTGTAATTGAGCATCAGAACCTTCTTTGTAACGCATTAAATTGGACATGGTTCCAATGAAGGCTTCAGGGAACCAAGATCCTTCTAGTTGAACTTCTTTCCATTCGTATTGAGTATCACCTTCAGATTTAATTGTTGCATATTCAAACACATCGGGTAATCCTTCGGGATAATTCATTAACAATCCCATTTTGGCTTTGATAGCTCCTTTGGTTCCTTCCCATTTAATATAACTTTCTTCATGACGTGGCCCAAAAGCATGATCGTGATTGGTTGTAATTACAACGCGCATGGTTTCTCCGTAATCCAAAATAATAGTAGATCTGCTTGAAGATAATTTTTTTAGGGGATGCTTTGTTGTTTTGGCCATGACACTTTTTGGATTTCCTAAGAAGGAACGAATACAGTCAATGTAATGTACACTGTGAAATAGAATTTCTAAGCGGGGATGTTCTTTAATTAAAGGGAATAGCTCCCATGGCGTGTTGACAGTCACTTTAAATTCTAAATCATATAATTCTCCAATGACTCCTTTATTGATAAGGTCTCTGGCAGCACTTACAAAAGAAGCAAAACGCAACTGAAAATTGATACCTGCTACTAATTGTTTTCGTTCGCAAACGGCCACTATTTCGCGTGCTTGTGCCAAATCATTACCCATTGGTTTTTGAATTAGAACTGCTGCGCCATTAGGTAATTGTTCTAAAATTTCAATGTACTGATCAGGAAGTACAGTGATGTCGTAAACGGCATTTTTAGGTGCATTTTTTACTGCATCGGCCACAGATTCAAAAACGTGTTCTATGCTGTATTTTTCTGCTAACTCTTGTGCTTTTGAAAGTGTCCTGTTGGTAATGCCAAAAACCTTAAATCCTGCCATTTTATAAGCAGGTAAGTGGGCATCTTTTACAATTCCACTAGCCCCAATGATAATGATGGGCTGTTCAGTTTCGGGTAATAATGGTTGGTAGTTAATAGTCATATTAGTCTAATTTTTGAATCTCGATTTGGGTTA
>Ga0213920_1002063_pt1 | contig 10073 bp, 9 predicted proteins | sample McNCre1117MG_FD_161054 | JGI IMG/M metagenome (GOLD analysis project Ga0213920, IMG submission 161054) | Freshwater microbial communities from McNutts Creek, Athens, Georgia, United States - 11-17 MG | ecosystem: Environmental > Aquatic > Freshwater > Creek | place: USA: Georgia | collected...
GAAATCAGTGACGTAGTTCAGCGCTTTCTTCACCTTGTGCTTGAGATAAGCCGACAGTGACCAATACGGCAAACCCAAACGACCGCGCATGTTATTCAAGTAACGGTTGAGCTTGAGGGTGAATTCATACAAATAATCGCCCACGTAAGCAAGCCATTTAGCTTGTTGCACTACGGCATCAAAGTAGTCGCCATGTATCACCCAAAGTTGACGACCATCGGCTGTTTTGTGGACAGCCTCTTCGACAATTTCAATACCACCAAAATGATGGTCTAAGAAATGTCGGGCAAATTCATCATGGTTACCCGGCACATAAATCACGCGACAACCTTTACGCGCTTTGCGCAAGAGCTTTTGAATCACATCATTGTGGGCTTGTGGCCAATACCAACGGCGACGCAATTGCCAACCATCAATGATGTCACCGACCAGATACAAATAGTCGCTGGTGTTTTCCTTCAAAAAGTCCAACAAAGCGTCTGCTTGACACCCAGGCGTACCCAGATGCAAGTCTGAGATGAAGATGGCTCTGTAATGCATCAAGCGCCCAAAAAGTGTTTGCGGTAGCGCGGTGGCATGTCGTTGATCTTCATCAGCATAGGCAAGTCTGCCGTGTTGAAATCGGGGTCCCATGCAGGTGCACCCAACACTTTGGCACCCAACCGCAAATAACCTTTGATCAGTGCAGGGGGGTCAAACGCAGGGTTAACTTCCCACTGCTCGACGGGCAAAGCCAAACGAGGCGTCACTTGGTTTTCAACGCCAGCCAAATGTGTTTTCTTCAACTGATGCCAAATGCTGGCGGCCACTTCGCCGCTCACCACACCTTGGTGCAACATGGGAATGCTGGCACAGCCAATCATCACATCAAGCTTGTTGCGCACCATGAACTCAGCCAGTGCTCCCCATAAGGCCATGATGACGCCTCCATGACGATGGTCTGAGTGCACACAACTGCGCCCCAGCTCTACCATGCGTTCACGATATTGACGCAAACGCGTGAGGTCAAACTCCAAGTCTGAATAGGTGCTGCCAATTCGCTTGGCTTGTGCTGGGGTCAATACACGGTAAGTGCCGATCACTTGCTCAGTCAGATCATCACGAATGATGAGGTGTTCGCAGAAGTCATCGAACAAATCGATGTCATGGCCGGGAATACTGTCTTTCAAACGCGCGCCCATTTCTGTAGCGAACACGTCGTAGCGCAGGCGTTGCGCCTCACGCACCTCGTCTTGGTGCTTAGCCCATTCAACAATCAGGCTTGGGCGGGTTTCAGTTTTTTGGGCTGAGACAGAAATTTTTTCAGTGTTAAGAACGTTTCGATGAAGCGACCCCCGGGGCATATCGATGAACGACAGCGGCATGGTTGGGTTTGGCAGTTCTTTCATGGTGGCTCCTTGGTAAATTAATACCGTTGATTCTTGTCAGCGCATATGAATTAACCGCGAAGGTTTCATGAAATATTCATGACAAATCACAGGATGGACATTCACCAATTTGTCATACATCTGACCTAAGCTTGCTACCCAACTATGCTGATGAAATATTTACGACTCATATACGCTTTTGGCCGTGCTTTCTGGATTTTGTGGATCAAGTTCCCTCGCTTGAGTCGCGAAAGAAAGCTTGTTGAAATCAAAGTTTGGTCCCAGCAGACGTTGACGATTCTTGGTATTAAAGTGCTTCATGAAACCGCAATCACACAGATTGAGCAATCACCAGCTCCCCTGATGCTTGTTGCTAATCATGTGTCTTGGGTTGATGCACTCATCATTCAATCTATTCAACCGAGTATTTTTGTTGCCAAGTCAGAAGTCAAACATTGGCCCATCGTAGGAAGCATTGCGACAGCATGCGGCGTGGTATTTGTTGACCGTGGGTCACCCAGTTCAGCGCGTCGCATGGTGGACGATGTGTCGAGTGCACTTCATCATGGCTATTGCGTGGCCGGTTTCCCCGAAGGCACAAGCAGCGAAGGCAGCACGGTCAGTTTGTTTCACGCCAATTTGTTTGAAGCGGCCATCAATCACCACATTCAAGTGCAACCCCTGGCCATCCGATACACCAACCCAAAAACAGGAGCTCTTTGTTTGAAGGCTGCATTCATTGGGGACATCGGCTTTGTTCAGTCGATGCACCAAGTGATAACGTCCACAGGCATCCATGCCAAGGTTTACGCAGGCGAACTTCTTTCACCACAAGGTCACTCTCGCAGAACCTTGGCGCACTTATCACATCGCAGCGTTAGCAATCAACTTGAACTGCTCAATGCTTAAGTGAGATCACCCAATTCGGCAATCCTGTTGCCAGAAGCGGTAGCCAAGAAATAGCCAAGGTACCGACAAAGATCGCCAGCAATGAAGGCGCCACTGAGGTCGCCACTGTGCGAAGGGGTTGCTTGAAGACGGCCGAAGCAAAGTAGATATTCATCCCTGCAGGCGGGCACAAGAAACCCATCTCCATGTTGGCCAAAAAGATGATGCCAAAGTGAACGGGATCAATGCCATAACTTGTGGCCAAGGGAAGCAACAAAGGCACCAACACCACAATCGCGGCATAGATTTCCATCAAAGCGCCCGCCGCAAATAAGAACACATTCAATGCCAGCAAGAACACCCACTTGTTTTGTGTCACGCTTTGCACCCACTCGGTGGCCAAGTCTGGAATACCAGCATCGATTAAATAATTAGTCAAGGCCAACGCCATGCCCAAAATCAACATTACACCGCCGATGATCTGCGTCCCCTGCGCTAAGGACTCCCCAAACTTTTTCGTATCCAACTCTCGATGTGCCAACGCCTGCGTGAGCACTGCGTAAATGGCCGTGAGTGCAGCGCTCTCAGTAGGTGTCGCAAAACCACTGCCCAAAAAACCAATTGCCACGACAGGCGCCAACAACTCCCACTTGGCTTGCCAAGCGGCATGTCGTAGCAACACCATGCTGAATTCAGGTTTCATTGACGAGTCATGAGACGCCACGCTTTGGCGCAGATAGCCACCAAAAATCAACAAGCACACAACCATCACCACAGCGGGCACGATGCCCGCTAAAAACATGGTGTTGATAGGGACACGCGCAATGATGGCGTACATGATGAGAGGTACCGACGGGGCCAACAACACACCCAGGGCACTCGCACTTGTGATCAAACTGATGCCTTTTCGATCTGGATACCCAACCCCTTGCAACAGCGGCAACAACAATCCACCCAAGGCAAGAATGGTCACACCACTGCCGCCTGTGAAGGCTGTGAAACAAGAACACAAAACAGTTGCTGCAATCACCGTACCAGTTTTACCGCCACCAAATAAAGCAACGAAAACAGTCCCCAACCGCTGTGCTGCGCCCGTACCAGCAAATATCAACCCCGCCAAAGTGAACAATGGCAATGCTGGCAAGGAAGGGTTCACTGTGATTTGGTAATGCGACAATGCAATCGAGGCCAGTGGCAATCCATCATGCCAAAACAACGCCAGCGCAAGGCCGCCCAAGACAGCAAAGATGGGCGCACCAAACGACAGCATCAAGACCAAACCAATGACACATGGCAACAAAGGCAGTACCTCACCATCGAACCTGTATGCCAACAAGGCCCCAAGCAAAGGTGCACTCAACGCGCAGATGGACTTCACACCCCAGTGTTGACTACAGCGAGCACCCAGCTTCAAGCCCAAAAATGCAAAACCAAAAGGCATAGTGGCTTGAAACCACCACACCGGAACGCTATAGGACAGCAATTGCTCCGCTGACATTTCGCTCAACACCAATTGACCACTCGCCCATGCGAGCACACCGCACACGACAGCAGCGCCAAACTGTCCCACCACATATAAACGCGGCACCATCACCCCCAAACTAGTGAGATGACCAAACCGCTCAGCCGCAATTGCGCCGCACATAGCCATCAACAAACCCAAATGCTGCACAAGCACTGGAGCGTTATCAATTCCCTTGCCCATCAAAGGCCGTGAGAAGATTTCAACCAAAGGAATCAGTGCCATCAAGGCCAAAGCAAAAGCCGCCAGCCATGCATCGGCCTGAGTCAGGCCACGCAGAAGCCGACCCATCATTTGGTTTTCCCTGCGCGGTAAGCCTTCAAGTGTCGAAACACTTCATCAAACGTATCGGCAGGTACCAAGGTACCGCGAATGCGTGGATAGAGTTTTTCTGCCAATTCGTACCATGCGCGCATTTGCTCTGCATTGGGCTTGTTCACCACCAAGCCACGCTTCTTCATGGCGTCGACGGCCTCTTCAACTTCTTGACGTGCCTTAATTCGGATTTGTGAGCCGGCCTTATCGCTCGCAGCGCGAACAGCCGCTTGCGTTTCAGGTGTCATATCATCCCAAGATTTCTTGGTCACGACCAAAGCGCCCACAATCGGTGCCCAATTGATCTCCAACATATTCGGGGCCATGGTGTAGACCTGACTGGCCAACGCAAAGTAAGGCGTAGAAGGCACAACGTTAATCATGCCTGTTTGCACTGAAGGCAAGATATCGCTTGTCTCTAAAGGCACAGGTGTGTACCCCATACTCTTCATGATTTCTTGCTGGTCCGCTTCGCCACCCCATGCAAAGAACTTCATCTTCTGATAGTCCTCAGGTCTGAAAGCAGGGTCTTTCGAAAAGAAACGAACCCAGCCCGCATCGCCCCAAGCCAACACGACAAACCCTTTGTCGAGAAACTTCTTTTCCATGGCGGGACGCATTTTTTCACGCACGTAATCCAACTCATCCCAAGTCTTGAACAACAAGGGCATCGATTGCAACGCCGCAATGGATGGCTCAATTTCACGCAAACCCACCACCGACAACAGTGCGCCTTGCAGCTGTCCAATGCGCATACGACGGGCGAGTTCGGTCTCCCCACCTTGGCTGCCATCGGGATACACCACAAACTTGGCATTACCACCCTGCGCGATGCGCCAAGCCTCCCCCACCTCCATCAATTGGCGATGATAAAGAGAATTTTTAGGCGCCAATGTACCCAAGCGCAGCTGCTTGTCGGGCGCAGCCCAAGAGGTCGCTTGAGCACTTAACAGGCTCACAACCACACACATTTGCAAACACGATTTAACAAATTTAGACATTCACGGCTTTCAAAAAAGTTCATCCACGGTTGAGAGCAACCATTGCGCACGCTCGCGCATCACTTCGTTTTGTAAGCTGCGGCGTTGCTTGCTGATGTCAAGCGCCTGGTTCAGCAATTGTTCAAACTGTTTTCGGTCTTCAGCAGGGAGCGAAACGCTTTCTGCTTTGGCCACATACGGCCCAGCTTCTTGGTTGTTTCCCCAGGCAATCGCTTGGTCAAAATAAGCCAGCGCTTTTTGACGCGAGCCTCCTACCTTGGCGACTTCCAAGGTGCCCATCAAACTGGCCAGCGCACCTTGCCCATACGTGGGGTTGGTTTGCCAAGCCATCTCAGCCAGTCGCATAGACAGCGGGAGATCGGCCACCAAATCAGGATCGTCTTTGGACATCGAAATCCACCCCCCCAAAGAAGCTGCAGCCCAGTATGCCAGTGGGACTTGATCTTGCGTCAGTCGTGGGCGTTTGCTGGGTTCTGGCTGCCTAATGGCGATAGAAAACCCAGGATGGACGCGATCAAGCGCTGTCATGGCGTGGCGATGTGCACGTGCATACATGCGGCCAGCGCGATCACGCATCTCAGCTGCAGCCTTCGGATTTTTTGTGTCAATTTTTTCGGCATCAAAGGCAATGAATGCGTAAGCGTATTGCGTGAACCCTGACGACACAGACTCAGCCAATTTCAAGTGACCCGGTGTTTCTTTGAGTACCGACTCAGAGAACTTCAAATAAAAAGCACTGGCTTCTCGTGCGAGCTGCAAATCATCTTCACTAGATACAGGCTGTTCAGACAAGGCCTGCGCTGTTTGATCGACCACAAAGGGACGAATCGCACACCCTGAAAGAAACAGGACCAGCACCAAAAAAGAAATTAGGCGGCAATTTGAAATAAGAACACCTCTTTGAAATTGGGTACAAACACAATTTCGAAAATGTAAATCTGTCATGTGAATATTCAGTGACAGGCCGTCATCAAATTGAAACAGTCGTTATCCATGATGCAAACAAAGGAAATGAACATGCGCGAAAAAAACCAACTAGACGAAGAGCAAATTCAGCGTTTGCGAGATGACATCTTGGACACGCTAGATGAAGAGTTGGAGATGTCCATCGACGAAGATGGCGCCAAATCTGACAGGGTCAAATACTTCAGAGAACTGCTGCGCTTGCAAGGCGAGTTGGTCAAACTACAAGATTGGGTAGTCGCCACCAAGCAAAAAGTGGTGATCTTGTTTGAAGGCCGCGATGCGGCAGGTAAAGGCGGCGTCATCAAACGCATCACGCAACGGCTCAACCCACGCGTGTGTCGCGTAGCCGCCCTCCCCGCACCCAACGACCGAGAACGCACACAGTGGTACTTTCAGCGCTATGTAGCGCACCTACCTGCGGCAGGTGAAATCGTGTTATTTGACCGCAGTTGGTACAACAGAGCAGGTGTCGAGCGTGTGATGGGTTTTTGCAATGATGACGAATACGAGGAGTTTTTTCGCACTGTGCCCGAGTTTGAAAAAATGCTTGCGCGCAGCGGCATCACACTCATCAAATATTGGTTCTCGATCACCGACGATGAGCAGCATGCACGCTTCCTAGGTCGCATCCACGATCCTTTGAAGCAGTGGAAACTCAGCCCTATGGACCTAGAAAGTCGTCGCCGCTGGGAAGACTACACCGTAGCCAAAGAAACCATGATTGAGCGCACGCATATTCCAGAAGCGCCTTGGTGGGTAGTTCAGGCTGTGGATAAAAAAAGTGCGCGACTCAATTGCATTCACCACTTACTTGATCATTTCAAGTACCACGAAATCGAGCACCCAGAGGTTGAACTCCCAGCACGTGTGCGCAACCCCGACTACCTCCGTCAACCTGTGCCCGACGATATGGTAATTCCCGAAATTTATTGATGGGATAGAAAAGAATCTTCGTCACAACACCGTCATAAAAACTTTGTAAATTCATTAGCAATGAACCAAATTCATGAAAACCTACAAAAACAAAGACGCGGCTTGAACCGAGTCATCCACGCGTTTGGTTACTCTATGCAAGGGCTGCAAGCTGGGATGCACGAGCCTGCATTCAGACAAGAGGCCATCATTGCTTTTGTATTGATACCGTTGTCGTTTTGTTTGGGCGAAAACTGGGTTGAAATTTCACTTCTATCAGGATCGGTAATTTTTGTTTTGACCGTCGAACTTTTAAATACGGGCCTCGAGTCCGCCATAGACCGCGTTGGTCCTCAATGGCATGATCTTTCTAAACGCTGCAAAGACTTAGGGAGTGCCGCTGTGTTGCTAAGCATTCTTTTTTGCATGGGAATTTGGCTCTCTGCTTTATTTTTTAAATTCTCACAGTACTTTTGACACAGACGTACATCAGATTCAGTTGATGGCTCCTGTCATACGCCCGTCACAAATATTTCATAAATTTAGTGAAAGTAGACGTCGTAAATATTTTTAAATTCAACTAGCGTCGATAGCTTGGTTAATCCATGTCACTTAAAAATTTGATAGAAATGTTGAACAAACAAAAACTAGTTGATGGCATGGTTCACAGTCAGCAAATACACAAGCATAAGCATGACATCGTTGAGTCATTGCTTCAAAAGCAACATGATGCTGAGCTGCATAACTTCATCACGAAACAAAGTTCGGCAGAGCTGGGCAGCTATCTTGATGCACTCCCGTTGGAAGATGCAAAAAAACTATGGGGCAAAGTACCTACTGAGCGTGAAAACGATGTACTTTGGGAAATTTCAGATGTACGACGCATGGCTATTGCAGATGATAGACAACCCGATTTTGAGGACAGCAAAATAAACGTTTACGAATTATCAGACGGCAGACTTAGGAACATCCCCATTACGGGACGTAAAGACCTTGAAGGGGCTAAACCCATCTGGGTCGACTTGATCAACTCGAGTAAAGCTGAACGTGTTTTTGTAGGTTCACATTTTGGTGTCGAGTTACCCGACCCGATTGAAGCTACTGATTTAGAAGTAAGCGCAAGATTTCATATCGATGAAAACGATGATATTCATCTGCACTCCAACTTTTTATTTGAACACGATGATCAATCTAAAAGTGTGCCTGTGGCTTTCATCTTGCACGGTGGTATTTTGTTTTCGTTGCGCAACGAAGAACTTTCGGTATTTCGCTTGCAACGCCGTCGGGCACTCACACAACCAGGTTATGTCACCGATTGCATCGACTTATTGCTAGACCTATACGGTGCAGATATCGAAGTATCTGCCGACTCACTTGAGAACATTTACGCAAAACTAGGTGTGGTTGGACGGCACGTACTAAGTGAGGCCATCACTGACCAAGAGGCTGCAGGAATTTTGGCGGCCATTGCCGAAGAGGAAGATCAAAACGGTCGTATCCGCAGCAACATTTTGGATACACAGCGTGCCTTGAGCTTTCTGATGCGTGGACGTTTACTGACGCCAGATCAAATTTCAGATGCCAAACAAATTCTTCGAAACATCGATTCTTTAAACAGTCACACGGCGTTCTTATTCGACAAAATTAATTTCTTGATGGATGCAACCATTGGCTTTATCAACATCAACCAAAACAAACGCGTGAATCAACTCACAGTGTTTAGTGTTGTGTTTATGCCGATCAATATCTTGGCAGGCATCGGTGGCATGTCTGAGTTTTCAATGATGACCGAAGGCACGCCATGGCCGCTTGCTTACGGGAGCTTTTTAATCGGGTCCGCATTGATTGGATTGATTACTTATGTACTGCTCAAGCATTTCGAAAAACGTCGTCTTAAAAAATAAATCAAGGCATTGACATGACTTATCACAAACACGAATCCTCTGAAATCAAAGACGATGGTTTGCGCTATGCCCGGAAGAAAAATGGATCGCCTTTTGAAGGCACAGGCAGAACAGGAGAGTTGATGAGCTGCATCAAATGCGGCACACATAAACCAAGATCTAGCGGTTCATTCCGCCGTTTTTTAAACGCCAACCACTTCTTTTGCGGTGATTGCCGCGTCATCCCTGCTTAAACGCTGAGCCTCCAACGACTCGCTGGGAAAATCAATTTAAAGCAAGAGCCTTGACCGACTTCACTTGTGATGGTGAGGCTGCCGCCATGGCGCTGCATCACATGCTTAACGATGGCCAAACCAAGCCCCGTGCCACCTGACTCGCGCGATCGGCTTCGGTCCACACGATAAAAACGCTCAGTCAGCCTTGGCAAATGCTCAGCAGCGATGCCTACACCTGTGTCGCTGACAGAAATCAGCAAACTACCATCAATCCCTTCATCGGCAGCTACATGGATACTCCCACCTGCTGGGGTGTACCGCACTGCATTACTCACCAAATTTGAGACGGCGCTTTGCAATTCACGCACCTCGCCAAACAGCACAGCTTCAGCGATCAAGGGACTGATATCAAATCGAATGATCTGCGGCTCCTCACCATGTGAGAGGCTATCTGACAAGCCACGCGCCTCCGACTCACACGCATGCATCAAATCGGCCAATTCAAATGTGTTACTAAAATTTGGAATAGGGCTCCCCTCCAAACGCGATAGCGTCAGTAAGTCTTCCACCAACCCTTGCATGCGCACCGCTTGAATGGCCATCAAACCTAAATAGCGTTTTTGCTCTTCAGTACTCAAATTCAGAGTTTGAAGCGTTTCAACAAAGCCTGACATGACAGTCAGTGGTGTGCGAATTTCATGAGACACATTCGCAACAAAATCACGGCGCATGGCTTCGGCTTGTTCTAGCGTCGTGACATCACGGGTCAGCAAAAGCTGCTTGCCGTCACCATAACGGTGGCGCTGAACTGAGATACGTACAGGTCTTTCTAAACGATGCCTATACCCAGCCATCACCACGGGCTCAACAGGTTGCTCAACCGCCATGTAAGCTGAAAACACAGGGTCTCGCAGCAAGTTGCCCACACGTTGCATGACATCGCGCTCGGGATGAATCCCCAAGTGGGCTGCCGCAGTCTGGTT
>Ga0213920_1002070_pt1 | contig 10058 bp, 12 predicted proteins | sample McNCre1117MG_FD_161054 | JGI IMG/M metagenome (GOLD analysis project Ga0213920, IMG submission 161054) | Freshwater microbial communities from McNutts Creek, Athens, Georgia, United States - 11-17 MG | ecosystem: Environmental > Aquatic > Freshwater > Creek | place: USA: Georgia | collected...
ACTCACCAGACGAGGCGCCGCAAACAACATTGCAACCGTCAAGCCTATCTTGACCATCTCCCAAAGGAAGAAGCCAAACACTGCGGCACCCACATTTAACGAGGCAACCCTACCGGTCAAACCTCGCGCAAATAAAGCCGCCGGAACTATCACCGCCAGAGCACCGTAAAGCGCCGAATACACAGCAGCCATACGCCCTGACACGAACCAAACAAGAACTGCCACCAAAAGCCCTAGCAATGCCTGAGCTCCCACCACCCGCCATACCGACAGAAGGGGCTGACGTTTGCGCAACTCGGCTACCTGTTCAGCAGTAAGTGGCTCAAACGCGTCTTGAACGTTTTCTTGATCTTCGGGTTGTATTCTGGTCATGTTTGTTTACGCCCAGGTTACATCCACTCGTCTCTATAGAGCCAACGATTGTACGTGATAACACATACGCTTTCGAGCATATCGCACCAAGAAGAGGATAATTTGCGACATGACAAGCCTCAACACATCCAGTGAAAACCCTCGCGCAGACTCGTTGATTGAGTATCCAAGCCTTTTCCCCATCAAAGTGATGGGCTCGAAGGTGGATGGCTTTGTTCACACTGTGACCCACATTGCCGAACAATTTGACCCCACCTTCGATGCCAGCACCATCGAGTTGCGAGAAAGCAAAGGCGGCAACTACTTGGGCGTCACCATCACCGTGACGGCAACCAGCCGCGAGCAACTCGACGAACTCTACAAAACCCTCTCTTCTCACCCCATGGTGAAAGTCGTTCTGTGATCCAACAACTCGGCCTCGTGTCTTACCTGCCCACCTATCAGGCCATGCAGGACTTCACAGCGATGCGCACAGCCGACACGCCCGATGAAATTTGGATGTGCGAACACCCCCCCGTTTTCACACAAGGCCTCGCTGGTCACGAAGACCACTTGCTTACCCCCGGGGACATTCCTGTTGTGCCCACCAATCGCGGCGGACAAGTGACGTTTCATGGCCCAGGCCAAGTGGTGGCCTACCCGCTGATTGACTTGAAGCGGGCCGGCTATTACGTCAAAGAATACGTGTACCGCATTGAAGAAGCCGTGATTCGCACACTTGCACAATTTGGGGTAACTGGGCACCGCGTCTCTGGCGCACCCGGCATCTACGTGCGACTAGACGACCCACACAGCCACACGATGCTTGCGCAACGCCCACAAAAAGATGCTGACAAAAATCCAGACTTTACGGGCCTTGGGAAAATCGCCGCATTGGGCATCAAGGTCAGTCGGCATTGCACGTACCACGGCGTTGCGCTGAATGTCGCCATGGACCTATCGCCCTACCAACGCATCAACCCTTGCGGCTATCAAGGCCTGCAAACCGTCGACCTTTCTACAATCGGCGTATCGGTCAGCTGGCAAGAAGCCGCTGATGTTTTGAGCCAAAAGCTCGTCACCTATTTAGCACCCTGAACACAGGGCTTTGAAAACAGGCTTATCTGCTATGTCCACCCCTGACAACCCGGTTGTGCGCGAAGCGCAAACCGTCGAAAACTACAACGCTTCGGCCAAGCAAAAAGCAGCCGCCAAACTGTCTCGCATTCCAGTCAAAGGAGAGCAAAGCGAAGTGCTTAAAAAGCCAGATTGGATTCGCGTCAAAGCAGGCTCGCCCTCGACACGTTTTTACGAAATCAAAGACGTGCTGCGCGCCAACAAATTGGTGACGGTGTGCGAAGAAGCCAGCTGCCCCAATATTGGCGAATGTTTTGGCAAAGGTACGGCCACCTTCATGATCATGGGTGACAAGTGCACACGCCGCTGCCCCTTCTGCGATGTGGGCCACGGCCGCCCAGACCCACTCGATGTGAACGAGCCAGAAAACTTAGCCAAAACCATTGCGGACTTAAAGCTGAAATACGTGGTCATCACCAGCGTGGACCGGGACGATTTGCGCGATGGCGGCAGTCAACACTTTGTAGATTGCATTCGCCGCACGCGCGAACTGTCACCGCAAACACAAATTGAAATTTTGGTGCCTGACTTCCGTGGTCGCGATGACCGTGCTCTAGAAATTTTGAAAGCTGCGCCGCCTGATGTGATGAACCACAACATGGAAACCGTGCCTCGCCTCTACAAAGAAGCGCGCCCCGGCAGCGACTATGCGTTCAGCTTGAACTTGCTTAAAAAATTCAAAGCCTTGTTCCCCAACGTACCCACCAAGAGCGGTCTGATGGTGGGCCTGGGCGAAACAGACGAAGAAATCTTGGCGGTCATGCAAGACATGCGCAACCACAACATCGACATGCTAACCATCGGCCAGTACCTCGCGCCCAGCACCAGCCACATTCCAGTGCGCCGCTACGTGCACCCTGACACGTTCAAGATGTTTGAAGAGAAAGCCTACGAGATGGGCTTTAGCCATGCAGCCATCGGCGCCATGGTGAGATCTTCGTACCATGCGGACCAACAAGCCCACGCGGCATCCGAAGCAGCTAAATCTTAAAGCCCCACCAATTCGGCTGGCTCATCACTGACCAGCACGTCCTGCGCCCACGCCTCTAGGCGTGCGGTGTCTGCGCGAATTACCTCTTGCTTGACAGCCAGAATTTGTGTGGGATGCATCGAGAAGCCTCGCAAACCCAAACCCAGCAGCAAACGTGTGAGCGCAGGGTCACCTGCCATCTCGCCACACACACTCACACCCTTACCTTGCGCACGACACTCGGCGATGACTTCGGCCACCAAGCGCAGCACAGCAGGATGCAACGGGTCGTACAAATGCGCCACGGATTCATCGGCTCGGTCAATGGCCAAGGTGTATTGAATCAAGTCGTTCGTACCGATAGACAAAAAGTCGAAGTAGCGCAAGAACATCTTCACGCTAAGGGCAGCAGCAGGCACTTCAATCATCGCGCCCATCTTGACCGGCCCAAAGACCATGCCGCGTTCATCCAATTGCTTGCGTGCTTTTTCTAACAGCGCCAGCGTTTGTTTGATTTCGCGCTCATGCGCCAGCATCGGAATGAGCAAATGCACTTGCCCGTGCGCCGCAGCGCGCAACACAGCACGCAGCTGCGTCAAAAACATTGCAGGATCAGCCAAACTCCAACGAATGGCGCGCAAGCCCAATGCAGGATTCAAATGCGCATCTTCTTTGGCGGCGCGGTCCAGCGGCTTGTCGGCACCAATATCAACCGTACGAATGGTGACGGGCATACCCTTCATCCCTTCAACGGCGCGCTTGTAGGCTTGGTACTGCTCTTCCTCATCGGGCAGCGCACCTTCACGGCCCATGAATAAAAATTCACTTCTAAACAATCCGACGCCAACCGCGCCAACACCTAAAGCAGCTGGCGCATCTTCTGGCATTTCAATATTGGCCAAGAGGTCCACGCGTTGACCGTCTAAAGTCACCGCTGGCGTGTGACGCAAGCGCGAGAGACGTTCGCGCTCGACGTCCGCTTGACGCTGCTTGAAGCCGTACTCGGCCAAGATGATGGGCGAAGGGTTGACGATGACAACGCCCGCATCGCCATCAATGATGATCCAGTCATCTTGACGCACCAACTGACTGGCCGTGCGCGCACCAACCACAGCAGGAATGTCCAAGCTGCGAGCCACGATAGCGGTATGCGATGTCTTGCCGCCCACATCTGTGACGAAACCTGTAAACACACTTTGCTTGAACTGAAGCATGTCTGCTGGCGACAAATCATGGGCCACCAGCACTAGCGGCACATCCATTTCGTCACCCAGCTGCAGGTCTTGCTGCCGCGCTTGACCGCTTCGCTTGCTGGCCACCTGTGGCATCACATGGGGTACACCTTTCATGTGGCGCAACGTGCGTTCCACCACTTGCTCTAAGTCGCCTTTGCGCTCACGCAAATAGGCGTCATCCATCTCGTCAAACTGGCGTGCCACCACGTCGAGTTGCGAGGTCAAAGCCCACTCGGCGTTGTAGAGCCGGTCTTTCACCCATAAGCCAACGCCTTCGGCCAACATGGTGTCTTGCAACAGCATCAGGTGTACTTCAAGAATCGCCGCCATTTCGGGCGGTGCTTCTTTGGGCAAGTTGTCATGCAGGTGTTGCAACTCAGCTATCACGGCCTCACGCGCTTGCGTCAAGCGCAACAGTTCAGACGCGACCTGCTCAGGCTCAATGAAGTAATGCGCCACATCCACACGACTGGACGCCACCAACACCGCACGCCCAATGGCAATACCGCGCGCAACTGCGAGACCGTGAACTGAGAACGTCATGAAGCTTTACTCGCCTTCACCAAATTTGTCTGCCATCAAAGCAAGCAATGCCTCCATGGCGGCTTGCTCTTGATCGCCACTGGTTTCTAGCTCGACATCGGAGCCAATGCCCGCAGCCAACATCATGACGCCCATGATGCTTTTGGCGTTCACACGCCGCTCGCCTTTGCTGATCCACACTTCGCACGGGTAGCTGCCCGCGAGCTTGGTGAGTTTGGCTGACGCTCGCGCGTGCAAGCCCAATTTATTGCTGATGGTCGTTGTGGTTTTGATCATGGGTTCGGCGATTTTGATTTTGAGGGGCGGTGATGGCAACTTGCATCACGCCTTGTGTACCGCCTGTCAGTGCACGCGCGACGAGCGCATCCAATGACTCATGGCGATAACACACAGTCCGGTACAGCATGGGCAAGTTCACGCCCGCAATGAGTTTGGCATTGGTGCCTGCCACTAACTTTTGTGCGACGTTGGCTGGCGTGGCGCCAAAGATATCCGTCAACACCAGCAACCCAGTGCCTAGCGCACGGCCCACCGTTTGCTGAGCCTGTGCCAAGGTAGCTTCAGGCTGCGCTAGAGGCAACACATCCAAGGCGATAACATCGTCAGCGCATTCGGGATACACATGCATGGCGCATTCACGCAGAGCCTGAGCCAGCGGTGCATGGGCGATGATGAGAATACGGTTGCTCATAGGTAAGTGGAATAGTGTTGTCGGATTATCGGCTGTCTGACTTGTGTTTTAGGAAATAAGCATAGGACGCCACACAACAGGCAAAAAACACGGCCATCGCACTTTGAAACGTTTGGGGTTCATGTAAGCCTTCTGCCTTGAATCCATCAATCATCAAGCCCATACTCCACTGCACCACAAACACACCCAAAAACAACACGAGGTTGTACGCGGACAAAGCGCGCCCCGCCAAGGCCGACGGGAAAGCCATGCCCACAGCAGGTTGCGCCAACGCTACAAATGAGCTGGTGATACAAAACAAGGCCCAATGCACAGCCCCTGCATCAGCACCGCCCAACACGATGTAGAGCTGCACACAGAAGTTCAACGGCACCCCGTAAGTCATCAGTTTGTTAGCGTTGTAGCCTCGCTTGGTCAGCGCTGGGGTGACCATGCCCCACAGCCAAAACGTGATCAGCATGCACACATTGAGCCAAAATAAACCCGTCGCAGCTTCTAGCGACGTATAGCCTGCGACCTTGACCATCCAAGGTCCCGCCCACAGGGTTTGCATGGCGATCATGCCGCCGTAGTTAAAAAAGCCCATAGGTACCAGGCTGCGAAAATACGGATTCACCCACACTTGTTCATAGCTTGCCAATAGGCCCACTCGCTTGTCCGAATCTGAGTTCGCTGTGGCAGCCTGTGCCAACCGCCACTGGGGTACTTGCCAAGCCATCAGTGCCATCGACAGCACGATGAGCAAAGCCAAACCCACAAACATCCAGCGCCACCCGAGTATGGGCAATAGCCATTGCACAGGTAAGGTCGATGCCAACATACCAAACGCACCCGTCATCAACATCCAAGAATTGGCGCGTTGCTGTTGCTCCAAAGCAAGCCAGCGGCGATAACCGGTGAGTGGTGCCATCAGACATGCACTCACCCCCACACCAATCAACACGCGCGCCAGTAGCAAACCTTGAAAATCTATTGCCCACGCAAATGCCAAGCAACCCACAACCGCGATGCCCAAAAAGCTGAGCACGACTTTTTTAGACCCGTGCTGATCCAACCAATGGCCCATCGGCAACTGGGTCAGCGCAAAACCAAAGAAGTAGCCTCCTGCCAGCAGCCCGAGATCACGTGCATGCAGCCCAAACTCCAAACTCAAACTAGGCGACAAGGTGGCAGTGATGGCTCGTAACAATGCCGATAAGAAATAGGCTGAGGCAAATGCCACAAACACCCAAACGGCTGTTCTGCGCGGCAACACATCGTGATTCATGGCAATTGAATTCCTGAAAAATAAGTTTCAGCCGCCTCTGGCAAGCTTTTGTCCTTAGGCTTGCCATACACCGCGGCCTGGTAAATTTTGTCCGCGTGAACAAACCACACCCATTGCACCTGATGCGCATCAGTCGACACGCGAGTACGCACAGGCTGTGGCGCGATATCCACGCCCTTGAGCTGCCACACTTCTGGCAATGCTTCGCTAGGCGATGCTTTAAGGGGTGCCAAACTCGCTAAGCGCCAAGCAGCTAAGGCCTCGGTGCTGGTCACACCACTGGGGAGCGACATTTGCCCAAACGTGAATTGCAATCCACCAGCGTCACATCCCTGCAGCATCAATGTGGTCGATACCTCGCGTCCACCTGCGTACAGCACCACATCGCGTGTGGCTTGATCTGGCTTGCACGGCAACAACAACTGAACTTGAGCGTCGCCTGCCGTCACTTGCCGCCAATTCAGCGCTGGCGTGCAACCCAATGCGCACACCAAGACTGCCATCCCTATGGCTTGTTGCAAATATCGCACGATGGGTCGTTTCATGGCGAGCATTATCAGAGGTCTAGCCCACGCTGGTCTTGCTGTCACACGCTTGTCGCAGCCCTCCTGTCACTTGCCCGACAATGGCCAGATGAACTCACTCGACGGCATTCGCATCCTCGACTTGTCCCGCGTTTTGGCTGGGCCTTGGTGTACCCAAACCTTGGCTGATTTGGGCGCAGACGTCATCAAAATTGAGCGCCCTGAAGCGGGTGACGACACACGCACATGGGGTCCGCCATTTTTAAAAGATACGACAGGCGCCGATACGCGCGATGCCGCCTATTACCTAGGCACCAACCGCAACAAACGCTCAGTCACCTGTGACATTGCAACACCCGAAGGCCAAGACCTGATTCGTCAGCTGGTTCAAGTGTGCGATGTTTTCATCGAGAACTTCAAGGTCGGCGACATGGCCCGCTACGGCCTGGACTTCGCCACGCTCTCGCAACTCAACCCCAAGTTGGTGTACTGCAGCGTGACAGGTTTTGGCCAAACAGGCCCTTACCGCGATCGCGCAGGCTACGACTACGCCATTCAAGGCATAGGCGGTTTGATGAGTGTCACTGGCGAGCGCGACGACTTAGGCGGTGGCCCACAAAAAGTCGGGGTTGCTGTGGCCGATTTATTCACAGGCATGTACGCCACGGTCGCCATCCTCGCGGCGCTTCGCCACGCCGAGAAAACTGGACAAGGCCAGCACATTGACATGGCCCTGCTCGACACGCAGGTGGCCATGCTTGCCAATTTAGGCGCCAACTATTTGGTGTCGGGTCAGCACGAAGGCAAAGTGCCGGGCCGCGCAGGCAATGCACACCAAAACATCGTTCCCTACCAAGTATTTGAAGTCGCACCAGCTGTAGATGGCACCAAGGATCACATCATTTTGGCCGTTGGCAACGATGGCCAGTACGCCAAGTTTTGCGCCGTCGCCAATCGGCCTGACCTTTGCCATGACCCACGCTTTGTAAAGAATGCAGATCGTGTGCGTCACCGTGCCACGCTCATTCCACTGCTGGAGGCAGTGCTGCGGACGCGCAGCAAAGGCGATTGGCTGCAAGCCTTAGAGACAGCCAAAGTGCCTTGTGGCGCCATCAACAATTTGGCAGAAGTATTTGCGGATCCACACATTCGCTCGCGCCACATGGTGACCACATGGCAACACCCAATCAGCGGCGCTGTTGAGTTGGTGGCCAGCCCCATGAAGCTCAGTGCAACGCCTGTACGCACTGATTTACCGCCACCTTTGCTTGGTCAACACACCGAAGACGTGTTGCGTGATGTGCTGCAGCTAGATGCCCAAGCCGTTGCACAACTTCGCCAAAAACACGTCATTTAAAAATGACAAACGGGGCACGAACCTTGATTCGCGCCCCTTTATTCGGTTGACTTACTTAGCTTTGAAGTCATCGTGGCATGATTTACATGTGCCAGCCGTGGCTGAGAAAGCTGCTTTGAATGCGTCCTCCTTACCCGTCTTAGCTGCGGCAGCTAACTTGACTGATTCGACTTGCAACTTTTCTGCTGCTTCTTTGAACTTGGCGTTTTGCTTCCAAATTTCTGGCTTGGCTTTTGTATCGCCGACGTCTGTGCCTTCACCAAAAGCAGCCCATGGCAACTTAGCCATATTCGCCACAATCTCGGCGTTATCAGCAGCAGACTTGGCATCAAAAGGCACCTTGCCTTGCACCATGGCTCCCATGCGCGCAAAGTGAGTGCCCATAACTGTTAACGAAGCTTTACGGTATTTCAAAGCATCTTCTGGCTTGGCAAATTGCGCCGATGCAGAGAAGCTGATTGCAGTTGCACTAATCACCATCAATGACAAAATGATTTTTTTCATGGGTAATGTTCCTTTAGGGTTGAAAATCTGGGGGTTATAAAAATGCTTTTAGTTTACGAACTATACGCAACATTGTCTTTTTCTGTTCTCTATCACTCATGACACACACACATTCAACACAACGCATTCGTGTTTGGGATCTGCCTACACGTGTTTTTCACGCCATATTGATATTTTCGATCGCTGGTCTTTTCATCACCGGAGAACTCGGCGATGAGGTGTTGCGTTTTCACTTTTGGTTGGGCTATACGGTGCTCACCTTGGTTTTCTTCCGTATCGCTTGGGGTCTTGTAGGCGGGCATTGGTCACGCTTTATCAATTTCATACCAACACCGACTCGTCTATTTACGTATATTCGTTCGATACGTGAGAAGCGAGCGCCACAGCATGTAGGGCACAACCCCCTAGGGGCGTTGTCAGTTTTAACGATGCTTATCGTTTTATTGCTTCAAGTGTTCAGCGGTTTTATGAGCGACGATGAAATTGCAAATACAGGCCCCTGGGTGGCCCTTGTTCCTAGCGACTGGGTAGAACTGGCAACTGAATATCACACTGAAATTGGCAAAGTGCTATTGATTGCTTTGATTGGTCTTCACTTCGCAACCGTGCTTTACTACAAGCTATTTAAAAACACTGATTTGATTTCACCTATGTTGCATGGTGACAAAGATTTACCAATTCATACGCATCACTCGCGCGATACATACACATCGCGCTTATTTGCTATCAGCATTTTGCTAGCTTGTGCTTATGCGGTGTATCGCTTGGTCAATATCAGCTAAAACTTTTACTCATAAAAAAGCCGCGCTACAAGTAGCGCGGCTTTTCAATCAAGATTCACTTAAGCCTTGGCTTGTGCCAACAAAGTATCAGCACCGCTGACTTCGAATTTACCTGGTGCTTCCGCATTCAAGGTCATGACCTTGCCATCTTTGACCAACATAGAGTAACGGTCGCTACGCAAACCCATGCCACGCGCTGTTAGATCTAAGACCAAACCCGTGGCCTTAGCAAAGTCGGCGCTACCGTCAGCCAACATGCGCACTTTGCCGTTGGTGTGTTGGTCACGCGCCCAAGCGCCCATCACGAACGCATCGTTGACGCTCACGCACCAAATCTCATCCACGCCCGCAGCTTTGAATTCCTCATAGTGCTCAACATAACCAGGCACGTGTTTGGCAGAGCAGGTTGGCGTGAAAGCACCTGGCAAAGCAAACAAAGCAATGGTCTTGCCAGCAGTAGCTTTCGCTACATCGACGGCATTGGGGCCAATGCTGCAACCCTCGCCTTCAACTTCTGAATATTCCATCAGTGTGGTGTGTGGCAGGGTGTCTCCGACTTTGATCATGGTGTCTCCTAATAATCGACGTTACAAATGAAAAACGACCCACATTGTGGGTCGTTTTCTTTAGCCTTGCAGAGCCGAAGCCCTTTGGTATTTAAACCGCAGCGGCTTTCTCAACCAAACGGGTCACAACC
>Ga0213920_1002073_pt1 | contig 10046 bp, 10 predicted proteins | sample McNCre1117MG_FD_161054 | JGI IMG/M metagenome (GOLD analysis project Ga0213920, IMG submission 161054) | Freshwater microbial communities from McNutts Creek, Athens, Georgia, United States - 11-17 MG | ecosystem: Environmental > Aquatic > Freshwater > Creek | place: USA: Georgia | collected...
AATCCGGCGGCAGCGTCGGGGAAACAGGTTTTTTCGTTGCCATGATTTCATTCTATCGGGGGTTTTTCAGCGAACGCGCTGGCCTCTGAAAAAGTCCTTTCGGTCCCGCCCTCATCGGGGAAAACCTTACATTGACAAATTTGATAAAGCCGCTTCAAACTGGTGCAAAACGACGGAGACAAGCCATGCCCAGCGGTACAGTCAAGTGGTTCAACGATGCCAAAGGTTTTGGTTTTGTCCAGCCTGATGGTGGGGGTGCAGATGCCTTTGCGCATTTTTCGGCCATACAGATGGAAGGATTCAAAACCCTCAAGGAAGGTGCCCGGGTCGATTTTGAACTCACCGATGGCCCCAAAGGCCTGATGGCCATCAACATCCGCTACGCTGATTCAGCACCGCCCGCTTGAACTGAAGGCTGAGCCGTTATGCTTGGGGCGTTCCCTTTTCTGCACGAACGCCCCATGCTCAACAAGTTCTTTTCCTTTGTCATCCGCACAATCCTGGTCGCCACGGCGTTCGGGCTTCCGCCTCTGGCCCAGGCTCAGGCTCCTCAAATGAACCTGCCCCGAACCCAGCTGACTGCAGGCATGCATTTGCTGGATGTTCAGCTGGCACAAACACCTGATCAACGACAAATCGGCCTGATGCTCCGCAAGGAAATGCCCCAGCACGAAGGCATGCTGTTTGTGTTCGAGCAAGCGGCCACGCAGTGCTTCTGGATGCGCAACACCCTGATCCCGCTCACCGCGGCATTTGTGGACGAAGACGGCACCATCGTCAATCTGGCTGACATGAAGCCACAAAACGACGATTCACACTGCTCGGTCAAGCCGGTGCGTTTTGTGCTCGAAATGAACCAGGGCTGGTTTGCCAAACGCAACATCAAGGCCGGCTACAAGCTCGGCGGTGCACCTTTCAGGCGCTGAGCGCACAGGGGCTCAAACGCCCCAGACAATGTCGCGTTCTTCAACGATGCAGCGCTGAATCATTTGCTGCATAGGCGCCGCCCGCTGCGCCAGGCGAATGGCTGGCAGCTCATCCAAAGCCTCATTCGGCTCGCTTTCCGCTTGCTGCGCCGCCTTTTGAGCACGCTCCTGTCGGAGCATCTCATCACGCTGCACAGCAGCATCCAGCTTGGCCTGCGCAACAGGCAAATCCTGCACCATCAAAATGCCCTTGAGCGGCTCATCCCCGAGCATGATCTTGAGCAGTCGACGGGCATCAGGCTCCAGCATGATCAGATCAGCGGTCGCCTTGGATTTGAACTTGAACAGCATGATTGGACTGGGGCCGCCGTGGACTCAAAAAACTTGGGGCTTGCCGCCTTCGGCGCTGTCCTGAATGACGTCTTTGAGTTTATGACTGGCGTGAAAAGTGGCCACACGCCGCGCCTCGATCGGGATCAGCTCACCCGTGCGCGGGTTGCGACCAGGGCGAGCAGCCTTGGTACGGATCTGGAAGTTGCCAAAGCCGGAAATCTTCACATCTGAGCCTTGAATCAAACTGTCCACAACCAGGTCGAAAAAGGCGTCCACCATGTCCTTGGACTCGCGCTTGTTCAGGCCAATCTGTTCAAACAGCAAGTCAGCCAGATGGGCTTTGGTCAGCGCCGGGGTTTCCAGGCTTTCAACCGACAGTTCCATGCCGCACTCCTCAACCGCGCAGACGCGCAGACAACTGCTGCGTCAACTGGGCAACCACTGCATGCATGGCTGTTTCGATCTGCGCCTCGGTCAGAGACACTTCGCCGCTGCCCAAGGTCAGGCGCACGGCCAGGCTTTTCTCGCCAACAGCCAGTGCTCCACCGGCTGCATCGGCCTTTGGACGGTAAATGTCAAACAGCACAGCCGACTGCAGCAAACCGTCTGTTGGTGCCGCGTGAATGGCCTGCATCAACTGCGCATGGGTGACCGACTCGGCCACGATCACGGCAATGTCGCGCTCCACCGGTTGCTGCTTGGCCACGCCTTGCGCTACCGGCACCGTGCGGGCGGTCACGGCATCGAGCGACAGCTCAAACACCACGGGTGCGCTGCTCAGCTCCCAAGCCTGACGCCAACGGGGATGCAACTCACCCACATGGCCGATGACCACGCCGCCCAGCAGTACCTGAGCCGAGCGGCCGGGGTGCAGTGCGGGGTGCTCTGCGGCCACAAACTCGGCTTTGTGCGGGGCCAGCAGTTTTTCCACATCGGCTTTGACGTCGTAGAAGTCGACGTTGCGGGCCTTGCCCTGCCAGCCCAAAGGCTCCACCGGGCCCCAGGCCATGCCGGCCACGCGCATGGGCTGGTCAAAGCCGTCGACAGTGGCATCGGTGCTTTGTACTGACGCATTGCGCAGGAACACGCGGCCCAGTTCGAACACGCGCACGCGGTCAGCCTTGCGGTCGGCATTGAACTTGACGACTTGGAGCAGCGAGCCAATCAGGCTGGATCGCATCACACTCATCTGGCTGGCGATCGGGTTGAGCAGGCGGATCGGATTGGCATTGCCCGCCAGATCGCGCTCCCAGCTTTCTTCAACAAAGCTGTAATTGATGGTTTCTTGGTAGCCCAACGCGGCAATGGCACGACGCACAGCAGACGGGCTGCGCTCGGTCTCACGGCGCACCTTGGCGGTGATGGGGGCCAATGGTGGATTCGTGGGCAGATTGTTGTAGCCCACCATGCGGGCCACTTCCTCGATCAAGTCTTCCTCGATTTGCAGGTCAAAGCGGAAGCTGGGCGGCGTCACGGTGACCGTGCCCTCGCCTTCGCTAACTTGCAAGCCCAGACCGCGCAACGCGTCAGCGCATTGCTGCTGGGTGAGCGGCATGCCGATCACTTTGTTGGCACGGGCCACGCGCAGGGTGACGGGTTTGATGGCCGGAATGTTCAGCGTCTGGTCGTCGATGGGGCCGACTTTTGTGTCGGGCGTGCCGCAAATGTCCAGCACCAGCTGGGTAATGCGCTCGATGTGCTCCACCGTCAGTTGCGGGTCCACACCGCGCTCGAAGCGGTGGCCTGCATCGGTCGAGAAGTTGTAGCGGCGCGAGCGGCCCGCAATCGCGGTCGGCCACCAAAAGGCCGCTTCGATGTAGATGTTCTGAGTGTCATCCGACACGGCGGTGGCGTCACCACCCATGATGCCGGCCAGCGACTCGACCTGGCTGTCGTCGGCGATCACGCCGACTTGCCCATCGACCGTCACGGTGTTGCCGTTGAGCAGCTTGAGCGATTCACCAGCCTGGCCCCAGCGCACCTGCAGGCCGCCGTGGATCTTGTCGAGGTCAAAAATGTGCGAGGGACGGCCAAACTCAAACATCACGTAATTGGAGATGTCCACCAGCGGGCTCACGCTGCGTTGGCCACAACGGGCGAGGCGGTCCACCATCCACTGCGGGGTCTGCGCCTTCGTGTTGACGCCTTTGAGCACGCGACCGCTGAAACGGCCGCACAGGTCGGTGGACTGCACCTTGACAGCCAGTTTGTCAGCGATCTGTGTAGCCACAGCCGGGAAACTCGGAGCCTTCAATGGCGCACCGGTCAGGGCCGAGACTTCGCGGGCAATGCCGTACACGCTCAGGCAATGCGCCAGGTTGGGTGTGAGCTTGAGCGTCATCAGGGTGTCGTCCAGATTCAGGTACTGGCGAATGTCCTGACCCAGCGGCGCGTCCAACGGCAATTCGAGCAAACCACCGTGGTCGTCGGCGATCTGAAGCTCTTTGGCCGAGCACAGCATGCCTTGGCTTTCGACTCCCCGCAGCTTGCCGACCTTGATGAGGAAAGGCTTGCCATCTTCACCGGGGGGCAGCTCAGCCCCCACCATGGCGCAAGGCACGCGGATGCCCACGCGGGCATTGGGCGCGCCGCACACGATGCCCAGCAAGCTGCCCTGCCCCACGTCCACCTGGCAAACGCGCAGGCGATCGGCGTTGGGGTGCTGCACGGCATCCTTGATTTCACCCACCACAATCTTGGTGAACGGAGGGGCCACAGGCTCAAGTTCTTCGACTTCAAGGCCAGCCATGGTCAAGGTGTCGGCCAATTGCTGGGTCGTCAGGGGCGGGTTGCAGAATTCGCGCAACCAGGATTCGGGAAATTGCATGACTCGGGTCTCGGCTTGGAATTACTGGAACTGGCTCAGGAAGCGCACATCGCCGTCAAAGAACAGGCGCAGGTCGTTCACGCCATAGCGCAGCATGGTGAAGCGGTCCAGGCCCATGCCGAAGGCAAAGCCGATGAAGCGCTCGGGGTCCAGGCCCATGTTGCGCACCACGTTCGGATGCACCTGGCCGGAGCCGCCCACTTCGAGCCAGCGACCGGCCAATGGGCCACTTTGAAACTGAATGTCGATCTCGGCACTGGGTTCAGTGAAGGGAAAGAAGCTGGGGCGGAAACGCAGCACCAGATCATCGCTCTCAAAGAAGGTGCGACAAAAATCGGTGACCACCACCTTCAGGTCCTTGAAACTCACGCTCTCGCCAATCCACAGGCCTTCGCACTGGTGGAACATGGGCGAATGGGTGGCATCGCTGTCCACGCGGTAGGTGCGGCCCGGTGCAATCACGCGGATCTCGGGCATGTCCTGGCCTGCGTCGAGTTGGTTTTTGTAGCGCTTGACGTGCTGCACGGCGTGACGAATCTGCATGGGGCTGGTATGCGTGCGCAGCAGGTGACCGCCTTCGACATAGAAGGTGTCGTGCATGGAACGGGCCGGATGGTCTTCGGGCGTGTTGAGCGCGGTGAAGTTGAACCAGTCGGTCTCGATTTCAGGGCCCTGGGCAACTTCAAAGCCCATGGAGCCAAAGATTTGCTCCACGCGTTCAAGCGTGAGCGACACGGGGTGCAGACCGCCCAGGTTGGCACTGCGGCCTGGCAGGGTCACATCCAGGGCCTCGGCTTTGAGCTGCACTTGCAGCTCGGCGTCTGCCAGGGCCTGGCGGCGGTCGTTCAATGCCGCCTCGATCGCCTGCTTGGCGAGGTTGATGGCGGCGCCGCGGGTTTTCTTGTCTTCCACGCTCAAAGCAGCCATGCCCTTCATCAGCTCGGTGATGCGACCGGCTTTGCCCAAAAATTGGGCCTTGGCGTTTTCGAGGTCGGCAGGTGTCAGTGCCTGCGCAAAACTCTGGCGTGCGGATTCGACCAGGGTGTCCAGCTCGTTCATGGTGTGGAAGATCGGTGAATGGGGGAATAAAAAAGGGATTGAAGCTTTTGCGAGCCTCAATCCCTTTGATCGAGTGCGTGCCATGAACCCTAAGGCCCATGCCACTCATGGACTCAAGCGGCGGCCAGTTTGGCTTTGACTTGGTTCACGATGCCAGCAAAAGCGGCCTTGTCGTGCACGGCGATGTCCGCCAGCATCTTACGGTCGATTTCGATGGCAGCCTTCTTCAGGCCGTTGGCGAACTGGCTGTAGGTCAGACCGCATTCACGCGCAGCGGCGTTGATACGGGCAATCCACAACTGACGGAACACACGCTTCTTGGTACGGCGGTCACGGTAGGCGTATTGACCAGCCTTCATCACCGCCTGTTTGGCGATGCGGAAGACATTGCCGCGGCGACCGCGGAAACCTTTTGCAAGGGCCAGAACTTTCTTGTGACGGGCGCGTGCCGTTACACCACGTTTAACGCGAGGCATAGTTTTCTCCTAGTTCGTCAGTGAATTACAGGCCAGCCATGGGCAGCATCTGTGCCATGTGACCCATATTGGTCTCATGCACGGACACTGCACCGCGAAGGTGGCGTTTGTTCTTGGTGGTCTTCTTGGTCAGAATGTGACGTTTGAAGGCTTGACCGCGTTTGACGGTTCCACCTGGACGAACACGGAAGCGCTTTTTAGCACTGCTTTTGGTCTTCATCTTGGGCATTTGAATGCTCCTTTATTTGTGCTCGTGAGGCGTCTGCAAAATCTTTGCAGCCTTGATGGCCCCGAGCCACTTTTACAAAAGCCACCCGAAGGCAGCTTCTGATTCGACCCACCCGAAGGTCGGTCAAATTCTTTCTCAAGCCGATTCTGCAGGTGCAGCAGCGTCTGCTTTACCCGCCGGCTTTTTGCGTCCTGGCGCGATCATCATGATCATCTGGCGGCCTTCCAGCTTAGGAAACTGCTCAACGATGATGGAATCGGCCAGTTCGTCGCGAATCCGGTTCAGCAAGGCCATGCCCAACTCCTGGTGGGTGATCTCGCGGCCACGGAAACGCAAGGTGATCTTGCATTTGTCACCATCCGCCAAAAAGCGACGGATGTTGCGCATCTTGATGTTGTAGTCACCATCGTCGGTACCGGGGCGGAATTTGACTTCCTTGATGTCAATGACCGTTTGCTTGGCTTTGGCTTCCGCCGCACGCTTTTGCTCCTGGTACTTGAACTTGCCGTAGTCCATCAAACGGCAAACGGGCGGATTGGCCGTGGCGGCAATTTCAACCAGGTCCACATCCAGCTCACCAGCCATGCGCAAGGCTTCTGCCAAAGACAGGATGCCCAATGGCTCGTTTTCAGGCCCGGACACACGGACCTCAGGTGCCATGATTTCACGGTTCAAACGGTGTTTGCGTTCTTCGCGTTGGCGACGATCACGAAATTCGGTAGCGATGACTCAATCCTTCAAGGGTAAAAACTGCAAACAGCAGCCGAACCGCCTTTGTGCCCACGGGCCAAAGCTTGTGGCGAAACTCACCTTCAGGCTTTAGAAGCAATGTCGGCAGCAATGAGTTCAATGAACGCATCGATCGACATCACACCGAGGTCTTTGTTGCCTCGGGCGCGCACTGCGACGGTACCTGCCGCCTTCTCTTTGTCGCCCGCGACAAGGATGTAAGGCAGCTTTTGCAACGAATGCTCGCGTATTTTATACGTTATTTTCTCGTTGCGCAGGTCCAGGCCAACCCTAAGGTCTTGATTTGGCAGTGCTTTTTGCAGTTTTGAGGCGATTTCACGACAGTAATCGGCCTGGGCATCGGTGATGTTAAGCACCGACACCTGCTCCGGAGCCAGCCAGGTCGGCAGCGCACCGGCATGCTGTTCGATCAGGATACCGATGAAACGCTCCAGACTACCGACGATGGCGCGGTGCAGGATCACCGGGCGCTGGCGGCTGCCGTCTTCTGCGGTGTACTCGGCGTCCAGGCGCTCGGACAAGTTGAAGTCCACCTGCATCGTGCCGCACTGCCACTCGCGGCCAATGGCGTCTTTCAGCGTGTATTCGATCTTGGGGCCGTAGAAAGCACCGTCGCCCTCGGAAATCACAAACTCGCAACCCGAGTGGCGCAGGCTGTCCATCAGGGCCTTCTCGGCCTTGTCCCACAGCTCATCCGAGCCAATGCGGGCCGCCGGACGGGTCGAGACCTTGTAGAGGATGTTGGTGAACCCAAAATCGGTATAGACCTTCTTGAGGATCTGGGTGTAAGTATTGCACTCGGGCAGGATCTGGTCTTCGGTGCAGAAGATGTGCCCGTCGTCCTGCGTGAAGCCGCGCACACGCATGATGCCGTGCAGACCACCCGATGGCTCGTTGCGGTGGCACTGGCCGAATTCGCCGTAACGCAGCGGCAGGTCGCGGTAGCTCTTGATGCCCTGCTTGAAGATCAGGATATGGCCTGGGCAGTTCATCGGTTTGAGCGCATAGTCGCGCTTTTCCGACTCGGTGGTGAACATGTTGTCGCGGTACTTGTCCCAGTGACCGGTCTTCTCCCACAGGCTCTTGTCGATGATCTGCGGACCCTTGACCTCCAGGTAACCGTTGTCGCGGTAGACCTGTCGCATGTACTGCTCCACCTTTTGCCACACGGTCCAGCCCTTGGGGTGCCAGAACACCAAACCCGGCGCATGCTCGTCGATGTGGAACAGGTCCAGCTCACGGCCCAGCTTGCGGTGGTCGCGTTTTTCGGCTTCTTCCAGTCGCAACAGGTACTGCTGCAAGTCTTCCTTGCTGGCCCAGGCCGTGCCGTACACGCGCTGGAGCATCTCATTCTTGCTGTCGCCGCGCCAGTAGGCGCCTGCGACCTTCATGAGCTTGAAGTGCTTGAGCTTGCCGGTGCTGGGCACATGGGGGCCGCGGCACAGGTCTTCGAAATTGCCTTCGCGGTAGAGGCTGACCTCTTGATCAGCGGGAATGGAGCCGATGATTTCGGCCTTGTAGTGCTCGCCCAAGCCTTTGAAATACGTCACAGCTTCGTCACGCGGCAGCACACGGCGCACCACGGGCTCGTCCTTGTTCGCCAACTCGGTCATGCGTTTTTCAATGCTGACCAGATCTTCTGGCGTGAAGGGCCGGCTGTACGAGAAGTCGTAATAAAAACCGTTGTCAATGACTGGGCCAATGGTGACCTGGGCCTCGGGGAACAGCTCCTTGACGGCATAGGCCAGCAAGTGGGCGGTCGAGTGGCGAATCAACTCAAGACCTTCGGCGTCTTTGGCCGTCACGATGGCCAGCTTGGCGCTTGATGCAATGCGAAAGCTCGTGTCAACCAGCTCACCATTGACTTTGCCGCCCAAAGCCGCTTTGGCCAGGCCTGCACCAATCGATGCGGCCACCTCGGCCACGGTCACCGGACCAGGAAACTCACGCAAGGAACCGTCGGGAAGAGTGATCTGTACCATGGAATTCAAAAATAAAAAGCGCGGCCAAGACCGCGCTGAAAGATGAAGAAGAAAGGCAGGCGCGAACTGCAGGCCTTCAAAGGCCAGAGTGGAAGCTCCAAGTTCGCGGTGTCATAACCCGTTGCGCCTTTCTTGCTCTTGTGAGGGTCAAAGAGCCTTGATTTTCCCACAAAAAGTGCATACGTCGCCGAAGCGCCACTTTGATTCACATCCGAAGAGCAGACAGCACAGCGCAAAGCGGTCCAACAAGACGGCTTGCTGTCAGCTATCTGCCTGGAAGCTCGTTTAAGATTGCGGGTTCTGAAATGTCTTTTCACCACAAGAATGAGGACGCCCATGGCTGCAGACAAATCCAAGATCATTTACACCCTGACTGACGAAGCCCCCTTGCTGGCCACCGCGTCGTTTTTGCCCATCATCCGCACCTTCACAGCCCCAGCGGGCATCGAAGTGGCCGAGAGCGACATCTCCGTGGCTGGTCGCATTCTGGGCGAATTCGCCGACCTGCTGCCCGCAGATCAACGCGCGCCCAACAACCTGGCAGAACTGGGCAAGCTGACCCTCAAGCCCGAAGCCAACATCATCAAGCTGCCCAACATCAGCGCATCGGTGGGCCAGCTGGTCGCGGCCATCAAGGAACTGCAGTCCAAAGGCTACGCCCTGCCCGACTACCCCGAAAACCCCAGCACCGACGAAGAAAAAGCCATCAAGGCCCGTTATTCCAAGTGCACCGGCTCGGCCGTGAACCCCGTGCTGCGCGAAGGCAACTCGGACCGCCGCGCGCCCCGCGCCGTGAAAGAGTTCGCCCGCAAGAACCCGCACAGCATGGCCGAGTGGAGCCAGGCTTCGCGCTCGCACGTCTCGCACATGCACGCTGGCGACTTCTACCACGGTGAAAAGTCCATGACCCTGGACCGCGCCCGCGATGTGAAGATGGAGCTGATCACCAAGAGCGGCAAAACCATCATTCTCAAACCCAAAGTTTCCCTGCTCGACCGTGAAGTCATCGACAGCATGTTCATGAGCAAGAAGGCGCTGGTCGAGTTCTATGAAAAGGAAATCGAAGACGCACGCAAGACCGGCGTGATGTTCTCGCTGCACGTCAAGGCGACCATGATGAAGGTCTCGCACCCCATCGTGTTCGGTCACTGCGTCAAGATCTTCTACAAGGAAGCCTTTGAAAAGCACGGTGACCTGTTCAAGGAACTGGGCGTGAACGTGAACAACGGCATGGCCGATCTGTACAACAAGATCACCAGCCTGCCCCAGTCCAAGCAAGACGAAATCAAGCGCGACCTGCACGCCTGCCATGAGCACCGCCCCGAGCTGGCCATGGTGGACTCGGCCAAAGGCATCACCAACTTCCACTCGCCCAACGACGTGATCGTGGACGCCTCCATGCCCGCCATGATCCGCAACGGCGGCAAGATGTGGGGGGCTGACGGCCGCTTGAAAGACGTCAAG
>Ga0213920_1002074_pt1 | contig 10046 bp, 11 predicted proteins | sample McNCre1117MG_FD_161054 | JGI IMG/M metagenome (GOLD analysis project Ga0213920, IMG submission 161054) | Freshwater microbial communities from McNutts Creek, Athens, Georgia, United States - 11-17 MG | ecosystem: Environmental > Aquatic > Freshwater > Creek | place: USA: Georgia | collected...
GCGGCATGACAGGGCAAACCATTTACGTGGATGCAGGATCGCACGCGGTGGCTTAACCCATGAAAAAGGCCTCTGAGTATTGCTACTTAGAGGCCTCTGTCTTAACTAATGGTCGGTGTGAAAGGATTCGAACCTTCGACCCCTTGCACCCCATGCAATTAAAACAAAATATCCTTATCCATCCCTGCATGTTATTGCAATAATTTACCAATATAAATCAACAGTTTAATAGGCTTTAGATTACAAAGCCATACAATTCACGCCATAGAGTGGCATTTTTTGGTTTACCCCTCGGTTTACCCCTTAACCATGTACAGGACGAACCCATGACCCGTTACCCAAAATCCGGAAAAGGTAAGAAATGGACACAATTGGAGCTGAAGTCCATCCCAGTTGAGTGGCGCGGAGACACGCTCAGTGACGGCGATGGACTAAACGGAGAGGTGCGTGTCGTTTCAAATTCAAGCCAAGTCTCCGTACGATTTAAGTACGCATTCAAATGGAACAAGAAGCTGACTTGGTATCAATGCGGCACTTGGCCAACTTTGAATATGGAAGCAATTCGCGCCAAACGTGAGCAAGCGCGAGAACTGGTCAAACAAGGGATCAATCCCAATGACCACAAAAAGGCTCAGCGCATAGAGAAACAGGCACAAGTAGAAGCGAGCATCGCACAAGCCGAACAGAAACAAATTGACAACCTAGCCTTTTCCACAATGTTTGAGGCTTGGATAAAAGATGGCGTTGTCCGAAAAGACGGTAATGCAGAAATCCTTCGCTCTTTCAAAAAAGACGTCATTCCTGCTATCGGCGACAAACCCGTTGCCGAAATTACTGAGCACGATTTGCGCACCCTACTTCGGTCAATAGTTAGTCGGGGTGTTAATCGTATGGCAGTCCGCGTCTACCATGACCTTGTACAGCTATTTGACTGGGCAGAAAAGCGTAAACCTTGGCGCGAATTAATGCTAGAAGGAAATCCTGCCCAACTACTTGAAATCAGCAAAATTGTCGCTTCGGATTACGACTTGACCAATGAGCGCGACCGCGTATTGACACCGCAAGAGTTAATTGAACTGCACTCTATTTTCAAAAATATTGAAACCGAATACGAACACGCTCCTGATGGCAGCAAGTACGACCATGCACGCCCAATCAAAAAAGAAAGCCAGATCGCTCTCTGGATTTCGCTGTCCACACTCTGTCGAATCGGAGAGCTACTGATGTCAAAGTGGGAGGACGTCAATCTAGAGTCCGGTCAATGGCGCATACCCATAGAAAACGTTAAGGGCGCCAAAGGGAAAAAGCAAGCTCAACTAATTTCCTTATCTCAATTTTCATTGAATCAATTCAAAGCACTTCACACCCTAACTGGTGACACCGATTTTTGCTTCCCATCTAGAAATGATGAAACCAACCACGTCTGCATCAAGTCCGTATCAAAACAGATTGGCGACAGGCAAACGCAATTTAAGTCCAGAAACGGCCCCCTCAAAAACCGACGCAATGACAACAGCCTTGTCCTTGGGAAAGGAAAGAATGGCAAATGGACACCGCATGACATGCGCAGGACAGGAGCCACCATGATGCAAGCACTCAAAATAACGAAAGACACTATCGATCATTGCCAGAATCACGTCATGGGTGGCAGCCGAGTGCGTAGGCATTATTTGCACCATGACTATTTCGAGGAAAAACGAGACGCATGGGTTTGCCTTGGAGCGCACTTGGAATCTATTTTTCAAGAGTTCACCGCAACGGCAGAAGCAACTTCCGACAATTTGATACCGCTTGACTATTTGCATCAACTGGCAAAGGAAGTAGCTGAATCATGAGTAACTCGAAAAGTCAAAAACAGCATTCATCTTCGAATCTTGAAGGTTGGTTGGAGCGCGATAAAGCCATAGCCCTAAGGGCGCGCTCTGCACTTGAGAAATTTTCTCCAGAGCAGTTGGCGAATTTGTATGCGACGGCTGAAGTAGTGATTGAGCAACAAAATTTATTGCTTGAAGATTTGAGTCAGCAGAACTCAAAGTTACTAAAGTTGCTCGGCATTCAAATTAAGGAAATGCCAGAAGTAACTCCAGCAGAAGTCAATGAGGTTGACGAGCGCATGTCGCTCGAAGAGTCATTGGAAAAGATGAGGCAGTTAGGCCAAGTCGAAGCCTCTTACAAAAGTCACCATCGCGCTAAGCAGGCCGTTGAGGCCAAGCACAATAAGCCGGGGGGTAGTCGTGAGCGGCAAGCCAAGATACGTGCGATTTGGGCAACCGGTAAGTTCAGCAGTAAAGATCTATGTGCTGAACAGGAATGCGGTGCACTTGGAATGTCATTTACCTCGGCAAGAAAAGCGTTACGTAATCAACCCGAACCCACTTAGCCGCTACGTCGTACAGGCTAGCCTCTACGTTGTAGAGGGTGTTCTTCTCAAAACTCATAAACGAGAAACTTTCCTCTATCGCCAACAACCGTCGGCGAGATACATAAAGGGGTAAGTAATGTCAATTTTGAGAATGCCAGCCGTCAAGGCTGCAACTGGTCACCGCTCGCATGCCAGCATCTACGGTGCAATAAAAGAGGGTTTATTCACAAAGCCGGTTCCGATTGGGAAACGTTCTGTTGGATGGCCAGACGATGAAATTCGAACAATCTGTGATGCTCGAATTGCGGGATATTCAGTTGACCAAATGAAGCAGCTTGTTGAGCAATTGCATGAAGAGCGATTGAGTCGCGTAATGAAATCAATTCGTTCGGAGGGCTGTTATCGTGGCTAAGAACTCTCAATATAGAGACCAGCGTGGTCACAGCGTTCGGATTTATCAAGATGTATATACAAGCCACGCTTTTAATGCACTTGCCCCTCTCGAAGTTCTGGCTTATTTGGCTTTGCTTCGAGAGCTGAGAAAGTCTAACAATGGTGATCTATCGCTAACGCTAACACGTGCAAAGCAATGTGGCATCAAACATCACGTCACGCTTGCAAGAAGTTTGCGGGCATTGTGTGCGGTCGGACTAATTGCTTTGACTCGTAAAGGTGGGTGTGACCGTGGTGGGCGCCGGTTAGCGTCTCTTTACCGTGTGACAGATATTGAGTGCTATGAAATGCCAGGAAAAAATATCGAAGCGCAAAAGGCAACGTGTGACTACAAAAAAATTCAATCAATAGAACAAGCGAAGGAGCTGATTAAAAAGTTCGAACAGTCTCAAAAGAAGTGCGTAAGTAAAAATCCTAGGCCATCAAATGACTCAAACCAAGTCAACGAATGACCTAGTTAAGTCAAATACCGGGTCATCTCGTGACATTACGAGCGTTTTCCAATGATGTTGAGTGTCCTTGGAGGATTTGGAAATAAACCAATGCGGACAATAAGTTACGTTGATTTTTCTAAAGTCACGTAATTTGTTTCCATAGGTCACGGGACATACCACCTTTACATTATTGCCATTCCTAAGGGGTGCAAAGTGAAGATTGGCCATCCTTTGAAGGCCTTTGGTTTTCTAAAACGCTCTACTTTTGAGTCTGAATAACCTCATCTGGCATCGAGGTGTCGATGTGAAATACGACCTTCGGCCCATCGTCTGTTTTGATTTCTGTTGCCCTGCGTTTTGGATACAGATACTGGGCAAGCTCTGCGTACATCCGCCCCCTCAGCTCTGGCAGGTTGGCCTCATCCATAGCAATGATGGCCATGCCCTCAACGGGGTCACAACCAATGTCTGCCAGCCTCTGAGCCAGCTCCTCTGTTTTCTTGTTTGGCGTGCCCTTGCTACGCCCACCCGTTTTTCGACCTGATGCCATAGACACCTCCATTTCATAATGTGATTTTAAATTGAATACTGGATGAAACCACAGTAAATGAGGATAATGCCGGACGAAAGACTGTCCCCATGAATGTCCCCCTCCCCCTCAATGTCACCCCTCTATGGGTGCAATCACTCCCCGCCACCGTACAGGCTGGCTTCCCCTCACCTGCCGACGACCATGCCATCACAAGGCTTGACCTGATGGAGCAACTCATCAAACACCCTCAAGCCACGTTCATGCTTCGGGTACGAGGTGACTCCATGAAAGACGCAGGCATCATGGATGGCTCTGTTGTTCTGGTGGACAAAGCAATTCAGCCGCGCAATGGACATGTGGTGGTGGCGTGCATTGATAACGAATACCTCTGCAAATACTTCATGGAGCGCGCGGGGCGCATACGCCTCAAAGCTGCCAACAACACTTACCCTGACATAACCCCCAAGGATGGACAGACGCTTGAAATTTGGGGCGTTGTGGTTGCCTCAATCCTCCAACACAAGTGTTGAGCCATGTACGCGCTGGTCGATGGAAATAACTTCTATGTGAGCTGTGAACGAGTCTTCCGTCCAGACCTACGTGACCGCCCTGTGGTGGTGTTGAGCAACAACGATGGATGCGCGATTGCTCGCAGTAATGAAGCCAAAGCCATTGGCATCAAGATGGGGGCGCCTTGGTTTCAGATAGAGAAGCTCCAAGACGAATTGGGCCTAGTGGGGTTGTCTGCGAACTTCCCTCTTTATGCCGACATGAGTGACCGCATGATGAGCTTGGCCGCTGGCCTTGGTCACCGACAAGAAATCTATTCCATCGACGAGAGCTTTGTAGATGTGACGGGTATACGTGGTGACCTGACGGAGCGCAGTCGCAAAGTTCGCTCTCGCATCTTGCAGTGGACAGGACTGCCAACGTGCATTGGTCTGGGGCCAACCAAGACACTCGCCAAGCTGGCTAATCACATCGCCAAGACCGCAGAGCGCAAACCTGGCGTGTACCCCTCACTCCATGCACAAATCTGCAACCTAGGCGCTCTGAGCAAGCCTGAGCTTGATGCACTGCTACTGGCCACTGATGTGGGTGACGTGTGGGGTGTAGGTCGTCGCATCAGCGCACAACTCATCGAGGCTGGTGTATCTAATGCCCTTGACCTTTCAAAGCTCGACCCCGCAACTGTGAAGGCTCGCTGGTCTGTCGTGCTGGAGCGTACCGTGCGAGAACTTCAAGGCATGCAGTGCATCGACTTTGAAGACAGTCCTGATGACAAAAAACAAATCGCCTGCACTCGGAGCTTTGGTCAACCAGTAACAGAACGCCGCCACTTGCAAGAGGCACTCAGCGAATTTGCAAGTCGTGCCGCTGAGAAGCTGCGCAAACAAAACGGCCATGCTGGCCAAGTCTTGGCCTTCATACGCACCAGCCCATTCAGACAGAACGACAAGCAATACAGCCGCAGCGCAGTGGTTCCACTGCCATCTCCAACAGCCGACACCGCGCAAATTGCAGAGGCAGCAATCGCCATACTGCACGCCATCTACAAGTCCGGCTTTAACTATGCCAAAGCGGGCATCATGCTCCTAGACCTGCAACCCGCAACGCGGCATCAGTACACGCTAGACCTAGAAGACGAAGCCCTGCACAACGAAGCACGCCAAAGGTTGATGCAGACGCTGGATGGTGTGAACAAACGATACGGGCGCGGCACCATTAAGCTAGCTAGCGCGGGAACTCAAACGAAGCACAGCATCTGGCAGATGAAGCAACAACGCAAGACTCCAAGTTATACGACCGACTGGGATGGGCTTCGCATAGTTCGTACATGAGCAACACCATTACAAATTATGGTCATTCATGAACAGTCCATTAATCTCTTCACGAACACATGACCAAAACTGTATAGACCCGCTGTGGTAATTTACGTTGTTTGATTGTGAAACTGCTTTGCAGTGATAGCTGTCAGTCAGCATCTGCCTATGAGCACCCACCGAGAGCCAATTGAAGACATACTTGAATTGACGGTACCTGGGGGAAGCTTGGCATCAGTTTGTCTGATCGGAAACAGCGTCTAGCGTCTCAGTCTGGTCGAATCGATATGTGGCTAATGAATATTGGCTACACTGTCACATCCAAGTTTTCACCATTGGTCCTTGCGGTAAATTTAAAGTAGCCGAGAGTGGCGATTCGGTGCCAACAACGTTTTAAAAACTCTCAGAACCAAAATGTCAACAGTTAAGCTTCCGTCAAAATTAGCCAAAGAACCGCTGGTTGACGTAATGTTTGAGTTGCGGTTCAGCAGTCACAAGACTGATGTATCGGCATTGGTTATAGGTCAGTTGTTTACCAATCTCACTGGATTGGGGAACATTGAGCAACTCCCAATTGCGCACCTCCCGCAGCAAATACGGGATTCAGACCCCAACCTTCAGTTCTCCGCCCTCAGTCGCATTGTCTGGGGTCGATATGTAATATTGATCGGTGATCGCTCAATTGGTGTTGGCTGTTTAATGCCTTATCCAGGTTGGGCAGAGTTCAGAATCGCAATTAAAACCGTCATCGATGTGCTCTATAAAGCGGATTTGATTAAATCAATTGACAGGCACTCCATCAAATACGTTGATTTTTTCGTAACTGGCGAAAACAACGCGCTTGCGCTTAGTCATTTCAATGTTGATTTGCGCATTGGAAAACATGTGGTCAAAGCAGAAAATACTGTGATGCGAGTTGAAATCCCACGAGGACAGTTTCTGCACGCTGTGCAGTTGATATCAACCGCACATATTCAAGAGTCTTCAGGTGGCATACGTTCTGGGGCTATTTTGGATGTCGATACACTGACGACAACTCCAAACAATGACGTTGCATCGTTCGTTACTGGATTGACTACTTTGCTGGACGACATTCACCTAGCAAATAAGCAGATGTTCTTTGAGTGCTTGAGTGAAGCCGGATTGAGTAATTTGGAGCCGCAGTATGAGTAGCATGAGCATCACTGCCAAGACAACAGCAACCGTTAGTGCGGCCTTTGTCACGACGCTGACGAGCTATTTCAGCTTGGATGCACTGGTCGCTTTTGAGCAAGTTAAGTCGCAAAGATCTGTGACCAAAAACCAAGGTGTTGTCGTTCCTGTGCAAAGTACTACTGGTGGTTTGAATGTTTTCAAGTTACTCCAAAAAAGCAACTACCGAGTTGCGGACAGAGTTTCTCTAGTAAGCGCCCGGAACGTCACCCGCGCTGAGGATTTAATCCTACGCAGAGCAACGCTAAGGGCTGGTCGGTTGATTTCAAAAGGACGTTTCGTCAGCAAATGACCGAGTCTGAAGCTCACAAAATACTAAGCGCAAGTTCATCGTTGAATCTTGGAAAGTTTTACGGCACCACGAATGATCTTGGACTGGGCGCTGGTTTGTTTTTCAGCGACATCCGCTGTCCTGTGTTCGATCCTGATGATCGGATATTTACAACCATGGAAATGTCAGTCTACGTCTTGACGCATGAGTGTGACGTGGATCCAGGGAACGACAGGTCATTCAACGATTATTTGACCATTTGCCCGTTGATTCCTTTGGGCACATTTTTAGAGGAATACGCAACTTGGGGGCATACTGACGACGAGCTGCGTAGCTTCCTGAGCGCAATCGCAAACAGAAGTGTTAATCGGCTCATTTACTTGCCGCCAGGGCCATCTCAAATGGGATACGGGGCGCTGATGTACTTAAACAATCTGGCAAGCACACACATCGGAGAGTTTGAATCGGTTGCACCAATTGCTTCCGTATCAGCGTACGGATTAGATGTGATTGACAAAGCGTTCTCAAATCACTTTTTGCGGCCGAAGGCAGATCAGCTGTCTTTTAGTCAGCAATAAGTTCTTCGGTAATGGCCGGCGAGGCAGGTAAGCTTTCGTTGAAGAGTGGCTGTACTTTCCCTAAGCAGAAGTCCTGACTATCGACAACTGCGGCATATCGAAAGTTAGCGGCTGCTCGACCAGGAGGGCTAGGTTGAATTTAAACGACCGCTTTTCAGCAGTGAAATCAACAACTCTTATGTCTGCTCCGCGTTGATTGCGCGTTTCCGATCAACACTGGTCAATGGTCTACTCCCAGCCAAAAGCGGAAAGATGGGTAACTAACAGTATTTCATTGGAGTCCCCTCTCTGTATGAGGGGACTAGCACCGCAGCTATTAATTACTGAATTTTCAAGCCTAGCTCTAGATAAGCAGCTCGCCCAACAATGTTTGGATTTCGGTAAACGTAAACCCCATTGCCAGCAATCATCCCGTAACCGGTACCGTTGCCGCCCCCAGTAACAGTAGCCAAACCAGACCATGGTGAGTTTTCAGCAATCGTTAAACCTGACGAGGTCGTGTCATTGCTGTTCAACGTCACAACGCCAGAAGAACCATAGTCGTTCGCCCACAAGTAGTTACCCGCCAAATCAGAAGCCGCAGTAGTTACTTGTGTTGAAAGAATGGCTTGTCCGTAACCGAACACGGTAGCGTCATTGAAATCCAAGATTGCAACTTTTTGGCCATTAGGTGCAGAGAATGCCAACAGGTAATTTGTTGTAGCTCCGAGAGTGGGGCTTGTTCCTTGGAACTGCCAAATACCGCCACCAAGTGAAGTCATAGTGCCAGAAACTGTATTTGTGCACGTATGTACGTTTGCAGAAATGTTGTCACCTGAGCAAGTTGTAAACGTACCGTTTGCACCTAACGTTGCGGAGCCTTGATACGTTGCACATCCAGTGAACAATCCATAGGATTTAGCCGCACATTGCAGTGACATAAAGTTAAACGTGCCAGCCAAGTCGGCCGCGGTTGTAATGGGGTTAGAGACACCAACAATCGGCACGGTTTGCGACACGCCATTAAAAGCCATAGTGACGCTGCCTACAAGCAAACCATTCTGTAAAGCATGAATTTTGGAAGAAGGTGAGCCTGATGGTGTGTAAGTGCCATCACTGTTCTTCGTTAACGTGCCCGAACCACTGTGACATGGGGCGTTGCTGACTTCACAACCATAGGATGACTTTGTGATTGTGAAAGAGTAGGTTAATGCGGAAGTGTCTATCGAGTAAGTCATCAACTCACCGGCTGTCGCTGACGTTGTATAGGTCTGAGAAAAGCCTGCTGCTGCTGGCGAAGATGAGCCTCCACCACCTCCCCCGCCACCACAGGCAGTTACAAGCATTGCAACCAAGATTACGCAGAGCATTGAGAGGGTTCTTTTCATACTGTGTTCCTTGTTTCTTTGCCGCCGAATGGAACTCACATCAAGACCATTTATCAAACACAGCAAAGTCTTGTAGACTATACTACGTGGACTGTTGGTCTCTCAAGTAAGAACCTTGGTGCGTGAAAAAAACGCATCAGACAGTAATAAACGAAATTGCCTCGGTTGTTAAAAACCGACGTGCAACTCTTGGCATCTCCCAAGAAGAATTAGCTCATCTTGCGGAAATCGACCGCACATACGCAAGTCAGATTGAACGAGCCATTGCAAACCCTTCATTGCAAGTGCTGTGCAATCTAGCGGAAGCACTGCAAATCTCGCTCTCACAACTCCTTGGTGAAGCTGAAATCTTGTAACAGTCTTTCGCGAGATTTGGGCATAAGCACCTGCTGTTAGTTAGCAGGATGGCTGTTGAATTGCGAAATCTGTTGGCTAATCTGTTGAAGCAAAAAACTGTTTTGGAAAGCCCTCAGGCATCTACTAAGTTGGGCCGAGCGATGCAAATGCCCCACTTCTCTTGGGCGTAGAACTGAAAAGCCGCACGAGAGTTAACTGCTCAACACACAGCGTTAGAGAGAGCGCGAACTAGGACTGAGCGCTTGCATATGCCCCATACCTAGAGGCTCAATGGCACCCCCCACTATCTCGCTGGGCAGGCCACCCCTAAGGGGGGGCATTGACACAGTGACAAGACTGATATGTTCAGATTGTTAGAGTTTGAGGCAAGTTGCGAAGCGACTTCGACTGCCATTAGCATGAGCACTTACTGCCAAGGAAAATTTCGGTTTACCCCTTGGTTTACCCCTCAGGCTCAGAAAAGACAAAAGGGCTAGCAACTAAAACGCTGCTAACCCTTGTCATTCTTGGTCGGTGTGAAAGGATTCGAACCTTCGACCCCTTGCACCCCATGCAAGTGCGCTACCAGGCTGCGCCACACACCGAATCAGGCTGAAATTATAACGCCTACTCAGTGCAGCTCAGATAGCAGGTCGCGAATTTGTGTGAGTTCTTTTC
>Ga0213920_1002075_pt1 | contig 10046 bp, 15 predicted proteins | sample McNCre1117MG_FD_161054 | JGI IMG/M metagenome (GOLD analysis project Ga0213920, IMG submission 161054) | Freshwater microbial communities from McNutts Creek, Athens, Georgia, United States - 11-17 MG | ecosystem: Environmental > Aquatic > Freshwater > Creek | place: USA: Georgia | collected...
CAGTCAGTCGTGGTGGCTGGTTGCGGCGCAACTTTTAACGGTACTTTCACCGTAACAACACATTCGACTCAGCCATACGAGTTTTCATACGCGCTCGTTCATGCAGATCAGGTTGTTCATACAATCATTCCAGCGGGAACTGCAACACTTAGCGGATCATCATCAGCTCAGTTATACGCAAACGTCGCGCCAGTCAAATCTGCAATTCTTGTCGTTTCCGTCGAGGTATTTCAATCCGTAACGGCATCAGGCAATATGACGACAAATGAAAATTTCAATCCGCAGCCATTTATTTTAGGGCGATCACTTCAAAGCCGCGTTGTCGGTTTGCTTAGCCCATTTTTAGACGTTGAAACGATGGCACAATGACCATCCAATCCGAGGTTCGCGCACCGTTAGCAACTGCGCTGGCTGGTGTGACTGCATCAGTTTATGAAGCTCCACCAGAGACGATCATTGCTCCTGCTTGCGTTATTGTGGCAGATTCGCCATATCTTGAAAGCACTTTGGTCAACGGATCAGTCACAAAGGTCAAGATCAATTTTTTAATTTCAGCGGTTGTCGCTTACAACAACAATGCTGGCGCGCTCGATGGTTTGGAGCAGCTAGTGATTCAGATTCTCGGTGCAATGCCAGCGGGATACGTGGTCGGGAATGTCGAAAGACCAGCGATCATTAACGTCGGTACTGGGTCATTCTTAACGGCTGACATTTCAGTTTCGACATATTACACACAGGAAAACGACTAGGAGATCAGAGATGGCAACATCAATCATCACGGGCAGAGATATCACTTTCACGATTGATGGTGACAATTTCGACGCTCAGGCAACATCAGCAACATTGACAATCGATTCGACCGTCAATACTTACCAGACACTCGATGGCAAAGCGTATTACACCACCGATACTCAGGGAACATTTAACGTCGAACTATTGCAGGACTTTGGCGCAGCAACTTCACTTTGTGAAGCTTTATGGAACGCAGCTGCTACAACTCCAAACACAGCACTACCAGTTTTGTTCACAGTTAATGGCGTGGCTTACGCGTTCAGCGTTCAGCCAATTTTCCCAGACTTGGGCGGTACTGCACCAGACGCATTGACAGCATCACTCGCTTTCACTTGCGTTACAACACCAGTCTTAGACTAAAACAAACAATCGGGAGCAAAAATGAAACTAGCAATCACAATCGAATACAGCGGTGGACAAACTGAAACCTACGTGGCGCAGCCGCCAGAGTGGGCGAAATGGGAGTCAAAGACTGGCTTTACAATTCAACAGGCGCAGGAAAAGATCGGTATTTCTGATCTGATGTTCTTGGCATATCACGCCATGAAGCGCAATGAAGCTGGAAAGCCAGTCAAACCGTTTGATGTCTGGATGGAAACGGTTGTCGATGTAACCACAGGGGACAACGACCCAAAAGCCACCAGCGCGGAAGCCTAAGTCGCGCGATCGTTGAACTGGCTATCGCCACAGGAATTCCTATGAGCGAATGGGTAGATGCCAGCGATATTCTGACTGGAATCGAGATCATGAAGGAGCGTGCAGATGGCAACGGAAAGCATCGCTTACGATAAATCCGATTTGCGTGCTGTTTATGGCGCATTTAAGGCAATGGACGAACAAGCCGTCGCCGAAGCCAAGCGCGAATCAAATGCGCTGGCGACTTACTTGCAGGGCAAGATTCAAAGCGCAGCTAGTAACGCAAACAATAACGTCGCACCAAAGATCGCGGCTGGATCAGTCGTTTCCAAATCATCGCGAACTGGCGATATTTCTTTTGGATTTGCACGTCAGAAACTCAGCGGCGGCGGCACGACACAAATGCTTTGGGGCGGTTATGAATTCGGCTCAAATAAATTCAAGCAATTTCCAGTTTGGTCGGGTCGTGAAGGTCGCGGATCGCGTGGATGGTTCATTTATCCGACTCTGCGTGCCGAACAGCCTTATATCATCAATGAATGGGAAAATGCGTTTAGTCGAATTTTGAAGGAGTGGGATTGATGGCAACTGGTTCAAGAACGCTCAAACTTTCGATTCTCGCTGATGTAGATCAACTCAAAAAATCGCTTGCCCAAGCTGATAACGATGTCCGAGATTCATCATCCAAGATCGGTGATTTCAGCAAGAAGGTCGGCTTGGCATTTGCCGCAGCAGGGGCGGCAGCAGGGGCGTACGCGGTCAAACTTGCCGTCGATGGGGTAAAGGCTGCAATCGCTGACGAAGCGGCTCAAAACCGTCTCGCAACGACTCTACGCAACGTTGTGGGCGCGAGCAATGACCAGATCAAGGCTGTCGAACAGCAAATCCTGAAAACATCTTTACTGACTGGAAAAACCGATGATGAGCTTCGTCCGTCGCTAGATCGCCTTGTTAGAAGTACGAAGGACGTCGAGGAAGCTCAAAAACTTCAAGCTTTGGCATTGGATATTTCGGCTGGCTCAGGCAAATCACTTGAAGCCGTCTCAAATGCTTTGGCTAAAGCTCACGATGGAAACTTCGCAGCTCTTAGCAAATTGGGCGTCTCGATGGATGCCAATATCATCAAATCAAAAGACTTTGACGCTGCCACAGCTGCGCTTGCTGCGACTTTTAAAGATCAAGCATCGACACAGGCTGAGACATTTCAGGGCAAAATGGATCGTCTCAAAGTCGCATTTGATGAAGGTAAAGAAACCGTCGGATCGTTTATTCTCGATGCAATCACGCCGCTTGTCTCTGGCTTTGTAAATAAAGTCGTACCAGCGATCCAAGATGTCGCAAACGAAATTGGACCAAAACTTACACCAGTTTTCAAGGCTCTAGGCGATTATTTCACCAACGTACTTGTCCCAGCATTTACAAGCTTGTATAACTTCATCAAAGATTACATCGTCCCAATTTTACAGGTGACATTGATTCCGATCATCACGGCACTTGCGAAAGCATGGGTCAGTATTTCTGACGCTCTTAAAGATAACGCCGACAAATTGGAGCCGTTACGCGTTGCGTTTTTTGCTTTTGCTGGATTCTTACGCGACACCATCGCACCAATCATTGGCACATTCATCAGTTCATCCATTTCTGGCATCGCTGGCGTTATTTCCGCTTTGATTACCGTGGTGGCTGACGTGACCAGTTTCATCAGCACATCATTCACAAAGATCAAAAACTTTTTTACTGACGTCAAGGATTTCATCGTTTCTGGATCATCGGCAATTTGGACGCCGTTTTACAATGCTTTCAAATCAGTACTCAATGCCATCGTAAGCATTTGGAATAAACTTGATTTCAGCATCGATATCAGCGTGCCTGATTGGGTGCCAGTCATCGGCGGTCGAGGTTTCAAGGTTGCAGACATTTTCCCAGACGTCCCATATTTGGCAAAAGGTGGAATCGTCACGTCACCAACTTTGGCGATGATCGGTGAAGCGGGACCCGAAGCCGTGATTCCATTGAATAAGGCTGGGGCAATGGGCAACACATACAACATTACCGTCAATGGCGCACTCGATAGCGAAGGCACAGCTCGCACGATCGTAAATCTGCTCAACAATTCTTACTATCGTGGCACAGGCGGCGCAACGGCTTTGGTGTCGTAAATGACGTTATTTAACCCAGTTTGGCGCGTTCAGATCGATGGAGTCAGTTATACAAATTTTGTGCTGGCGAATCTGACCATCAATTCTGGTCGCACAAATATTTATGAACAGGCTCAGGCTGGATATTGTAATTTGCAGTTGCTCAACATCGATCAAACGCAGATCGCTTTTACGATTAACAATTCAGTATCGATCGAGCTTAAAGATTCGACAAATACTTTTGTGCCGATTTTTGGTGGCACGATCGTTGATCTTGGTATTGAAATCGCCGAGGTTGGATCGGTTGGATATACGCAGCGCGTCAATATTGTCGCGACTGGCGCATTGTCTCGTTTGCCAAAAGCATTGACCAACGGCGTACTTTCGAAGGCTTATGACGGAACGCAGATATACACAATTTTGCAGGATTTGTTGCTGAACAACTGGAGCGAAGTCGCTGCGTCGGTTCAATGGAATACTTACAATCCGACAACTACTTGGGCAAACGCTGAAAACGTGGGACTTGGTGAAATCGATCGCCCAGGCAATTACGAACTTGCTGCGCGTACATCCAATCGCACCGATATTTATTCACTTGTATCGGGACTGGCAACTTCGGGACTTGGTTATATTTACGAGGACGGTCAAGGTCGAATTTCGTATGCTGACTCAACTCATCGATCGACATATTTGGCAACTAACGGATACACCGACGTTTCGGCAAATCAAGCTTTGGCATCGGGAATCGCAATCCAAACTCGCGCGGGTGACGTCCGAAATTCGGTGACGGTCAAATATGACGCCACATCGACCAGCGAAGTATCTGCCGAAAACGCTACCTCAATTTCAATTTTTGGACGTCTTAGCCAGATCATCCAGACAACGCTTCACAAGGCCGCTGACGCAACCAGTCAAGCTGCGTTTTACTTGTCTTTAAGAGCTTATCCGCTGGCAATGATGCAATCGATTACTTATGAGCTGACAAACCCAGAGATCGACGATTCTGATCGCGACGCATTGATCCGAATCTTTATGGGTCTGCCGCTGCGTATTTCAGATTTGCCGTTAAATATGAACGCTGGTACTTATGCGGGTTTCGTCGAAGGCTTTGAATTCCGTGCAGCGTATAATCAGATTCAGGTGACGGCTTTATTGTCGCCACTTGCTTTCAGTATCCAAGCGATGAAGTGGGAAACCGTTTTGCCGCTTGAAAGATGGAATACCGTTTCAGGGACTCTGGAATGGCAAGACGCAACGATCGTGGCATAAGGGGCAACGAATGAGCAATCCAACATCGAACTTCAACTGGCAAATGCCGACGAACACAGATTTGGTCACGGATTTACCAGCTGACTTTGAAGTCTTTGGTCAAGCCGTAGATACAACTCTTGCTGATCTCAAAGGCGGCACATCTGGACAGATTCTTTCAAAGGCTACAAATGCCGACATGGACTTCGTTTGGATCGCTAACGATCAAGGCGATATCACAGGGATCACGGCAACATCGCCGCTGACTGGTGGCGGTACATCTGGCGCAGTAACCGTGGGAATCCAATCGGCTACAACTAGCCAATCGGGCGCGGTTCAGCTTTCAGATTCGACCTCGACGACATCCAGCGTTTTGGCTGCAACACCAACAGCGGTCAAATCAGCTTACGATTTAGCAAATACAGCAAACACAGCCGCGGGAACTGCACAAACGACAGCCAATACGGCAAACTCAACGGCAAACGCGGCAATCCCAAAATCAACAATTACGGCTAAAGGATCGATCGTTACTGCAACAGCTTCATCAACTCCAGCAAATCTTTCGGTCGGAAACAATGGAGAATATTTGGTCGCTGATTCAAACGCATCAACTGGACTTCGTTATCAAGGACATATCGAGGCTGGTAAAAATGCCCTAATAAATGGGTCGATGGACATCTGGCAAAGATCGACATCATCCACAACAAGTCTTGCATATACGGCTGATCGATGGTTTCAATACACATCAGCTGGCACAACAACATTTTCACGCGAAAGCACGATAGTTCCAACTGGATCACAATATTCGATGAAAATTGCACAGGCATCAGCTAGTGCAACAATTACCGTCAATCAAGCAATCGAGACTTTGAACGCGGTTCAATACGCTGGTCAGACAGTAAGTGTTTCAATGATGTGTTATGCAAGCGCATCAACAGGAATGCAAATCCAAGTGGCTTATTCAACATCGACGGATGTTGGACCACTCGGCAGCTGGACTAGCATCACGGCTTCATCAGGTGGTGCGGCAACCATTACGAATGCTTGGCAGAAAATGATTGGTACATATGCAATTCCATCAACTGCAAAAAGTCTTTATATTTCCTTATATATTCCGAGTTTAACAGCTACAACAAACGCATATTTTGGCCAAGCAATGCTTGAACTTGGAAGCGTACCAACCCAGTTTTCAAGGGCTGGCGGAAATATTGCTGGTGAATTAGCCGCTTGCCAGCGTTATTACTACCGAACAGGAGCAACTGATCTTTATGGAACACTCGGAGTCGCGTCCTGTATTTCAAACACTTCAGGTCGAGCAGCGATTTCCGTTCCCGTCCCGATGCGCGTAATTCCGACCAGTGTTGATAGTTCGACTCTGGCGATCGGAATTCCTGGGTCGAGCGCGGTTGCCGTCACTAGCGTTGCATTGAGTTCGGCGACGAATGTTATGCCATCAATCAGTTTTACTTTTGCGACAAACTTTTCAGCAAATCAAATTGTGATGCTTACAGCTAACAATTCCACATCAGCTTACGTCGGATTTAGTGCGGAGTTATAAAAATGGATAAAATCGAAAATATTGAAGTCACAGATTCATTGACTGGTGAGATTACAAAGCACGTCATCATCGATCGAGGTAATGGCGAATTTACGTCAATGCTTAAATCAACCTATGACGAGCAACTGAAAACAGCCAAAGCGGCGAAATTTAATGAGCCAATTACTCAGCCAGAATAATTGGATCGCGTCAAAAGACGCAGCTGAAATCCATATTGTCAGCGTTCCCATCGAGGGTACAAAGGTCAAGGTGCGATGTGCAAAAGCCGTCGCACCCTTGATCGCGGCATTTTGTAAAGACTTTCACGAACTGATCGAGCCGATCGATGGTGGTGTTTTGGATGACTGGGGCTATTGCTTCCGCAATGTCCGTGGATCAAATGACAAGCTTTCAAATCATTCATCGGGTACAGCGATCGATCTGAACGCCACAAAGCATCCATTGGGCAAAGTCGGAACATTCCCAGCGGAAAAAGTACCGATGATCCGCGCTCTGGCTAAGAAATACGGCATGATTTGGGGCGGTGATTTCAAATCTCGCGCTGATGAGATGCACTTTGAAATTGCCATAACGCCAGCGAAAGCCGCAGCGTTAATCGGGAGCTTAGGAATAGGGGACTGATTATGGATCAAGCAAAAGCAATGCTCGCTTCATGGGGGCGTTCATTTTTGTCGGCTGCACTAGCTTGCTGGATGGCTGGCGTGACGGATTGGCAGACTATCAGCTACGCGGGAGCAGCTGCGGTTGCGCCTGTAATTTTGCGCTGGTTGAACCCAAAGGATAAGGATTTCGGGGTCAAGTAGAAATGACGGTAAGCGAATGGACGGCTGTTGGTGGACTTGTTTTAGCTGTGCTGACAGCCGTTTATTCGGCGATGCGAGTGATTATCAAATCGATCATGAAGGAATTGACTCCAAATGGCGGTTCGAGTTTGAAGGATCAGGTATCCAGAATCGAGCAGCGTTTGGACTATCTATACACGCGACTCATTGAGGACAAATAGCGATTCGACACGCCGAAATTTAGGCGGGATTCTTGCATTTGGCAGATAACGCTGTCACTCTCTATTTCGGGAGCTGATACGCAGCTTCTAGAATCGGGAGCAATAACGTGGCAGATAACATTTCAATCATCGTGATCATGTCGATCGCGGCAATACTCTGGGCAGCAATCACATATTCAGTCGGATACAAAGAAGGCGAGCGCGTGGGCTTCACCCGCGGTCGTGCTGTTTCACGCCATATTTCATCGTCTGATAAGGCGGTCAAGTAATGGGATTCTTGGACAATTATGAAGGCAACAAGGAGCGCACAGATCGCTGGATCGCTACATACCCAGATGGACGACTTGAAGCGCACGTCATCGAATTCAATGCTGAAAAGGGATCGATCCTCGTACAAGCTAAAGCATGGCGAAACCAGAACGAATCTGAGCCAGCAGGCATTGATTACGCTTTTGGGTATCTTGCTGCCTATAACGCCAATATGAAACGCTGGTTTGTAGAGGACACAGTTACTTCAGCTTTGATGAGAGTGATGGCGTTGGTCATGGGTGGCACGGAAAAGGCTACTCGCGAGACGATGCAACAAGTCGAGACGATGAGCGCAAAGGTTGCCACAGCGGATCCAAAGCAAGATTACGATTACTGGACAACCAAATTTGGTAATGTACCGTCATTCAAGAATGAGGACGAATTATCAGCTGCGGAAAAGGCTCAGACGATCGGTGGAGCCATCCAAGAGGTAACGTCTCAACTGGGCGGTGAGATGCTGAAAGAAGCTCCACAATGCGTTCATGGGCATCGCGTTTGGCGTGAAGGGGTGTCGGCAAAAACCAACAAGGCTTGGGGCAATTACAGCTGCGTCGAGCGTAAGCCGAATCAATGCGAGCCAGTTTGGTACGTATTTACCAGCGATGGAACTTGGAAACCTCAAATATGAGCGATTTCATGGAAATCATCAATCCTCAGACGATGATGGCTAAATTGCTGCGCAATGGCGAAGTCGTCGAGGAATACAAAGTCGAGCAATGCGACAAATGTTCAAAACTGACAAAACTTGATTCGTTTGGCTACCAAAAGGGCTACGGCGACGAAAAGATCATTTGGTTTTGCGGTGGTTGTCGATGATACGTAATAAAATTAAACCCATTTATTCAAAAATAATCATTGGATGGGAATGCACATGTGGCAACAAAAATGATTGGGTGATTCATGGCATCAAAAGAAGTCGAATCATTGAATGCTCGATTTGCCATGTGTCGCAGATTATGAGGTCAAGCCGATGATATTGGTGCGCTTATCACGTGAAGATGAAATTGCAGCTCACAAAGCTGGTTTGGAGCGTGAATCAAGGTATGGATCAAATCCCAAATTCAACGGAAACAAAGGCAACTTTCACAATGCCGTTGTCATCCATTCTGAGGCTGTTGGAGCTGAAATGGCGGTTGCACGTTACTTCGGCATCGAGGACTTTGTACCGACAGTCAATACGTTCAAAAATGAGCCAGATATTGACCTAAATGGCTTAGGGCTTGAAGTCAAGCAAACATCACATAAACAAGGTCATTTGATCGTGACTGATGATGATCGTGATACAGATATTGCCGTGCTTGTTGTAGGCGAATCGCCGTCGTATTACGTCGTTGGCTGGATACCTGTTGGCGTTGCCAAACGACCACGATTCCAATCATCTCAAGGCGGCTACTGGATCAGTCAGATCAACTTACAACCCATCGAAACTTTGAAACGGAGCAAATATGTCACGGACATTCATTCTGGAGTTTGACTGCTCGATATGCGCAAAGCTTTACGGCAAACCAAAACAAAGGCACGGACTCAAGAAATCGGCTGAATTATCGCTTCATGAGTGGTTCGCCACATGTCTTGGATGTGGTGTATTTGGAGTGAAGCTTGTCGATGATGACAAGATCGAAGCGATTAGTCTATGAAAAGTTATCCACAGAAGTTATCCACAGGCAATCAAAACCTGTGGACGACACGCAGGACGCACGCTCGACTTATCCACATACTCGTCAGTAACTTGACATCGTTGCTAGCATCATCACTCGCTGGCGAGCCGCTGAGGCGGATAGCTCGCAGGCGATGTGTGGTGCTTGTGGGCGTGCTTTGTGTAATGGGGATTACGCCAGCAAAGGGAATGACAAATACGGATTATCTGAAGCTATATGCTCATTCAAGGATAATTAACTACAAAGAGTTTCAATGCTTCAATCAGTTGATTACTAAGGAATCTAATTGGCGCATTGATGCGCACAATGGACGTCATTGGGGCTTGGGACAAATGGCAAATCCACGGTATCGAAACCTTGATGGTTATAGGCAAATTGACTGGACTCTCAGATATATCAAAACACGTTACTCTGGATCAAGCTGCAAAGCTTTACGCCATTGGCAATCGAAGGGATGGCATTGATGAGCAAATCATGGGAAAATGGCTCTTACAAAGGATGGCGCAAGACTCGGGCAAGAATCTTGATGCGTGATGGGTATATGTGTCAGTTATGCGGGCAGACTGAAGGCAGACTTCACGTCGATCACATCATTCCAAAGCGGATTATGGGTTCTGAGTCTGATTTCGATTCAAATCTGAGGACTTTGTGCCAAAAGTGTAATTTATCCAAAGGTGGGCGTTTTTTTGGAGACGCTCTAACAC
>Ga0213920_1002078_pt1 | contig 10029 bp, 23 predicted proteins | sample McNCre1117MG_FD_161054 | JGI IMG/M metagenome (GOLD analysis project Ga0213920, IMG submission 161054) | Freshwater microbial communities from McNutts Creek, Athens, Georgia, United States - 11-17 MG | ecosystem: Environmental > Aquatic > Freshwater > Creek | place: USA: Georgia | collected...
AAACGCCACGTATACCCCCGGCGCCGGATTCAATCGAACGGCTTCTCCTAAGTTCACGCGAAGCCTGTCACGAACGATCGATAAGTGTAGGTATAGATTGGACTCTTTCAGGTTATACCACTCCCCTCTAAGTCGAAGGCGCGCTAGCTTTTCATGGAACTCCTGTTCCACCTTCCTGGAGCCGCTAAATACAAGCAGGACCCTCAACGGTACAGGGTGCGCCTGCTGTAGGTTCGTGAGACGCCCCACCAGGTCCCGGGTCCACCCAACCTTGACCGCCCCAGAGGCATCTGTCGTCTGTATGAGGTAGATGACCTCAGGCCAAGGGTCAGGGTAACCAAGAGGATACCCGAGGGCCTCAATCTCTGACCGAATGTGCTCGCTCGCGTTCACTTCAACCCCACGATGTCCAAGTTCAACCCCGCTAGCATCGACTCAGGGGTGTCGCCCTCATCCTCTTCAGGGTCAGGCTCGGATACCACCGGACGCCCAATGGCCTTAGAAGGCGTTCCCTCAGAGGTGCAAGCTTCCTTCTTGGGCCTACCTGTACGTCGGGTCGTAATCGCAGATAGCTCCTGGTCACTAGGGCCAGAGTCAGTGTCCCACCGGTCAAGCCCCCACTCCAATAACCCCTGCAACACCGTCTGATACGGAACACCCAGCTCTGTTGCCCGCTCCTCTAGACGCACAAGCAAGTCCTTCCGTAGCCGGATGCTCACCAGCTTCGAAACGTTGTTCTCCTTGCCTCTCGTCATGCGCTCTACCTGACGTACACCGAGCATTCTGAGAAAGGGTCGGACACTTCGAAACCACTCCGAAAAGGGTGGGACACTTCCTCTCAAGGGCGTACCTGGGAAAGGGTGGGGCAGTTATGTGAGGTAGTACTCCCACGGGCCCGGTATGCCCCGAAAGGGGCCCAAACCTGCCCTTAGGGGGAAGTGTCCGGACACTTTTGGGGGGCCTCAGGGTAAAGTGTCCCACCCTTTCCCAGGTACCCTCTACCCCTCGGAAATCAAACCCGCGCACGGGTTTGATTGAGTGTCGGCGGGTCGTGTAATTAAAAGTGAGAAACCCCTTTCGGCGGCATGGATTTTGACTTGCCAAAAGGGTGGGGCACTTTGGGGTGCCACTTAGCTCTACCTGCACCCCAAAGTGTAGGCTATTGACTGAGGTGTCGGGAGATACCGAGGGAGCCGACCATGTAGAGGGGGATAGCTCCCACCTTGACCCAGATGGGGGTTGAGGGGAAGAAGGCGCACACGACGATGGCGGTGACCCCGATAGCGAACGAGGTAGCGAAGAGTCTTGGCATGGGGTTCAGAGAGGTGAGGGGGTGTGTAACTAGAAGTATGCCACCATATAGGGGCATGATCTTTGACCCACCGAGAGTGTCCCACACTTTTGGGGTAGGTTTTTGAAGGAGATTCACTTACGAGTCATGTGTCTTACCTTCAAACGGGGGCCTTGGTAGGACACATGACTTCAATAGAAGCTAGGCAAGGCTACTTTGGAGTGATGGGCGAGTCCTGTCTTATAGAGGAGTATAGCCCCTAGGAGCGGGGTAGAGGAGATGAAGGATCCTACTAAGAGAACTAGGAGTCCTAAGCTGAGGAGAGTTCTCTTGTCCATACCTCCTAAACGTTCACGAGGGGATTTTGAAACCGCTTTAGTTAGGTTTCGAGGGTAGGATGAGGTTTCGGACTTGTTGGACGACGTCATCCTCAGAGGATGTGGGCCAAGAGGCGAGGAGGAGGTTGAGGTCGAAGAGGGCGAGTTCGAGGACGCCTATATCCTCGAACTCCTCTTCGTCATCGTTATCCAGGATTGCGATGAGGGTGTCCCTTGCTTGTTCGACCTGGGGTCTAAATAGGAGGTGGGGGGTCCCTTTTAGGAGGGAGTCGCCTACAATGAGCAGGGAGACGTCCAGATCTGCGTAGTCTCGGAGGGTCTCTCCCGTACCTTGTAGGTTACAGTACTCTTCGATGAGTGCGAGGTTGGGGGCGTTTGGTACCCTACCTGCTTCAGTGAAGTGTCGGACAGTAGCCTCCCATTGGGATTGGAGTTCCTCTCGGAGGAATTTCACGGCATCACGATAGGCTGTGAGGTATTGGCTCATGGTCTCCTACAATTTAGTTACGGATACTGCGTAGGTGCTCACGCAGGGTTGGTTCGTACCAGGGGACGAGACGGTTACCTCTCCTGAGGCAGTGGATCCATTTCGGCTCCACGTTAACATACCTGAGAGGTATGTTTTGGTTCCATCGATAGATATACACCTAGAATCGACGTATCTGACGCAACCCTCGTTTCTTGAGTAAGGGCCCGGGAAGCACCTACTGGTATCCGCTACTTCGGGAGGTGAGAGGGGGCAAGTACCATTCTCTTTGGAGTAGCGGGAGGTATAGAAGGCTCCTGGGGAAGTACATGGGTTGACTTGCTCATCGAAGAACAAGTCTGGGAGGCCATCGTACTCTGAGCAGGAGAGGAGGGTAAGGAAGATAACTCTTTTCATTGAGTATTGAGGACTTCCTCCCACTTGTGGGAGAGTGGGGGTTGGATGAGAGAGATAGAGCCTTTAGTTTCTCGGGTTACATAGTCGAGGTAGGCGATGAACCCGATAGTGCCGAAGGAGACCCAGCCATTGACAGGTTGGCTCTTGGGGGTTTCCACATGGGCTCGTTGAACGGAGGTGGGGTTCATGCTTTCAAGACGCCTTTGGGAGGAATTTGAAGCGAGATTCCTCAAGAAAAGAGAGGCGAGGTTTATCTGCACCCGTCTCTTGGTAGAGTTCTAGGGCTGTCATTGGGTGGGACTTGAGCCGATGGCGGGTTCCCTTACCCACTGGGATAGCGTCGTTGGGCTTGAGACGGTTGCAAAACATGTTTCAAGCCCGCTAGGGTCTAAGGCTAGTAGGAAACAGGAGCAGGCGCAACTTGGACAGGGTGTCATGGTGATGATTCCTAGGTTCCACCTCTACCCATGAGGTGTTTCATGCGGGGACGAAAAGGAGCCCGGTTGCAGGATCTCCCTGCACACCATGCCGTCATGGGTAGAAGCAGCTTTTTAGGGCTTAGCCCTGGACTTTAGTAACTACAACGTCATACCCGGCCCCTCGGAGCGAGTGCTCGATACGTAGGGCCTCGGACTCGTAGCGCACGGAAGCCGACTTGAGTAGACCATCCTTTGAGAACCAGATTTCAAAGCGGGTTGCCATAGTCTCAAGACGCCCTTGGGAGAAATTTGAAACCAATCTTGCGTAAAGAGGCAGAGCCGGCTCTGTAGGATAGTCCGGTTTCACTTCTTCCATTGAAATCCAGCCTTTCTGAACTGACTCAAAACATAGGCGATGGTATCCCTCATCACTTGTTCCGTCCGTTCGGGGTCTGGGCCCGGGAGGGGGAGCTTGTCGACCTCGGACCGTACCCTGGCGAACCAAGCGAGTGTGGGGTCTCTCTCTGTAGGGGGTTGTGGGCCGTTCACACTTGAGGCACTTCCCCCTGGATCTTTTTGAGTGCCCTCTTTTGGAACCGGGGCTATCCGACGGCCCGTCTGGAAGGGTCCCCTGGTGGACGTAGCGGCTCGAACCAAGCCTACAAACCGGTTGCTGACCCCACACTTTTGAGCGATGAGTCGGTCACTCCAGTTTTTGGTCACCTCATTCTCTAGGGCTCTTGAGACAACCCTCCTTTTATCCCCGTTCGTACGGCGGACCCCATGGTCCTGGTTGACTTCGAGAGCCCGTTGGAACGCCTCTTGGAAAGATCCGGGGGTAACCTCGCACTCGATGCTATCTTGTGAGGCTTTCACCTTTGCAGCTACCCGGTGGTACCCATCCACCAGCCAAAATCTTTGGTCCTCTTGATAGACGAGAACGGGTGGGAGGGACTTACCCTCCAGGTAAACCTCGGCATAGGCCTCTACGGCTTCCGCGTCCACCTTCTCACGAAGTTGGAGCCTGGGGTCTAGGGTGATCTCAGCTACCCTCAGAGTGAGTCTTTCGGTCATGTGACTAAGTACACCAAAGGTGGCTGACTTAGGGGACCCAGTAATTATATGGGAAAGACCCTCAAGTGTGAACGGTTCACACTTGAGGGTACACTCGACTTACTACCCACGGGCCCAAGGTGTGAACGGCTCACACAGGGTACGCTCGACTCACTAAAAGACCTCAAGGTGTGAACCGTTCACACAGGGTATGTTCGACTCACTATCTACGGGCCCTTCGACTATCCAATCTTCCAGGGATTACACTACCTAATGTAGGGGGCAGGGGCGCAGGTCAACTACATCGACCGTGTAATTCTTGGGAGATCGGATAGTCAGGATCGGAATTGACTGAAATTACACGGTCGATGTAGGGGCAAAACCCCGGACTCGTACTCAAGGAGCCTGGCCGACTACATAGATAGTGTAATCCTCGGAAGATTGGATAATCAGGGTCGAGACTTCGAGAAGTTACACTACCTATGTAGGGCAACTTCCGCTCACCCGAGGGGATTGCCGGCGTAACTACATTTCTCGGCGACCCGGTGTACTAAAAGGGCGGGTCATCTGGGTTAGTGGTAGCCGGGTGCCGAGCAATCACTAGGGATGTGGGAGACAATGCGATGAAGCGGATTCTAGTACATGTGGCAGACGGGTTGTATGGCGCTGCGGGTGCGATGTTTGGCACGACCGCTTGGGCTGTAGGGAAGGTGGCGGGGAGCCCGACTCCAGGGAAAGCGTCTTTTGGTGTAGTTCTCGCCGGGTTCCTTTCAGCTCCGGTAACCGTACCTTTGCTCCTAATGGGAGCAACTATCGACGTGGTGGGGGAGTTGAAGGGGACGCGGGAGGAAATGGCAAAAGGCTAGCCTACCTGTTAGGGAAGCTAGCCTACCTGTTTGAGTAGAATGTGGCGAAAACAGGTAGGTTCTAGCCTACCTGTTTTCGTGTGCTACTTCTGAAGGTCTCGACAAGTGCGGAGACCCTCCGAGAGGGTCTCCGCACTTGTCGAGCATACGGAGCATTTCCCGGATAGTGGGGGCGATATCCCCCTTGGTCTTAGCGTGACCCTCGCTGACGGTCTTTCCGTTCCGAAGGATTCGACAACCAAACCCGTCAGCGAGGGCGGTTACCTTGGTCTCGAAGCCTTGGGGGGTCTGGTTCACGTGTAAGCCATAGGGCCCTTCAGTCGACGATGCGGCTCCACTCCTCGGGGGAGGGGAAGGCCTCGTGGTTCTCGCCGAACATGATAGATCGGCTGTATTTCCCGGTCTCGACTCGCTTCACCTACGATAGACTTGAAGGCGGCCCCTACTTACCTATAGGATAGGCCCACGGGATCTAGGCAAGTGGGTGCTGGTGAAGGAGGGTTCATTTAGGTCGTGATTTATGTTCACACGACCTCCAAGTAGGCAAAGATAGCCTTCATCGTGTGCTTGATGCCTAGTGTCTTGCACGTCCTGGCGAAGCCCTTGCTACCCCCGTAGTTGACGCTACGGGGGTTCTCGCGCATCGCTTTCAGCATCTTCTCGACGACGATAGGCACCTGCTCTACCGTGTACGCGTACTCGCGCTTCTCGGGAGCCTTCCCCATGTCCAACTCGACGGCCTCCTTGAGACCCTTCCTGTATGCCACCGCAAACGCCTCGAACTTCGTCTCGTTCATGACCACTCCTTTCGCCAAGTCTCACCCCTTAGGGCTTCTTGGCCCTCATGCCTTCAAGACGCCCTTGAGCAAATCTTGAAACCCCTTGTCGAACGATTTGTTCGCACATTGGGCAACCCGGGTGTTGAACTCATGCACGGCTCGTACATAGTCAACCCCCGAGATGAACCGGTCTCGTTGAGGACGCTCGAACGGACGCCCCTGCTCGTCAGTGAGGATGGTCATCAACTTCTACCTTTTGTCGCTTCGGAGAAGATCATGTCGGCCATCCACTTGTCGGCGGTTTGTGCAATTGTGTGCCCATTGACGCGTACAATGTACGCGCCGCTAACCCACCCGTTCTCGAAGGTAACTCCATTTAGGTCCGGGTCCTCCTTGACCATTCGAGCCCACGCTCTTGAGAAGGTAATACAGCGCTTCGTCATGCCTTCTGAGTCTTGGTTTTTGAAGGTAGTCATGTGGGCCAACCTCATTCTGGGCATTTGATACAGGCGCCGGCATCCCATGGGTGGGTACAGTATCTAGAGTAGGTCATGAAGTACCCTACTTCGGCCTTTGGTATTCCGAAGAGCTTGGACAGGTGTTCGTACACGATATCCCTATCGGGGACAGACCATCCTCCCCCACATGGGGTGCGGTGGTCCTTAATGAAGGCTTCTTGGGCGGCCCGTATCCGGCAGCCTAGTTGCTGCCGTTCAGAAGGGGATCTCATCGGTTGAGATAAACAGTTCCGAACGGGGTGACCCCAGAAGCGCCGCAGTCCCGGCTGTAGATGTTGGACCGGATGCCCTTGGCGGGGGCCTTGTAGGAAGCCGCCTTGAGCACGTTGCCCGTGGCCTTCTCGACGAAGCAGTAGGCCGAGCCCGACTCCCGGACGACTTCCCCATTGTGCACGTCCTTGGCCACGACACGCACGTACTTCTGGCCTTCTATGATCTCCAGCTTACGCCCTATGACCGGATTGTCCCCCAGGTGAGCATCAACCTTTGCTTGAGCGGCAGCGACGAAGGCAGTGAGGGCGGACTCAAAACAGGGAGAGGCTTCGGTGTTCATGACTTCTCAACGTCCTTTGGTGGAATTTGAAACCTATTTTCCCCACTGAAATCCGGCAGCCTTGAACCGTTCACGCAGGTGGGTGATAACCGTCTTCTCTTCGGTCATGGGACTAAGTACACCGAAGGGCTGACTTAGGGGACCCAGCAATTATATGGGGAAAGACCTCAAGTGTGAACCGTTCACACCTTGGCATCGGGTGATGGGGTCTTCAGGCTCGGAGGTCAACGGTGGAAGTTTCGCAGTTGGGGGCTTACACCCCCAACCCTACGGGCCGCCGCAACCATCTTATCGCTAACCCCACACTCCTCAGCGATCTGCCGGTCACTCCAGTTGGCCCACTCCTCGACTTGTAGGGCGGTCAGGACAACCCTTCGCTTGTCGGCCTCAGTACGGCGCAGTCCGTATCCTTGGTTCGCGCTTAGGGCTGCCAGGAGGGCGTCTTTGAACGTCCCTTGGGTCACCCTCGCTTCGATGTCTTCGTGACCGAGACGCTCTTTCGCTGCCACTCGATGGAAACCGTCCACGAGCCAGAAGACGGCACCCTCTTGATAGACCTCGATACGTGGGAGGGACATCCCCACCTCGTAGTCTTCGGCATAGTTCTCGATAGCTTTTTGGGTCATCGAGACCCGAAGCTGAAGGCGGGGGTCTCTGGTAAGGTCGGAGATCTTGAGGGTAACGGTTGGCATAGGTCCCGATACACCACGCCGTGGGCGTCAGGTTCGTGGGGTCATGCCTCCTTTTCTAGGCTGACTCGCCGACTCAAGAGTTTCGAGGATCTTGAGAATGACCCCGAGCGTCTCAGCGTCCTCCTCCGTTTCTCGGTCACTCGCCGCGCTTTCCCAACTGCGCTGTATCCCACGGAGGTCGGCTAAGACCACCTGGCGGCTCTCCTCAGGGCAATCTGTCCAAAGCTTTCTGACTTCGTCAAACATTACATTCCTTTTTCACGAAACCACCGAGTGGTTAGACTTTTTGGATTAGGTCCAACACCTCTCTTGTGTTGAGACGTCCATCCCAATAGAGAAGCAAAGCTCCACGGTTTTTGTCAAGGAACTCGGCTACTCGTTTCTTGACACTACCTGGAAGGACACCTAAAAACTCCGGAGGGCCCGTGGCCTGGCTGACACTTGGAGATATCTGAGGAGGATACCACCTCAGACCGAAGCTCGTACCCTCTTCGGTTTTCCCTACGAGGGAGCATGAAAACCGAGAATGACTTGAACAGGTCGTTACGCTCGATCCCATGGTCGAATCCTGTCTCGTCGGCCCTCTTCTGCGCTTCCTCTCGGGCAGCTTTCCACTTCATGTGGGCATCGGTGGTCTCGAACCAACTTTTTTCGGCTCTCTTCTTCATACCCTTAGAACGCACGGGGCGGGATTTTGAAACCCCCACCCCGTGTTACCGCGCCGCTTACACCTCCTTGAGGCCACTACGGCGAAGAAGTGAGGCAGCGTTGCGCAGTCCTACCCGGGAACAACTCGTTCCAGCTAGGACCACCATTGGCATGTCCTTGTCCGCCGGGACGAACCTCCAATGCCCACCCTTCGTGGGCTCTACGGTCCACCCTTGGGACTCTGCGATCTTCTTCAGGTTTTTCAGCTCGGTGCTCATCGGGTTCTCCTTTCGCGGCATACCTCTAAGGGGGTATGCCGGACTGCCCTTCAGAACACCTCTATTAGAAACCCTCCGTGTAAAGTCTGCCCTATGGTCAAGCCACTTTCGAGCTAGGGGTTGGATTCCGTTGCCGATAGCGGTACCTCTCAATCCTGTCGATTTCTGACCTCTCGTACAAAGAGGGCGAAGGCCACGGTACCCGCCCTCAAAAATGGGTTTCAAATTCTGCCCTCACACGTCTAGAGAGCATGGCAAAGCTCTCAGCTCGCGGTCGTAAGGAACTCGCTCGTGTCACCAAAACTGAGACTCTTACAGAGGAGCAGAGTTCGGTCACGCTCGAACGCACCACGGTCCTCGCCCTCATGAGCGACGGCAAGATTCTCCAAAAGGACTCTGTCGTCTTCCGGAGTGGGGATAAGCACTCCTACGGCTGGAAGGTCCGGAGTAAGGCCAAGGCCGGTGTCACGCCCGAGATGTTCGTTTCTGCCCTCACCAACCAGGGCTACGAGGTCGCCCAATGAAGGTCTCGGTCCGTGAACTGCGAGAGGTGAGCCGGCGTAACCCTCAGCCCCGATGGGTCGTACTACTCGACTCCGAAATCTTCTACTTCGCCTTACTCGTCTCAGGCCTATTCTTGTTCTTTAGCTCCCTGCGCTAGACACCCAGAAAGGACCGCACATGATTACCGTCGTTGTCAAGCTCCCAGGTTTTGAACCCGAAGTCCAGGAAATCGAAGCATCCCTGGAATCAATGCAGAAACTCGTCGGTGGTTACATCGAGCATGTCTACATCGCAGGCTTCGACCTTGACCTTTTCTGCAACGAGGAAGGTAAGCTCGAAAGACTCGCCTCCAACTTGCGCACCTCGGGCGACATTGTAGTCGGCCCAGTATTCATCTCCGCGACGGATGATGCAGGCGAAGCTCGCACCCTCACTGAGGATGAGACCAAAACAGCCATCGGCTTTCTTCGTAATGCAGCTATCTAGTTTCAAATTCTGCCTTCACACGTCTAGAAAACATGGCTACCTGGACAAAATTGAGAGATGGTTCCTGGGGATTGCGCTCGACTGTCAAGTTGGCACCCGGTAATAACGTGACCGTCCTGAAAAGGGACGGTTCCCCCTCGACCCTTACCGTGGGTCGTTCCGTGTGGGAGGGGGAAGGCGTCTTCCTCTACGCAACCGGAGCCACTGCGATGAGTGTGACGGAAGACCCCTGTCACACACCCAAGCTCAAGCTCAGGGTCAGGGCCCTAGGAACACGGGCCCACATAGGCTCCTCTGCCAATACCCTAGCACACCCCCACCCGGAACCGTCCGTGGCACCCACACGAAGTCGAGGTGGTACGCCCACTCAGGGAGATAACCTACCTCCCTCTCTTTCCTACGACAGAGGAACTGTGTACGCTGCCGTATATGGCTAGGTAGGACATAGGCTCTGGGTCTCTCCCTCAAGTCAAAGGCCGTCACTAAACCACGGTCGCCTACATCCAACCCGCATACAGGACAGTGCTCGCCCATGGTTTACTTACCCCGCTTGTGTAGAACCTCAGTAATTTACTGCCCTCCATGGGGGTCGAATGTAGCATAGGTAGGTAAGTAGATGCGCCTGTGGTGTTAGGGGGTTAGAGCCTACCGCTCGAAAACCCAGGAAAATACCGGGCCATTATCATTTTCGCTTGACCAAAATTCCGGTACGGGGCGTGTC
>Ga0213920_1002079_pt1 | contig 10023 bp, 7 predicted proteins | sample McNCre1117MG_FD_161054 | JGI IMG/M metagenome (GOLD analysis project Ga0213920, IMG submission 161054) | Freshwater microbial communities from McNutts Creek, Athens, Georgia, United States - 11-17 MG | ecosystem: Environmental > Aquatic > Freshwater > Creek | place: USA: Georgia | collected...
TTCGACTCACTCGAGGGACTCGAACTCTTCGAACTGCTCAGATCCGTAACCGGCGTGGGCCCAAAGTCGGCCATGGCGTGCATCTCGCAGCTCTCGGTTGAGGCAATCCGCGATGCCGTGCTTCGCGAGAACGATGCTACGTTCAAGGCCGTTTCTGGCATTGGCCCCAAGACCGCCAAGCTCATCACGGTTACTCTGGCCGGCAAACTTGCCGGATTTGCCACTTCCAAACCAACACAAGATGCAAAGCCGAGCAAGCCTACGGTTGACCTCACGGTTGTGGTTCAGGCGCTTCAGGGGCTGGGATGGCCTGAGCGCCAGGCCGCCGAGGCGGTTCGCCAGACGGCCGAGTCTCTTGGAGATACCGCTACCGCCGACAACCTACTTCGTGCGTCGCTGGCTCTACTCGGCACTGGCCGCAGCGTTTCGGGCGGTGACGCGTGAGCGAACTAACCACCCCGAGCGGAGCAGATAACGAACTGGCCTTTGAATCGGCCCTTCGCCCGAAGAGCCTGAGCGAGTTTGTGGGCCAGCCCAAGATTCGCGAGCAGCTAAGCCTCATGCTGCAGGCGGCCAAGTTGCAGAGTCGCACCTCGGACCACATTCTTTTGGCCGGGCCTCCCGGGCTCGGCAAGACCACGCTCGCGATGATTGTGGCTCACGAGAGTGGCCACCCGCTTCGCCTCACCAGCGGTCCAACCATTCAGCACGCGGGAGATCTCGCGGCGGTGCTTTCATCGCTGCAGCCGGGGGAGGTGCTGTTCATCGATGAGATTCACCGAATGGCACGCCCAGCCGAGGAAATGCTCTACCTTGCCATGGAAGACTTCCGCATCGATGTGATGGTAGGCAAAGGCCCGGGTGCAACCAGCATTCCACTGGAACTGGCGCCATTCACCCTGGTGGGAGCTACCACCCGCAGCGGAATGCTGCCGAACCCGCTGCGCGACCGCTTCGGTTTCACCGCGCACCTTGAGTTTTACAACGATGACGAACTCGCACAGGTGTTGGCGCGCGCCGCGGATCGTCTCGGCGTCACTATTTCCACCGATGCCCTGGGCGAAATCGCCCGCCGTTCGCGCGGAACACCGCGTATCGCCAACCGCCTCCTACGACGGGTTCGGGACTTTGCCCTGGTGGCGGGCGTCGATACGGTGGATCTCAAACTCACCCGCGCTGCACTCGTGCTCTACGAGGTGGACGAACTGGGGCTCGATCGCCTCGACCGACAGATTCTCGGCCTACTAACTGAGCGCTTTGCCGGCAAGCCCGTTGGGTTGTCCACCCTGGCCGTTGCCGTGGGTGAGGAGCAGGACACCATTGAATCGGTGGTTGAACCATTCTTGGTTCGGCAGGGATTGATTGCGCGAACTCCGCGCGGACGCCAGGCCACGAACCTAGCATTCCAACACCTCGGATTGCCAACCCCAGAACTGGCCTAGTTGGCTGGCGGCTAGCCGTATAATCGTAGGAATGGGCACTTGTGCCCTTTAGTTTTGTTTAAATCGCCACGGATGCTGGCGCAAGGAAGGCCTAGCTATGCCAATCACCGACCTACTTATGTATGGAATGGTTGCAGTAATGATCCTGCTCATGGTTCGCAGCAACCGCAAGCGCAAGCAGCAGGCAGAAGAATTGCAGAACCAGCTGGTTCCAGGCGCCAAGGTCACCCTTCACGCTGGCATCGTTGGCACCGTAGTTTCCGTTGATGACGCACACTTCATCATGGAAACCGCTGGCAGCAAGCTCGAGGTAAACAAGTTCGCTATCCGCAGCGTTTCGCTTTGGAACGAACCGGTTCTCGATGCCGTTGAGCAGCCAGTTGCCGAAGAAGAGCTCCCACCAGTTCCAGTCAAGAAGACCACTCGCAAGCCAGCAGCCAAGAAGGCTGCCGACAGCGCAGAGTAAGAAAGAGTCACCTCGTGGCCGTTAGCGGAATCGTAAAGAGCGCTCGCAAGCGCCTTATTTGGCTTGGTGTTTTGGCCTTCACCCTCACCAGCCTCATTGGTATTGGAATCCTGAACAAGCAGCCAAACGCGGGCTTCGTGCCGCAGTTGGCGCTTGACCTTCAGGGCGGAACCCAGATTATCCTCACCCCGCAGTTGGAATCGGGTAAAACCATAACTGCAGACCAGCTGAATGAGGCCGTGAGCATCATTCGCCAGCGTGTGGACGCAACCGGTGTTTCCGAGGCCTCGGTGACCACCCAGGGTAACTCCAACATCATCGTTTCGATTCCTGGCAAGCCAGACAAGAACACCCTCAAGCTCATTGAGGCCAGCGCCAAGCTGCAGTTCCGTCCGGTTCTCGCCACTTCGGCGGGCGTTCCATCGGCGTCGGTTGGCGCAACCGGCTCCACCAGCACCGCCTCGCCAAGCGCAACCGCAACCAACGCATCGGTGCCAATTGCAACCGGCAGCGCTGCACCTACCGACCCAAGCGACCTCAACTGGGTTTCCCCAGCTCTGCAGGCCAAGTTTGAGGCTCTCGACTGCTCCAAGGCTTTCCGCGCGCCAGGCCAGGTAGACGACGACAGCAAGCCAATCGTCACCTGTGACACCAACAAGGTTGAGAAGTTCATCCTCGGCCCGGTTGAAATTCAGGGAACCAACATCGCCAACGCAACCGCTGGCACCGTTACCACTAGCACCGGCGCTAGCACCGGCCAGTGGGCAATCAACCTTTCGTTTGACGGCACCGGAACCAACCAGTTCGCGGCAGTTACCAAGCGCCTCTACGGCCTTAGCTCGCCGCAGAACCAGTTCGCGGTAACCATCGATGGATACGTAATCACTGCACCGCAGACCAACGCGGTAATCACCAACGGCGACGCCCAAATCACCGGTTCGTTCACAGCGCAGAGCTCGAAGGCCCTGGCGGACCAGCTCAAGTACGGCTCGCTGCCAATCGGCTTCACCGTGCAGTCGGCAGAAAACATCTCGGCAACCTTGGGTAGCCAGCAGCTCTCGAGCGGTCTGCTCGCTGGTGCAATCGGTCTGCTCATCGTGGTTATCTACTCGCTAATCCAGTACCGTGGCCTGGCCGTTGTCACCATCGGCTCGCTCACCATCGCCGCAGTGTTCACCTACCTCTTTGTTGCGCTGCTCTCGTGGCGCCAGGGTTACCGTCTGTCGCTGGCAGGTGTGACGGGTCTGATCGTGTCCATCGGTATTACTGCCGACTCCTTCATCGTCTACTTCGAGCGCGTTCGCGACGAACTGCGTGAGGGTCGAAGCCTTTCGGCAGCTGTTGACATGGGTTGGAAGCGCGCAATCCGCACCATCCTGGTTTCGGACGGCATTTCGTTCCTTGCAGCAACCGTGCTCTACACCCTCACCGTGGGCAACGTTCGCGGATTCGCCTACACCCTGGGTCTCACCACCATCATCGACATCTTGATTGTGGTTCTGTTCACCCACCCAATGCTGCAGCTGCTTGCAACCACTCGATTCTTCTCGAGCGGCCACAAGTGGAGCGGCTTCGACGTATCCAACCTCGCCGAAATTGCCTACGCAGGTCGCGGAGAATTCCGCCTGGCCAAGCAGGTTTCGGCCACCAAGGCTGCCAAGTCATCTAAGGAAGCCACCAAGCGCCAGACCATTGCTGAGCGTAAGGCAACCGAAACCAAGGGAGATGCCAACTAATGTCTCGTTTCACCGATTTCGGTAACGCCCTCTACTCGGGCGAGCGCTCCTTCGACTTCATGGGTCGCCGCCGCTACGGCTTCATCGCTTCCATCGTTTTGGCAGCGGCCGCCGTGGCTATCACCTTCGGTGTCCAGGGTGGATTCAACCTCGGCATTGAGTTCAAGGGTGGATCGCAGTTCCAACTCACCACCGTCGCTGCCAACAGCGAGACCATCGCGCAGGACGCCGTACACTCGATTCTTCCTGCCAACGCCCAGGTAAACGTTGCCCACATCGGAACCGATAGCCTTCGCATCCAGACCGAGCGCCTTACCCCGAACAAGTCGGAGCGCGTACGTCTGGCAATTGCGAAGGGCTTCGGTATTCCTGACAACCAGGTTGCCTCGTCGTTCGTTGGCGCCAACTGGGGTGCAGACGTAACCGGTAAGGCCTTCAGCGGTCTGCTGTGGTTCATCGCCCTAGCAGCCATCGCCATGGCGCTCTACTTCCGCACGCTAAAGATGTCGGCAGCGGCGCTGGTTGCTCTGGTTCACGACCTAGTGATCACCGCAGCAATCTACGGTTCGCTGGGCTTTGAGGTAACTCCGGCTGCCGTAATCGGCTTCCTGACCATCCTGGGTTACTCGCTCTACGACACCGTTGTTGTGTTCGACAAGATTCGTGAAAACACCCTCGAGGTTGAATTCAGTCAGTCGGCTACTTTTGCAGAGCGCGTAAACCTGGCGGTCAACCAGACTCTGGTTCGTTCGATCAACACCTCGGTTGTTGCCGTTCTTCCGGTTGCAGCAATCTTGTTCATCGGTACGCTGCTGCTAGGTGCGGGCACCCTGCGCGACATCTCGCTGGCACTGTTCATCGGTATCATCGTGGGCACCTATTCCACCATCTTCATCGCGGCTCCGCTGTACTCCAAGTTCCGCGAAGGTGAGCCAAAGTACGCTAAGGCAGCCGCGAAGGTTCTGGCTAGCCGATAGGGAACACCGCAGTGAGCGACGCAACACCAACCTCAAGCATTTCCACGTTGCGCGCTCGCCTGCAGGGCATCTTTGGCGCCAAGGGTGGCCCATACGCCGATGAACTGAGCGAGATTCTTCGCACAGCCAAGGCCAACCACCCCAAAGCCGACCTCGCTGTTCTCGAAAAGGCCTTCGATGTAGCCGAGCTTGCTCATCGCGGGCAAAACCGCAAGAGCGGCGAGCCGTACATCACCCACCCGCTGGCGGTCACCAAGATATTGGCCGACCTCGGCATTGGTGTTACTAGCCTCGCCGCCGCACTGCTGCACGACACCGTCGAAGACACCCCTTACACGCTCGAGCAGCTCACCAAGGACTTCGGTCCCGAAATCGCAATGCTCGTGGATGGCGTCACCAAGCTAGACAAGGTGAAGTACGGCGACAACGCCCAGGCCGAAACCGTGCGCAAGATGGTTGTGGCTATGTCTAAGGACGTTCGCGTACTTGTGATAAAGCTTGCCGACCGCCTGCACAACGCGCGCACCTGGGGTTTTGTGCCGGAGGAAAAGGCTCGCAAGAAGGCCCAGGAAACCCTCGAGATCTACGCCCCGCTGGCACACCGTCTGGGTATTTCCGCCATCAAGAGCGAACTCGAGGACATCTCATTCTCGGTGCTATACCCGAAGGTTTACGAGGAGATCGTGAACCTAGTTCGACAGCGCAGCCCTAAGCGCGAAGAGTTCATCGACCAGGTGATCGCCAACATCGATGCGGACATGCGCGAGAACCGCATCCGTGGCAAGGTAGCCGGCAGACCAAAGCAGTACTACAGCATCTACCAGAAGATGGTGCTTCGCGGCCGCGAGTTTGACGACATCTACGACCTAGTGGGTATCCGCGTAATCGTGCCAGAGGTTCGCGACTGCTACGCCATCCTCGGTGCAATTCACGCGCGCTGGACTCCGGTTTCCGGGCGATTCAAAGACTACATCGCGATGCCAAAGTTCAATCTTTACCAGTCGCTGCACACTACCGTGATTGGCCCTGCTGGCCGTTCCATCGAGATTCAGATTCGCACCGCAGACATGCACCAGCGCGCCGAATACGGTGTTGCTGCGCACTGGAAGTACAAGGAATCGATTCGCTCCGGTGCCTCGAGCAGCGAGGAAGACCTCGCCTGGCTTAAGCATCTTTCGGACTGGCAGGCCGAAACCCAGGACCCTACCGAGTTCCTGGATGCCCTGCGATTCGAAATCGGTGCCAAAGACCTATATGTCTTCACGCCTAAGGGCCGTGTTATCGGCCTTCCAACCGGTGCCACGCCGGTTGACTTCGCCTACGCGGTACACACCGAGGTTGGCCACCGAACCATGGGTGCCAAGGTCAACGGCCGCCTCGTGCCGCTCGAGACCGTTCTAAACTCCGGCGATGTCGTTGAGATCTTCACCTCGAAGAGCCCCGATGCCAGCCCGAGCCAGGACTGGCTCAACTTCGTAAAGAGCGCACGCGCCAAATCGAAGATCAAGCAATGGGTAGCGGCGGGACGTCGCGAGGACGCCATCGAACACGGCAAGGAAGCATTGGCTAAGGCCATGCGTAAGGCAAACCTGCCTCTCAAGAGCCTGCTCGGGGGAGACCTCCTGGTTCAGCTTGCCTCCGAAATGCACTACACCGATGTGAGCGCGCTCTATGCCGCCGTTGGTGAGGGTCACGTTTCGGCGCAATCGGTGATTGAAAAATTGCAGGCGGCCCTGCACGTTGAGCAGGAGTCCGATGACTCGCTGTTTGAACTGCCAAGCAAGCCGGCAGCCGTAAACCCCACCCGCAACACCTCCGGTGTGCTGGTTGGCGGCGATGCCGACGTAATGGTGAAGCTGGCGCGCTGCTGCACTCCGGTACCTGGCGACGAAATCGTAGGGTGGGTCACCCGCGGAACCGGTGTTTCGGTTCACCGCGCCGACTGCAAGAACGTTTTGGCGCTGCAAGCTCAACCGGAACGCATGGTGAACGTCTCCTGGGCTCCTTCGGGCCGAGGTCACTTCCTGGTTCAGATTCAGATTGAGGCTCTAGACCGCAACGGCCTGCTTTCGGATGTCACTCGCGTGCTTTCGGAGCACCACGTGAATATTCTCAGTGCATCGGTGTCCACCAGGTCAGACCGCGTGGCTCTCAGCCGCTTCGTCTTTGAGATTGGCGACCCAGCCATTCTGGAACACCTGCTAAACGCGGTGCGTCGCATCGATGCCGTCTACGACGTCTACCGAGTAAATTCCTAGGACGACAGGGCAATAAAAATGGGAACCGCAGTAGCGGTTCCCATTTTTTGAACTTGGTGGGGGAGAGGCTAGGCCTTCTTCACAACCTCGAGCCATGCCTTGCGAGCAGCCAGTGCCTCTTCGGCTCCCTTCACTGCCTTGGCATCCTTCTTGGCCTTGGCAGCGGCTAGCTCGGACTCGAGCTTGGCGATGGAGTCTTCCAGCTGGCTCAGCACCGAATTAGTGCGGGCCTGAGCTGCTGGATCGGTCTTGCGCCAGTGCTCCTGCTCGGCGTTGCGAACCTTGGTCTCGAGCGCACGCATGCGGTCTTCAACCTCGCGCATCTTCTCTTTGCCAACGCGACCAATCTTTTCCCACTTCTGGGCAACGGCCTGCAGTGCCTTTTTGGCGGCTGCTAGGTCCTTGCTTGGGTCGATGGTTGCCTCGGCCTCTGCTAGCAGAGCCAGCTTGGCCTCAAGGTTGGCTGCGAACTCAACGCTGGTGGCTGCCACTTCCTCGCCCTTGGCCGAGTAGATTGCATCGCCGGCAGCCTTGAAGCGTGCCCAGAGCTCATCATCCGACTTGCTCTTGGTGTGGCCAGCGCCCTTCCACTCATCGAGAAGCTTGCGGTACTCAACAACTGCGTCGGCGCCCTTAGCAACCAGTGCCTCGGCTGCCTCAACGATGGTGCTCTTCTTGGCCTTCACGGCCTTGTTGGCGGCATCGAGGTTGGCGAAGTAGTGACGCTTGTTGCCGTCAAACTTGGTGCGGGCGGTGCTGAAGCGCTTCCAGATCACGTCGGCCTCTGCCTTTGGAAGCTTCGGTCCGTTCTTCTGGGCGTTCTGCCACTGCTCAAACAGCGCGGTGAGAGCTGCGGAAGAGTTCTTCCACTGGGTCTTGGCTGGGTCCTGGTTGGCAATTGCCTCGGCTTCGTCGGCAATACGGGCGCGGTCCGCCAGAGCGGCACCAATCTGCTCCTTGTTTACCTCGTGCTTTGCGGCAACGGCCAGGGCGATCTTCTCGCTCACCTGCTCGGTGCGGGTGCGTAGTTCGGCAATGTTTCCAACAACGGCTGGCTCAACCAGTTCGGCGGTGATGGTCTGCAGGTTCTTCTTCAGAGCCTGGGCATCGGCACCGGCTGCAACGCGCTGCTCAAGAATACGCACCTGGGCGGCGAGGTCGGCGTACTTGCGCTCGTAGAAGGCTAGAGCCTCCGCGGCGGTTACGTTTGGGTACTGACCCACACGGCGCTCTACGCCATTGTCGGTTACGTAAACGTTGTTCTCTTCGTCTACACGGCCGAATGCGTTGGTTTCGTTAGCTGCCACGATTGTGCTCCTGTTGTTGATGGCGGTAACCCGCCCTAGTAAAGACGCTTCTAGTCTAGTTTGGCTAGGCGCGTGGTTTTGCGGCTACTTTACGGTTACTGCACCGATGATGGCGTTCACGCTTGGTGCACCATCGGTGGCACCGCCTACAACACCCTTGGCTGCGATGCCTGTGATGGCGTCTAGGCCGCTGGTTACGCCACCGAATACCGAGTAGCCACCGGCGGTGTCGCTAGGAATGGTGCTGTCCTTGTAGACGATGAAGAACTGAGAACCCATGCTGCTGCCGTTGCCGCCAACGCGAGCCATCGCCAGGGTGCCGCTCTTATAAAGATCGGCGGCTGGTGCGTTCTCGATTGGTCCCCAGTTGTAGCCAGGACCACCGGATCCGGTGCCGGTTGGGTCTCCACACTGCAGAACGTAGATGCCGGCTGTCACCAATCGGTGACACTTGGTGTTGTTGAAGAAGCCCTTCTTGGCGAGGGTTACGAAGTTGGCAACCGCCTGTGGTGCGTGCTGGCCATCGAGGGCAATGCCAACGCGCTTGCCGTTGATAACGATGCTGCCGGTCCAGGTGCGGTTCTCGGCAAGTGCTGGCGAAGGGACCAGGGCGGAGTTGGTTGCAGCCGCCGATGGCGAAGGCGTGACACTAGCGGTGGCGCTAGGAGTTGGCTGCGCGGCTACGTAGGCCTGGTGACCCATGGTTGCACCAAGGCCAAGCAGAACAGCACCGGCTGCAGCGATGATCGCGAAGCGGTTGTCGTTCTTACGACGACCGGCCTTCACCTCTACCTCGGCAAGCTTGGCCTGGTATTGACGACGACGGGCATCGGCCTGAGCCTTGATTTCCTTGTTGGTTGCCACGAGTTCTCCCAAATCCGAAAGCGCCCGAGCCTCGGGCACACTATTCACGATTTTATGGCATCCTAGGCACGTGACACAGGACTCCAGCCTCTTTGCAACCAGCGTGCCGTTGGCAGCGCGAATGCGCCCGCGCTCGCTGGCGGAGGTGGTTGGGCAATCGCACCTTTTGAGGCCCGGTTCGCCCCTTCGTCAGCTGGCAACCCCAAGCACCGATGGCCGCACCGCGAGCACTACATCGGTGATTTTGTGGGGGCCGCCGGGAACCGGCAAGACCACCTTGGCTCAGGCCATTGCCCGCGACAGCGGTCGTCGTTTCGTTGAGCTGAGCGCAATCACCGCGGGCGTGAAAGACGTGCGCGAGGTAATGATTGCCTCGCAGAAGGAACGCGACGCCTACGGCACGGGCACTTTGCTGTTTCTGGATGAGATCCACCGCTTTAGCAAGGCTCAGCAGGATGCCCTGCTGCCGGGCGTGGAAGCAGGTTGGGTGACGCTCATTGCCGCCACCACCGAGAACCCGTCTTTCAGCGTTATCTCACCCCTGCTCAGCAGGTCGCTGCTCCTAACTCTGGAGCCGTTAGAAGAAACCGAAATCGCAGTTTTGGTGGATCGGGCAGTTAGCGATTCCCGCGGTCTCGCAGGCGCGCTCAGCCTAGGGGCCTCCGCCCGAGACCAAATTGTTTTGCTCGCCCAGGGCGATGCCCGCCGGGCCCTCACCGTGTTGGAAGCCGCTGCGGCCCACGCTTCATCGGTGGGAAATGCCGCTATTGAAATCTCCGATGTAGAAGAGTCGCTCGACCACGCATTGGTGCGGTACGACCGCGACGGCGACCAGCACTACGACATCATTTCCGCGTTCATCAAGAGCGTGCGAGGCTCGGATGCCGATGCCGCCATCCACTGGCTGGCCCGAATGATTGAGGGTGGCGAAGACCCGCGATTCATTGCCCGCCGCCTCATGATTCTGGCCGCT